>Ga0265797_10003608_pt1 | contig 24638 bp, 11 predicted proteins | sample P2T30metagenome_FD_192433 | JGI IMG/M metagenome (GOLD analysis project Ga0265797, IMG submission 192433) | Plant litter microbial communities from East Loma Ridge, Irvine, California - P2 T30 | ecosystem: Environmental > Terrestrial > Plant litter > Unclassified | place: USA: California... | reverse complement strand
CTCATCGACCTCGCAACCTCGCTCGTCGCCCAATCCCGCGCCAAAGCACCCTCCCTCAAACCCGACGAAGAAATCGCCCGCCCCTTCGCCTGCTGCCACATCGCCTGCGAGCGCCTCAAAAACCGCCTCGCGCTCGAGATCGGCAAAGTAGGCCCGCCCTGCGGCCCGAGGATTTACAAGCGTTTGTACGCGTTTCTGGACTCGAGTTTGCTGGTGGAGCCTAGTACGCCGAGGGCAAGGAGGGTAGGAGATGCGGATGTTGGTGAGGATGGTGTGAAGGCAACGCCTGGGTCGGGGAGGGGTGGGAGAGGTGTGGGCGCTTCTGGAACACGATCTAAGGCGGCTACGACCACTCCGGGCTCGCTGGGGAAGAGGAGCAGAGCGGCGGCGCAGCAGGTGTTGAGTCTGCCGCGCTTTACCATGCCGCTGATCAGGCATGTTTGCGAGGCGCAGGGGACTCCGCGCGCGGCGACGCATGTCTACGCCGGCGTGGAGTCGGTGTATAGGTCGATGCAGACTGCGCGCGAGTTGGAGGATGAGGCTGGAATTGCGCCAGGGACGCCGAGTAAGAGACGGAGGTCGAATAATGGGCTGGCGGAGCAGGTCGCTTCCACTTCGCTGCCGGTTCCTACGGACGATCAGGTACCAGCTCTGGTGGCTGCCGTTTACCTCATGGCTGCGAGCTCGATGCGCGGAGAGGAGAGCTTTGCCGTGGTGGACGATGGGCAGAAGATTGCAACACACGCAGCTGTGGAAGCCTACTTCGCAAAACACAAGACTGCTACCGCGACGATAGACCCGACATCACTGTCACAAGACATCGAGACACACTACACGCAAGCCGCCAAATCAGGCTGGTCAGATATGGAATGGTACCGAAACCTACCAACCGACAACGAAGCTACAAATCGAGCGGAAGGTGACGACAAAGACAACAACAACCCAGCCACACCGCGAAAAAACGTCACAGCGAAAACTCCCCTCCGCCGCAAGGAAAAGCACAGCCAGCGGAAAATCGGCGATGAAGATGTCCACGGCCCTGCCGGTTTGTTGCCTGGTCTGGGCACCATGTTCCAGCCTGCTGTTGACTGGCTGAGCGAGGATCGTCGGGAAAATTTTGCGGCGTGGAAGCAAGATGTCATGAGCTCTGTTGAGACGATTGAGCAGACGGCCAGAGTTAGTTAAGTTGCTTGCTCGATTTGACTGGGAAGAAGGCAGGCAGGCCATTGCAGCACTGCATTGACTTGATGCATCTGACGGAACCTAGTGAGCAGAGCGAATGAAGAACCCAAGGTACGTGATTTCATCTTATTCATCTATTAATTCTTCTTTGTGCTGCCCGCCTATGCACCACCATCCGTACCTCACACATACAAGTAGATGTACCGGGCCGGAGTGGCCTTCCGTCTTCCGTCTTCTTGTCTCTCACAGCCAAACAGCCTCAACCCATTCAAAGCTTCCCAATATCCATGACCGAGACCTGCACCCGGTTCGACCCATCGCTCGGCGGCAGCTCGCCCCCACCCATAATCAGCAACTTCTTCTGATCCTTCAGCACGCGCAAATGCCTCGTATAAGCACCCTTCTCAGGAGTAGCGACAGCCACCCACTCCCCATAGCCAAGCCCCTTGTTGATGTAAATATCCCCACTACTGTGCGCAGAGACAATGATCGTGCCATTCTTGCCGCCAACAGGACTCCAAACCACATAAGGCGAGCCAGTCGGGATGGTGCCGTCCTTCTTCGCCACAACCGGCAGGCCAACCTCGGCGTCGAATTTCTCCGGCGAAGAAGCGATTTTGTAGTGCACGGGGAACTGGTACGAATCCGAGTCCGACGGCCCGCCGCCGTACTCGTACGCCATGATGTACTTGCCGTTCGGCAGCAGCGCCACGGTCGGCATGCCCGGGCGGTCAGTGTAGGTCGGGTACTTGACGTCGTCGACGACGGGGCCCCAGGTCTTGAGGTCCGTCGTGGTCTGGTGCACCATCTTCTGCCCGTACGCGAGGTCGCGCTGGTCCGAGTAGTAGCAGATCAGCTTGTTCTCGTACAGCATGAGGAAAGGCTCCCAGACGGGGGTCAGGCCGTTGGTGGGGCGGGCTTCGCCGCCGGCGGCGATGTGGGAGACGAACTTCCAGGTTTTGCCGCCGTTGGTGGAGGCGTAGAGGTCGATTTGCGTTACCGAGAGGTCGGACGGGATCGAGCTGCCGGCTAGCAGGACCGTGCCGGCTTTGTAGCCTGCGAAGGGCTTGGGGAGGACGTAGAGGAAGGGTTGGTAGCGCAGGCCCCAGCCGTTGACTTGGTCTTGGACGCGCGAGAGTTCGGACCAGGTGTAGCCGGCGTCTTTGGAGTGGTAGATGGGGAAGTAGACGGCGGGTGGCTCGGGGGAGTAGTTCTCCCAGGTTGCGAGCAGGGAACCGTCGGGGAGTTGGGCGCTGCGGGCGTAGAGGACTTTGGGGTCCGTCCAGTTTGCGCTGTTTGAGGGGGGAGTGAAGACTTCGCGTTGGGCGAAGGTGGTGGGGGTTTTGGGCTTTTTGGGGGCCGCGGAGACGAGAGGGAGGAGGGAGAGGAGGAGGGTGGTGAGCTTCATGTTGGCGGATGGGAGAGGAGGTTGCTTGTAGTGGTTGTGTCCGATTCTTCGTAGTACCGACGCATGCTTCTTATATACATCTATGTGTATGTCAGTCAAGTAAGAGGTAAGAAGCCAAGATCACAGTCGAAAGTCAAGATGTCGGTTGTCCATCCTTGTCTACGGCGTGTACGGTTAATCATCCTTCTGTTACGCCCACTTCCCGAACCTGCGGCTTGATGATCGGCGGTTACTTGAACTCTGTTCCTAGCCACGAGGGATTGAGAAACGCGGCTAAGACGTTGTTTGGCCGCGATTGCTTACATCTTATTTGCGGGAGAATTGTGGGACTTGGTAAATACACTTTATGGCATTTGGGGTTTGCGGGGCCCCAACTCGGGAGCAGAGCGTGGCAGTGCTGATCTCCCATGTATGATGCAGAGCGATGCGAGCATTCTGCCGGTGAACATGGAACGTGGACGATTGCCTTTTGAAGGGCCCAGGCGCATAGCAGCCAAGGAGCGAAACAGGCAGGTGCGCAAACAGTGTGTAACGATGCTGTCATGCACAATGGGTTTCGATGTAGAAGAATCGAATTGCGGGTGATAGCAAGGTCAGATGCCATGGTGTATATCATACAGAAGATTATTGATTAGTATGGCTCTTGGTGTTACTGGTCCATCTCTGAAGGACGACATCGTAGCTAGTGTGTACATGTGAATGGAATTTTCTTGAGTTGCTTGCGGTGTTGAGTTTACCCTTTTACACCAATCGCAGGTGACGTTTTCCAGCGGCATTTGCTGTGTCCACTCCAAGTCGGCTCTTGGTATTTCCATTTAATATCTTCTCATCCCAGTTGTGCTGGTAGCGTGCGCTGTTGAAGGAAGCACATCTAGAACCTGATGGTCCCGTGCCTTGATACTGCCAAGGTCCTGATAAGGCCGAGGTCCTGGCGCCAGCAGAGCCGGACATCTGGTTCGCAGATTTAGAAGTCCATCGAACCAGACTTCCAAAGACGATCGCGATCCACAAAGGCTTTGTTGCTGTGCTAGATCTTTGTCGTGATCGAGAACTCCGGCCATGCAGCGCGCCCGGCTGCGACGTTGGTCGTCTGCAACGTGTAAGTGAGGCACATCTTCCCATATCACCACGTCGGTGTGTGCGTGATGCAGTATGAATTCTTCAGGCACTTCTCGATGAGCGAGTCCCCTCGAAATTCGGCGAGACTAGCAGCTCATATCCTCATACCCTTGCTCCTCAGCAGGTTGACCATCGCACCCGCCTGGAAACCTGCCCACTGGAATGTCCCACCAACAGCGCCGCCAACAGTCCTCACCTCTTCCAGCCTCCGATCCAGGAAAGCCTCAGTATCCTTGAAGTCCGTGCTCTGGTCTTGCGTTTGGTACATCTCAGTCGCGGCATACACGCTCGACAAAGAAGCCCGCTTTGTGTACCACGACGAATCCACGGCTTTGTCTCCAGCGAGGAACCAGATCTCATCGCTTAGTTTAGCCAGCTCGCGCAGAGATGCTGGGATGTTTTCCGCAAGAGACATGTGCCCCAAAGCGCCCTGCCAGTGCTGCACTACGCCTGCTTCTCCATTTGCGCGCAGGCGTTCCATGACGAGTGACCTGACTCGTCGTCCAACACCCATGTTCTCGTCCAAGAATTGTACACGGTTGCCGAGAGCGAGACGTTGTGTGACCAGGTAGTAGATGATGAGATCGAATGCGCCTTTGCTGAAGAGGTTTGTGCTGATGTCGAGGTAGCCTGAGTCTTTTGCGCCGAGAGTGAGGGCATCTTGCGTGAATCCATGGACGCGGACGTGGCTCAGCGCAGACAAGAGGATCTTGGTTTCGGTGGCGGGATACGGTGGGAGTGGGTTATGTTCGTATGAATGGTATAGAGCTCGCTGCGGTTGCTGCAGAAGAAGAGGACGGAGGGTAGCCGGCGCGCGGAGGATGTTGCGGGAGAGAGACATGGCAGCGGTGAACTATTCGGTGTTGCAATGATGGACAGATGTAATGAGAGACTTCCAATTATTGTCGCAGACCAAGATCGTGACCATCGTCTCGGCCATGGCTTCTTGCGTACACGATATGGTCACGGCGATATCTCGCTGTTCGGACTTCCGCTTGTTCGCCGCAGGCCGACCTCACTTCCGTTCTCACTTCACTTCTATTGGCCCTCTTTTGACATCCACACTTACACGCATATGGAATATCTCGATGTGAACATGCTCGCATACCTTTTTTTTGGATGGTCACCAAAGCGACAGTTGTGATATACAAAACGTCGAAGCTCAACGTACAAACAATACATGTCTTACCAGTCATCAAAGGAAACCGAGCAAACAACCTCGCCTTGCTCAACAAATAGACCTTACATGCGGTTGTATTCTCAAATTCTAGGCTGGCCTCTTGATCTTTGATCGTGATGTGTTCCATCTTGTTTCTTTTCTCTTTTGTACTCAATATATACTAACAAATCGAACAATATCAATACCAGATTGACCCTGTGTCTGTTGGGCTCCGGACAGCGACATACGACAGGGAGATACTGGTACAAGGCATCTCCCAAGGACTTTCGAAAGATTGATACTGGAGCTTACAATGCCGTTCTATATCAAGGCAGAGCCCTCATGGATCACGCTCTGGCGATCATGTTCAATCGGAATTGCGACTCAACTCAGCGGCATTGCCTCAGACGAAGACTTCGAATGCATACATCGATCTCAGCCCGCAAAAGGCTCTCTTCCAATGCGAGGCAAATGGTTATATCCTGCGCTAGGCAATGCGAGAGCCAGCCTACTGGCCTGCTCTGTTGGCCATGGATCCGACCATGGACTCGTCTACTTGCGAATCGGTCAAGCGTTGTCCCGTTGCAAGACTGAGCAGATATCACCAAGTCACACTGCCTTCTTGAAGCACATTTTGCCTCTACGGCGCACCACGAGACATCACGTTCCAAAAGCCCTTCGAGTAACCTGTTTACGCTGAGTCGTCTCCCCATCGTCTATCAAACGCTCTTCGATGTTGTATCTTCGAAGTCGCGCACGCTTCCGTCTGCAGCGCTAGCTCCATGGATCCCAACAGGTGTCATGTCCAATGTTGACTTCCAGACTTCCTCCCCTTTCACACCTCACTCTATCAGTCATGGCAGACACGCAATGATCTCGCGCTCGCGCAACTGTCACTAACGTCATTTCCACTTTCCTTCACCTCCAGATGACCTGCGGGTGTCGCGTCCCGCCTTCCCGCTTGGGTCACCGGTCACTGGTCACCGTTTGTATCGCGACTTTCCGGAGTCACAACCCACCTAACGCACTTCTCGGTTCCTCGACTTTCTCGACACCACCCACCACCACAAGCTGACACCACCAAGCTTGTACACCCTTTTCACACTTGTACCCACACTCCTCCCATTACACACATTATCACCTGATACTCACACACACCGAGCATCCTCTATCACGTGCGCACAGCCTCTCAGTGGCTGCGCGCATTCACCTTCCTTCCCTCATCAAAGGGACCACCGCCAGCATGGCCAACACCACTACCTCGAGCCATAAGAGCTCACCATCGGACCGCGAGTCCTCTCACGTGCAAAAGAGCACCTCGTCGCGTGCATCTCCACGCACCACCACCCGCGCGCCGGCCACTTCAAAGGCCGACGCGCCGAAGAACACAAACGGCAAGAGGCCCATCGACGACGATGAGACCTCTGAGCCACGCAAGCAGCCCAAGAGCGCTGCTGCCAACAAGCATGTCGCTGGCAACAAGAAGTCAGCCACCAAGAGCACCAATGCTCCGGCTGCCAGCAGAATCCCCGCTGCAAACAAGAACCGCGCCGCTACCAAGGCCACCAGCATGACTCCCTCGGACGCGAGCAAGACTCCCGCGGCCGCTACAAAGATTCCCGCCGCCAACAAGGCCACCACTGCCAGCAAGACTCTGGCAGCCAACAAGCCCGCGCCTGCCACCACCAACGGCAAGCCCCGTGCAAATGCTCCCGCTCCTGGCTCTCGCTTCAAGCTCACGGCCAAGGAGGACATCATTCGTCCAGCAAAGCGCAGTTACGAGCAGCTCGTCAGGGAGAAGAAGGAGGAGCAGGAGAGGTACGCCGAGGCTGACCGCAAGGCGAAGAACTTCCAAGTTCACCCTGCGCTCCTCGAGGGCAAGAAGAAGTCTGCATTCAAGACGCAGACCACCAAGACTGGCGCGACCCAATCCCAGGGCGCGACCAAGGCCGAGGCACCGGCAGAAAAGACCAAACGCACCATCCGCACCATCAAGGCCGGCCCGAACGCGGCCATGATGGCCAGATCCAAGAACACCGCCAAGGCACTGGCAGAAAAGACCACAACCACCACCAAGGTCGCCCCGAGCGCGGGCAAAACCAACAACACCGCCAAGGCACTGGCAGAAAAGACCACCAACACCAGCACGAAGAGGCGCGTCGCGGACGCCGAGCTCGACGACTTCCCTTCGCCGCAGAAGAAGCGTCGTGCTGAGACCAGCCAGCCTGCTCGCCTCGCTGGCAAGAAGACCGTGCGCAAAGAGAACGCGCCGGCAGAGGCCAAGGCCAAGCCTGCTCGCCCCACCGAGGCCACGAAGAAGGCCGAGGAGAAGCCTGAGCCGGCTCCGAAGCCAGCCAGAAAGGTGAAGAAGGAGTTGCCTCGTGTCCTTTGGGACGAGAGCAGTGATGGGGAGGAGTTCGAGCTGGAGCTCGTGACGAAGGAGGAGTACTTGGGCAAGACTGGGAAGACCGTGGAGAGCAAGGAGAAGACCGCGGCAGCCACTGGTTCGGTCACCAAGACCACCGCTGATACGACCAGCACCAAGCGTGCCCGCGATGACAGCGACGACGAGGACGCTCCTCCGGCTTCAAAGAAAGTCAAGGCGGTCGAGCCACTCAAGAAGACCTCTGAGGAGGCAAAAAACGACAAGACCGGCGCGACTTCTCCCACCGCCACACCGGACGCGGCCACCCCACCACCAGCGCCCGTCGTCCCGCGCAAGAAGGGCGTCGCTGTCTACACCAACCCACAGGTGAGGGCACAGCACGCCGCGCAGGCCAAGCGCAGGGCCGACGACATCGCCTGGCGCAAGCAGCAGACCGATGAGAGGGAGGCAGCGAGGAAGGCGGGCCACACGGTCGCCAGGGCGAAGGACTTCCTTGACTTGTGAGGAGTTCTAGAGATCGTACAGGAACGCAAGCAGGAGTGAGGAAGGAAGGGAGCATGGGAGTCGGCAACGAAGGGAACGGTGGAGGAAAAAAACATCAAGGCCGTGTTCCAGACGGGAGTATCTTGACCGCAAGGTCATGGGAAACAACTGGCACGGCCTTGATAAAACAAAAGCATGATACAAAGCTCAAAGAAGCGGTCGACCATTGTCCCGCAGAGCGCCAGGTCAGGCTTGAATGGACGGAGGATATCTTGTGGGTTGGGTGGCGGCATCAGTACGCCTTTTTCGTTTCTTTTCTTGTTTCACGCATTTTGTATATAGATGGTGGATGCCCACAGCGGAAAAGCAGGTCAATGAGGTTTGCGTGCGAATGTCCCGGTATGCGAATACTTGGGCGGCTTTGGCGCATCCTTAGTACGGCTAGTACTCTGGGCAGGGGGAGCGATTGAGGAACGCGGACATTCATCCAAACAGTCCGTTAGTATTTACCGCTTCAGGAGGGGGCGTTTGAGGAAAGCGGACACAGTCAACGGTTCGTTAGTATATACCGCCCCTTTGTATACAATTACAACCAATGCTACCACATTTCCAACTTTGTGCCTCCATCGATCTTGTCATTTCCGTGATCACTCTTTCCATCGATCAGCATTATTGAGACTGTACCTGTAGACTTTTCGCGCAGTAGAAGTCACTTTCACATGCAAGCCGCTTCAACGACAGCCCTGGAGAAACATCAACTCTCGTTACCCATCGATACCATACAGCATCCAAACCTCAAGCGTACTTCGCCCCCTCCCCAAACTTAGCCTCCCACAACCCCTTCCGCTCCATAACCTGCAACTGCTTCGCCTTCAACAACCCATAAAGCGCCTCAAGCTTCGGCATAGGAACTCCCAACCGCTTCCCCTCCCTCACAGGCTCGCCGACAATAACCTCGACTTCCATGAAATTCCCCTTGCCAGAAATAGTCAGTAGTTCGTCCTCGGCCATCAAAAAAAAATAGAAAGAAAGAAAAGAAAAGAAAAGAAAACACAGAAAGCAAAAAAAAAAAAAAAACTCACCTTCGCAGCATCCTGCCCCATACTAGGCACAAACCCGGTCCCCGTCGGATCAACCCTCACAACACTTTCTTCCACCCCCTCCGGCAACAACGCGTGCCCCGCCGCCTCCGCCGCAGCCTTGATCTCGCGCATAATAGGCAGGATCAGATCGTCGATCACGAACTCCGACATCCGCATCCGCGGCGTGTCCAGACCTGTTAATGCTGAGACGGAGTTGAAGGAGGCGTTGTAGAGGAGTTTGCGCCAGCGCGTGAGGGACACGCAGGGGTCGTGGGTCCAGGTTACGGCGTTGGAGGCGTTGTAGGCTGTTAGGAGAAGGTGGGTGGCTGTTGTTGCTGCTGCGGTTGCGTTGTGACTGGATTGTAACGTGGGGAAGGGGCCGACTTTGCAGGCGTCTGTGTCGTCGTGGCGGATTACGCCGTGTTGGGTCTCGGTTGCGCCGATGAGGGAGACGCCGGAGAGGACGGGGTTGGTGGGGAAGCGGGCTATGATGGGTTTCTCGATATTGAGGCCGTTTTGGAGGAGGAGGATTGTGGTTTTGCCGGGCGTGACTGCGGGCGAGATGATGTCTACGACTGTTGGCTTGACGTCTGGGATGTTTTTCGTGGCTGCGATGATGTAGTCGAACGCGGGCGTGTTGGGGTCTTGGGTATCGGGTACTGCTTGGAGGAGGTGTGAGGGACGCCAGTTCTTGATGTCGTGGCCGTGTTGGATCGAGTCGATGGTGAAGCCGTTTTGTTGGACTGCTGCGAAGTTGGTGCGGAGCACCATTGTGACGATGGCTTTTCCGCCAGTTTCGAGAGCGTAGGCGGCCATTGTGCCTACGCCGCCTCCGCCGATTATCAGGACTTGGATCTTGTCTGACATGATGGGTCTGAGTGCGTATTCGTGGTTGTGTTGAAGGAGAGAAGTAACTTGTTTGCTTGAAGTTGGGGAGTTGCCCGGTCAGGAATTGGAAACGAAGTTAAACGATCAAAGTGGACCCAGAGACTTGAGAAAGTACAACATTCATCTGAAAGATAATTGAACGATCAACGCAATTTAATCATCTCGCATACTAGAATTTGGACATGTAGATATCGGCCCGCGCCGATGACGGAGCAACCTTTCCAACTAATGCAAGGTCCCACTGAAGCTTAACGAAAGAAGCAGATTATCACGACGAGGTAGGTGATAGCGAGAGACACGCAAAACAAACTCAGTGATACCGATCCTTTTCTTTGTTAGGAATTTTGTTCTTTGAACATACGTGCTCCAGGTCGTCATGAAGCGGTACTAAAAGTCCTGCCTGAACTTTCAGCAATGGTGGACGGATCGTTGTGAAAGGCATAGCACGTAATCTTTCATCCTTTACATTCATTACTTGTGGCCAAGATCGATACAAATTTGCCTCTGATTTTGTTTCTCCATATCGTAAGATCATTCCCAGTGGCACAAGGCGATGCCAGTCCGCTTGAATTCATCGTTCAGTCTACTATGGTACGACCATACACACCGCTTCATTCTTTGACGTGTTGTGGATGTGGAGTAATCGTTGGGTCTGCTAGATGCGAAGCTCTGTTCGAATCTCAATTTGTTGTGCGGAGATGTGTCATGCCATCATTCGGGGTCGCAGTATCGTAGCGTTTTTGTGGAACCAAAGAATGGCATCCTTGTTCTGGTGCTGGCGTTGGCGATCTTGACCGTATCACCGTTGCCAGGTCGTCAGAGCTCTGGCCATGTTCTCGTCGAGAAGAATCGCCCTCTCCTGCTAAGTCTATGCCGCCCTTAGTAAATTGGCCTGCAGGACTCCGACTTGAGAACAGCAAATCACGCACTCGCTGTGCGCAAGACCCGGTCCCTATGTTTCATTTGCGCGCGAAAGAGAAAAGTCTGCTTCAAACAAATCTCTAGCAAGCGAACGACTTCGAGTTCTCGCGCGACAAGATGATATCCTGCACACTCGCATAAGTGCCACTCCCAAGCACCAACAACCCAATAAGAAAGATCGTCGCGTTCAAAATCGAAAGTCCGATGTTCTTCCAGCTTGACGTCCACTTGCCCTCCTTAAGCAGCATGAACCAGAACAGCGGCGGGAAGTAAAGCGTGAAACCCGAGATGAACAGACTCGAAATCAGACCGAGCAGCGCGTTGAACACAGGGATGGCCTCGGCGATGATCCAAGCCACGATGGTGATGGCCAGGACGAGCGCGATCCAGATGGCCCAGCCTTTGCGGGTGTTGGTGTAGCGCAGCTCGGAGCCTTTGCCTTCTTTCGGGAAGGCGCGGTTGATGATGTAGCGGCCGACGACGGTCGTGTTGATCGAGCCGGAGATGAAGACGACCGGGATCGCGATTCCGAACGCGATGCGCGCGATGAGTTTGCTGGCTGAGAGAAGCGCGGGGCTTTCGACTCCGCTGCCTACGAAGACGTACACCAGCGAGCCGGTGAGGGTGTAGATCGTGATCTCGATGATGCCGAGTGCCCAGACGGACTTGATGTAGTCCTTGGGGGTGTGCATTTCGTCCATGAAGCTGAATTGGCACATGGCGAACGAGTAGGCGAAGAGGATGTTGGTGATGGAGAGGAAGGCTGCGTAGAAGGATGTGTCGTCTGAAGGCCAGAGAGCCCAGTCTACGGCTGCGAGACCGCCGGGAGCGTCGGTTGCTGAGGTACCGGTGGCGATGATTGTAATTCCGATGGCGATCACAATTGAGGCGAAGTCGATGTAGCCCAGGATGGCGAACTCGGCGAAGGATGGTGGGAGCGCGAGGAAGAACAAGACAATCGCGGAAACCACACTCCAGATGACGGCGCAGGTGCCAGTGTCGGCGATGGTGCTCAATGCGATACTGCCAGTGAGAGCGTGAGATCCAGTTGAAAGGATCAGGAGCGCGGCAAACATGGCACCCGCGAGTTCCTTGCCAAATCGGCCCCAGATGAGACCAACAGCATCGGCATAGTGGGCGACGTGAGGGTACTTGAGCTTGACCAGACCGATGAGGTAGCTTGTGTAGATAGCAATCAGACCCAGACCGACAGTGATGAGGACTCCAGGCACGAGACCAAGGGTAGCAAAAGCAGAGGGAATACTGAGAGAGCCGAGCGCAACAGCCTCAACGATCATGCAGATGGTGAGACGCTTCCAGCCCAAGCGGTTGTACTTCTGCTCGCCCTTCTCGATGGTGGTGGTGATGCCAAGCTCATTGTCGTCGTCGAGGCCCATCTTGGGGTCCTTGGGGTCCTTGCCACCGTTCTGCTGCTCCCGACCAGAGTCCAGAGAAGTTTGCTGCGAAGAGGCGTCCATCTCCACGGGATATGATATGGGGTAAGGAGTGTGGAGTAGGCGTTTTCGTTTGTCAGGACGGCAGCAAGAAGGGAGACTAGAAAGCAAGGAAAGAAGACACAGACACGCGATGTTTGAGTATTTCTCGTGGGCGGAAGCAATTAGACAGGAAAGTTACAAACCTTGACAGCAATAGTGGATACTGTGTGTCTGTGGAACTGGATCCTGGATATTCTGCGGCGCTACACGGACTGGTTGTTGAAACTAGTTGCCGTGCTTACGGCCGCGACGGTGGTTGGAGAAAGGGCTTACCGGAGGGGGTTCTTGGAGTTGATTGTGGGAACGTTACCCGCGCATGTTGGAGAAGACGACGCTCAAGTTCCAAGAGCGAGCCATGCAATTTTGGATGTTGTCGGTTTGTCAGAGAGGTGATGTTGTGTTACGGTGGAGGTGTCGTGACTTCTCCAGCCTGTAAAATTCTGGCGCAATCGCGGCAAACTAGAGCCGGCTGTTAAACCTTGTTTGTATTAGCTTAGCACTCGTGTCAATGCTTAACCAAACTCTTACCTACTCGATTCTAAATGCGGCAGCCCTATGAGCAACAATTTTACGGATTTTGAGCGGAACCCTGCGCGGAACAAGTCGAGAAGTTACGAGGCCAAGAAAAACCATGTGAGGCCAAGAACTGTTCTTCTCTCTTACCAAGCCTCTAAGCCTGTACCGGATTTGAATCAAGTCAGCCGACCGGCAAAGGTTTGTGTGCTTACAAACGTGTATATCTGGGCTGTCTATCGAAACATGTCTGTTGTGGCATCAGTTGGCGATAGCGGAGGGTAGTGCCTACGATCTACCTCCCTCGGGGAAGGTCAAAATAATGCCGGTCCCCATCAGGACGCTGTACCAGAAGAACTTCTGATACTTACAGTAATACTCACCAGCCCTATGAACATTGCAAGACGGCTGTTCTCGCTCGACGTCGTGCCCACGGAACATCCTATCCGCGGTAACATCCCACACGTGGGAGCCAACTCTGGCTTTTCCGAGGGTGTCGCCAATCCAATACTCGGGCAAATCGTCGTCGCTGTTTTCCATGGCCTCACGCCTGATGACTGCAGCGAGAGCTTCCTCATCTGACAGCTCGATGGCGATGTGGATCCATTCCTTTTCGCGTGTGTAGAGATTCGGCGACAGACGCCGGTGGCAGCCGCACTCATCCACGAACGGCGCTTTTGTCGCCAGCGTAAGGCCTCTTGCAAGGGTTGCGTGGCCGACTACAATGAATGTTTCGCCGTCATCGTGAGATCTTAACACGAGATCAAGGTATCTAGACTGGACGACGATGTCCCCGGGTCGCATGCCCTCGCGCACTACTGCGGAGAGCGCCCCGTCTGTGTGTACTGCAGACAGTCCGTGTTTAGCTAGCATGTCACTAGTCGGACCCGAGATGCCTGTTGCTGGTGCTGCCGATGATAATGCTGTTGATGATGCGGCTGATGACTCTGATGTTACTGCTGATGTGGTTGATGCTGTTGAGGATGATGTTGAGGATGGCGCCAAGGATGCTGTAGATGACTCTTTCGTTAAAATTGACTCTTCTGATGTGGCCAGACTCCTGAATTTCAATGTAGGTTGACCCATGGCGTCCTGCTGCACCATCTGACTGCTTACAACCATTGAATACCACGGTCGGTACCGGATAGGAGGCCCTCTGCTGGTCTTAGTTCTCAGACGATGAAATCGTAGTTCTTCCAACACCTGCGATAAAGTCGAAGGATTCAAAAGATCGAGGGTTCGCGCAATTAGCTCGACATCTCGCAACCCTGTGTCGACCATCTTGCCCAGTAATTGCAGTGCCAATTCGACGGGCGATATGCTGTAGTCCGGCACCGGTGGTGTCTGTCCGAATGAGCCCCAGTCGATGATTGCACGTGTGCTATAGATTCGGTCCCGTGCATCTTCACAGCGCAGCTGCTCCAAGTCCCCAAGATATTTGGGGAACTCAATCCCGCCAGTGAAATAGGTTGCCACAGTCACAACGAGAGCGTAAATCCGAGAATTCCTACTGCCTTTGTATGGTCCGCTCGAGCCGAACCAATACATGTGGTGGAGGCGGAAGCTAACGTCGACCAGATCACTCCAGTCCAAGAGATCCTTTCCGCAAAGCACCAGGATGCCCAATCTCCCAGCGGCAAGCTCCTGCACAATCCAAACACGACTGAAGTACGGTCGCATGCAGAACTCGTTGAAGTGAGCATAGAACTCTGCTGCATCTGTCTCGTCCAGCGGAGGGTGCCAGAGATCCATATCCATGGGCTCCTGGAGCCATTCGTCAGGCAGATCTTGTATCACGGCATCTGGATCCAACGCTGCTTGCTTCACAGCCTCGCTGTGCGTGTCGGACGGGCCAATGCACGCGCAGACCTCCTCGGCACTGGAATAGATCTCGTGCATCATGGCGACCTGAGCGGTTTTCTCCCTGAGATCCAGCTGGTTGATGCAGAGCTCGTCAATCCACACGCGAGAGTCGGGGAAGTGCTGGCGGGCCTGCCATAGAGCGTAGTGGCAATTGTGGCGTACAGACACACAACTGCCGTTGACTATGACATCCTGCCTATAATCGGAGTCACCGCAGACGTACGAGATGGCGCGGTATGCCGGTGCAGCATCTTTATCCCAGACTTCGAGCGTGGCGCAAATGTTGTGTTCGTTTGGTGCGGCGTGCAGACGGAGCAGCCTGATTTGAAGCTGTGGGTCCCGCAGTGATGTGTGTACATTGGTGGGAGAGGCGTCGTGGTGTAACGTTTTCTGCTTCAGTGCTCGTTGTTTCGGGCTCCATGCTCGACACTTCGAAGCGAGTGATTGCAGGTTAGTAGTCCAGGACTTATTCGACATCTGTAATTCATGACTGAAGAATGGAAAAGGGAGAGAATGGTGCTCGGGCGTGTGTTTGTGTCTTCGGCCGCAGCAGAGGACTTAGCCAACCCTATTTGCACACTGGTCGAGGTCGCTGAGTGTACGTTATCATTGGATATGTCGTACTTACGCGAGCAGGCTAACTCTAGCGCACATGCGCGTGGTTCGACCTTCCTGTGTTGTATTGCATGTGTGGAGACTCACAAGGCGAAGCGAACAGCACAAGCAAGCATAAGCACTGGGATCACGAAGGTGTAACCAGACAAGTGTTTGTCGTGAGTGAAGCTGTCCGAGTGGCACTGCTAAGCACCACCTCAATGCCCGACCTCACATGAGGTCACGTGGCTGCGACCGAAACGGCAAGATGGAGAGACGCCGGTCGTGGTCGGCAAGTGCAATCTTGCCGACTTGCCGAAGATCAGTGGTGGGGTCTTTCGTCAACACCTCTGGACATGACGATAACCTACATCCGCGAATAAAGATAACACCAACGGCAAATCATGCTGATACCGACAAGGGCACTTACACGTCCTTCATATCTACCTAAGTCTATACCTTTCATTCCCGTCTGAACTATTTTTCCTCCCCACCCCTCTTTGCCTTGCCCTATACACATCCATATACCACTCTCTCTCGCTCACCTAATCACAACAACCACAAGCCCACCATGGCATCCTCACAGCCCCAACGCGGCATCCGCATAGCCATCGACCGTGGCGGAACCTTCACCGACTGCGTCGGCAACCCAGGCACAGGCAAGATGGAAGACGACGTCCTGATCAAGCTCCTCTCCGTCGACCCTTCAAATTACGACGACGCTCCCTTAGAAGGCATTCGCCGCCTGCTCTCACGATTCCAAGGCAAAGAGATCCCCCGAGGCGAGCCCCTAGACACTAGCAGCATAGAAAGCATCCGCATGGGCACGACGGTCGCGACCAATGCATTGCTGGAAAGGAAGGGCGAGGATATTGCCATGGTTGTCACCAAGGGCTTCAAGGACTGTTTGGAGATTGGAAATCAGAGCCGGCCGAATATCTTTGATCTGGCGATCAAGAAGCCGGAGGTCTTGTACAAGAGAGTTGTCGAGATCGACGAGCGGGTTACACTTGAGGACTACGCGGAGGATCCTACACGGCATCAGACGGAAGTCAATGAACAGAGTCCAGACTCGGAGCTTGTGAAGGGGTTGTCTGGCGAGACAGTAAGGGTGTTGCAAAAGCCGGACGACGAACAGATCAGGAAGCAACTACAAGAGGTCTTCGACTCCGGCCTCCGAAGCATAGCAGTATGCCTTATGCACGGGTACACATTCCCCCAACACGAGGCGGCGGTAGGCAAGATTGCGCGCGAGATCGGCTTTGAGCATGTCTCGCTATCTCACGAGCTCATGCCTATGATCAAGCTTGTGCCCCGAGCCACCTCAGCATGTGCAGATGCCTACCTCACACCTGCGATCCGGAAGTACATCGACGGCTTCCAGAAAGGGTTCGCTGGCGGCCTTGGATCCGAGTCGGTCAAGAAGGACGCAGGTTCAAAGGGTGCAAGGTGCGAATTCATGCAGTCGGATGGTGGTCTGGTGGATGTTGATGGCTTCTCCGGATTGCGTGCCATTCTCTCAGGACCGGCTGGTGGCGTAGTAGGATATGCGTTGACGAGCTACGACCCGGCAACGAAGACCCCGGTCATTGGCTTCGATATGGGCGGCACTAGTACGGATGTGAGTCGCTACGGAAGTGGCAAGTATGACCACGTCTTCGAGACCACGACCGCCGGTGTCACCATCCAAAGCCCTCAGCTTGACATCAACACTGTCGCCGCTGGTGGTGGCAGCAGGTTGTTCTGGCGCAACGGCTTGTTCGTCGTTGGTCCGGAGAGCGCGAGTGCGCACCCTGGTCCCGCATGTTATCGCAAAGGCGGTCCGCTGACCATCACCGACGCAAATTTGTTCTTGGGACGGTTACTGCCCGAGTTCTTCCCCAAGATCTTCGGCAAGAACGAGGATGAAGGTCTTGATGAACAGGCTAGCAAGAGTTTGTTCGAAGAGTTGACCAAACAGATCAACGAAGACATTGCCGGAAGCAAGGACAAGTCTATGAGTTTGGACGAAGTCGCTTACGGTTTCATCAAGATCGCCAACGAGACCATGACACGACCAATCCGCAGCCTGACCGAGGCGAGAGGACACGATACGTCCAAACACCGTCTAGCGACTTTCGGTGGTGCAGGCGGTCAGCACGCCGTTGCCATTGCCGAAGCGCTCGGCATCAGTCAAATTCTGGTTCACCGATACTCTTCCGTGCTCTCTGCATACGGCATGGCGCTGGCAGACGTTGTAGACGAGAGGCAGGAGCCTGAGTCGACCGTATGGGAATCAGACGATCAGGCGGAGACAAGGAAACACCTCAAGGAGAAGATGCTGGAGCTCACGAAGAAGTCCGGCGCCGCGCTGAAGGAGCAAGGTTTCGGCGAGGACGAGCTGCATTTCGAAAACTATCTTAACATGCGCTACCGCGGTACTGAATCTGCGCTCATGATCTTGAAGCCTACGGATGAGGAGGCGCAGAACGAGTTTGGTGGAGACTCATGGGCTTTTGGCAAAGCATTTGTCAAGCAGCATGAGCAGGAATTCGGCTTCACCCTGCCCGATCGCGATATCATTGTCGACGATGTTAGAGTTCGTGGCATTGGGAAGACTTTTGAAGGTCTTGAGAAGACCGTCGACCAACAGCTCAAAGACATCACGCCCAAGGATGTCGCAAAGGGCGAGAAAGTCTACGGCTCGAAATCGGTCTACTTCGAGGGTGGAAGACAGGAGACCTCGATCTACAAACTCGAAGATCTCGCCGTGGGTGACCGCATCCAGGGCCCGGCCATCATCGCGGATGGTACGCAGACTATCGTTGTCACCCCCAACGCAACGGCCCTGCTCATCGACACCCACGTCGTGATCAACGTGGGCGAGAGCGGCAGTGCCGAGAAACAACTCACCACCAAGGAAGTCGATCCAATCATGCTCAGCATCTTCTCGCACCGCTTCATGGCGATTGCAGAGCAGATGGGTCGCGCTTTGCAAAAGACCAGCGTCAGCACAAATGTCAAAGAGCGTCTTGATTACTCGTGCGCGTTGTTTGACGCCGACGGTGGTCTTGTTGCCAATGCACCTCATTTGCCCGTCCATCTGGGCAGCATGTCGACTTGTGTGAAGAAGCAGTCTGAGCTCTGGCGTGGCAAGCTGAAGAAGGGTGATGTCCTGGTTTCGAACCATCCCATGTTTGGCGGCACTCACTTGCCCGACATCACTGTCATCACACCGGCTTTCAGCGGCGACAACATTGTATTTTACGTTGCCTCGCGTGCACATCACGCAGACATCGGCGGAATCCTTCCTGGCTCAATGCCGCCACACTCGAGAGAACTCTACCAAGAAGGCGCCGCCATCAAGAGTGAGAAGTTGGTCTCCCAAGGCCACTTCGACGAAGATCGCATCACAGAACTCCTGCTCAAGGAGCCCGCGAAGCACCCGGGCTGCTCTGGAACGCGCTGTCTTGCAGACAACATCAACGACCTCAAAGCCCAAGTCGCCGCCAACCAAAAAGGCATCAACCTAATCTCCTCCCTCATCGCCGACTACGGCGAAGACGTCGTGCAATTCTACATGCACAACATCCAAGACAACGCCGAGCTCAGCGTGCGCAACCTCCTCCGCGACGTCAGCAGCCGCTTCAGCGGCCAAGACCTGTCCGCCACAGACTACATGGACGACGGCAGCCCGATCAAGCTCAAAATCACAATCGATGCCGCCAAGGGCGAGGCAGTCTTCGACTTCACCGGCACCGGCCCCGAAGTCTACGGCAACATCAACGCCCCGCAGGCCGTCACCTACAGCGCCATCATCTACTGCCTCCGCTGCCTGATCAAACAAGACATCCCGCTAAACCAAGGCTGCCTCGCCCCTGTGCAAGTCATCATCCCCCCCAAATCCTTCCTCTCCCCCTCCGGCTCCGCCGCCGTCGTAGGCGGCAACGTCCTCACCTCCCAGCGCGTCACCGACGTCATCCTCAAAGCCTTCCAGGCCTGCGCCGCCAGCCAGGGTGACTGCAACAACTTGACCTTCGGCTTCGGCGGCAACGTCTCCGGCGAGGCCGAGGTGAAGGGCTTCGGCTACTACGAGACCATCGCCGGCGGTTCGGGCGCGGGCGCCGAGTGGGACGGCACGAATGGCGTCCACACACACATGACCAACACCCGCATCACGGACTCGGAGGTCTTCGAGCGCCGCTACCCCGTCTTGCTGCGCGAGTTCAGCTTGCGCGAGGGCAGCGGAGGGTTGGGCCAGCATAAGGGCGGCGATGGCGTGGTGCGGGATATCGAATTCCGCATTCCCGTGCAGGTCAGCATCCTCAGCGAGCGCAGGGTTTACCACCCTTACGGGCTGGCGGGCGGCGAGGATGCGCAGTGTGGGCGGAATATTTGGGTGCGAGGCGTGCCGAAGTTGGAGGGGAGTGATGCGGATGTTGGTGATGGTAGTAAGGGTGAGGGATCGTCCTCTTCTTCTTCTTCTTCCTCTCCTCAGGAAGAGATCAGGTACATCAACCTCGGCGGCAAGAATACCGCCAGCATGCAAGCGGGCGACCGCATCATCATCAACACGCCTGGAGGCGGTGGGTGGGGGCCCGTGGGCAAGGAGAGCGCGTCGAAGCAGTTGGACAGGCAGGATCCGAGACTGGCGTGGAAGGGTGGTAGTGTGGCTGGACGACAGGCTGAGGCTGAGGCTTCTGCTTAGAGTAAGGTAGTGAGGAGATGGATACATGTAGTCATATGTAGGTATCTAAGTTCGATTTCGTGGTTGACAACACTCGAATTCAACTAAGGAATACTTGTCTTGGCTTCGTACACTCGACATACCTTTGTTTAGTCAAGTCATCTCGACAGTCATATCTACTTTCTACCGCATCTCAAACACACTAGGTAAGGTACTACTCACTCAATACTCCGGCCACCCAGCATCAACCCCCTCCCTCCACGCCCTAAACCCCCCCTCAATATGCCACACGCCCCCCACCGCAAGCCCAGGGGCATTCTCAAGCAGCGCCTTAGCCGCCAACTGCGAATCATTCCCCATCCTACAAACAACATAAAACGCCCGCGCCCCACCACCACTAACACCAGCACCAGCACCAGCAGCACCAACAATCTCCTCCCTCCTCCCCACAGCCTCAAGCCAAGACCCCCCATCCCCAGTCCAAGGAACATTCACCGACCCCCTCAAAGCGCACATGCCAAACTGCGTCTCGTCCCGCACGTCGATCAGCGTGTTCGAGCCGTCGTCGCGGGGGAGACGCGCGAAGTCGGCGGCTGAAATCCGCGCTGAGGCGGGGAGGATGTTGGCGGGTCTTGGGGCGCCGCCGCAGAAGGTGATGTAGTCCATGCTGCCGCTTGTCAGGCTTGAGGCGGTGATTGTTGCGTGGGCGGAACAGACGGCGCAGTCGGCGCGGCGGGAGCGGAGGCGGACGGTGCGGAAGGGTGGGGTGCTGTAGGCTGAGAATAGGAGGAGGGTGGGGTTGGGGTTTTCCGATGATGATGATGAGAAGGAGGGTGATGTGCTGCTGCTGATGTCTTCGCTGCTGCTGCTGGAGGGTGGTTTGGCGGCGGCGATGAGTTTGATTGCTTCTAGGGCTTGGAGGACGCCCATGAGGCCTACTACGGGGCCTAGGATGCCGCCTTCGCCGCAGCTTAGCACGCTGTCTGGTGGGGGTGGTTTGGGGAAGACGCAGCGGTAGCAGGGGCCTCCTCCTCCCACTAGAGTTGAGGGGCTTCCGGGTGGGAGAGGGGGGTTGTTGAGGACGATTAGTTGGCCTTCTGTTTTCAGGGCTGAGGCGGATACGAGTGGTTTGCAGGTCAGGACGCAGGCGTCGGAGATCAGGTAGCGGGAGGTCGGGTGGTCGGTGCAGTCGAGGACGAGGTCGTATTGGGAGAAGATGTCGATGGCGGTTTGGGGGGTGAGGTGGTAAGTGTGGCGGTTGTAGGTGGGATTGGGATTGAGGCTGTTTGTGGTGTACTTTCGTCAACGCAATGAACCTTGGGGAGAAGAAGGAATGTACATGAATGGATGGAAGAGACTACAGATACATACGACATGAGGTATTCCACAGCGCTGTCCACCTTGCTCATCCCAACCCTCTCAGTCCCGTGAGCGACCTGGCGGTGCAAGTTCGAGATCTCGACTGTATCGCCGTCCATCAGGCCAATCGTCCCTACACCCGCCCCGGCCAGATACGCAGCAGCAGGACAGCCCAGGCCTCCGACTCCCACGAGCAGCACTTTGGCCGTTTTCAGCCGCAGCTGGCCATGTAAGCCCACCTCGGGCAGGATCATCTGCCGCCCATATCTCTTGTATTCCTCGCTCTCCAGCGGCCAGCGGCCACGCGTGGTCTTTGGCATTGCGGCACCATGCTGCTGTGCTTCAGGCGATAGGGCTGCCAGCGTCTCGGTAATCCAGTCTTGAGGATAGCCTCCTGCCCAGGCCTGTTCAAGCTGGCGTGACGATTCGCACTGCTGTTCGGCTTGTTGGAGTTGGAGTTTTAGGTTGCGGAGTTGGGTCTCTGTCGACTGGACTTGCTGGCGCAGAGAGCGCACTTGACTCTCGAGCGTTTGCATCTGCATTGTTGTAGAGGGTGAGTCAAGGGAGGAAGGAGAAGAAGAAGTCATGGCTTGCAGGCATGTTAAAGTATGTTGTGGTCGTGCGTGGGAGATGGAAACTCAATCTTTTTGGGCGGGGTGATGTCGTTCGGGCTTTGATAGCGGCATGTGGAATATCTTCCACCAACCCTAACCCTAGCACTCTCAGTAAACCTAATCTTTTATTGAAGATATCGTGTCTACAGACAAATGAGCTCTATGGGTGCTGACTCTCACTATCTTGGAATATGTCATGTTTTTGTTGTACAATTTCATCCAACTTTCATCCATTCATCATGCTATACAGGCCGTGGAATCGTAGACAAACATCCGCTCGAGAGCTAAGGTAACAAATCCAAATTGAACACCACGCCCAGATCTCCGAGCCGGGTATGAAACAAAGCAGATGAACAAGATTCGCCGACAGAGAAGCATCTCCTGAAGCCCCACCGAAGGCATGCGAGACCACCAAGCTGAATCAACAAGAGGAAAAGAAAAAGTCCATCAAAAGCAATCAATCAACCCCAACCACACGAACCGTCAGAACCCACAAGACTGTCCCTCCTCTTAACCAAATCATCGCACTCCGACCTTGCCATCCCATCAAACGCACCCCGACCGCCTAAAGACGTCCTGCTCTCCTTCCCCCTCCCCTTAATCCCCTGATTGCAATGCTTATACAACCCAACAAAATACTCCCACATCGCCCTCTCCCCCTCCTCCACCACATCCCCCTCTCGAATATTCTCAAACCTCCCCCTCAGCCTCCGAATCGTCTCCACGTGAAACTTATTCTGATGCGACTTCAGATTCCCCAACTGCGTGAAGTGCTTCTCGCACCCGTCCAGCTTGCACGTGTACGGCTTCGCGGCCGTGTGCACGACCTTGTGGGCCCGTACGTTGCCGTGCTGCGCGAACGTCTTGCCGCAGATGTCGCACGTGTAGGGTCGCTCGCCCGTGTGCCGGCGTTTGTGCGTTTTGAGGTTGCCGAGCTGGCTGAAGCGTTGACCGCACAGCGGTTCGGGGCAGAGGAAGGGCTTGATGCCTGTGTGCACGCGGGCGTGGATGTCGAGGTGGGTTTTTTGGCGGAAGGATTTGGTGCAGCCTGGGGAGGGGCATTTGTGCTGCTTTTTTGATCGGATTCTGCTTGGGGAGGTTGTTGTTGTTGTTGATGATGTTGTTGGGGGTGAGCTGGGGTTTGGTGAGCTTGGTTGGTGTGGTTGTGTTTGTTGTTGCTCTGGGTGGTGTTTTGATTGGATGGCGCGCATGAGGGTGTCGATGTCGGTGTTGAAGACGGCTGGTTTCGTGTTGTCGGAGCTCTCGGATGTGTTGGAGTCGTTGGATGGTGAAGCGAAGCCAGTGGTGTCGTAGTCGAATTGCGGTGGATGGATTGGAGGCTCATGCTCCATCTTGATGTGTTGTTCCGGAGCGACCGGGTTGTAACTCGACTCTACAGGAACGGGCGGCATGACCACAGGCCAGTACAGCGATCCGAAGCTGGCGCCAGCACTCATGGAGTTTTGTACCAGGTCGTATGTGTTGCAGAATTGTGCGTTGAGCTCGAGTTTCTGGTTATTGTCGAATATTGATCCTGGCATCATGATTGGAGGAGGTAAGTCTGACAATGGCTGGATAGATGTGGTGTTGGGCAAAGACATGGACGCGGACTCTGCGAGCTCTTCTGGTCGGAAAGGTGCATTGAAATACGCCAATACACTTGACATGTCGAATGTGTCGTACTGCGCATTGCTCGACCTTCGCGGAAGCATGGACTGATCCGCTACCATGTCGCCCATCATTGAAAGGTTGGGTAATCCAAGACCTTGCTAGAGATATCAATCTGCGATTGTCCACAATCAAGTTGTACCGATATGTTGATAAGACGTAGGAGAAAGTATCATTCGGAAAGGCGCGGGATGCCGCGTTGAAGTGAAGAGACCAGATGCACCGACGGCCAAAGGATCGCAAACAATATGACAAGTGTTACAAGAAGGTCGATATGACGAAGACCGAAAACACTATACAGAATTGACTTCTGTAAAAGGCGAAAACGGCGGGCTGCCCGGGCATATCTAAGGATAGTTTGAACCACACATCGAGAGATATGACGACAACTTCATCTGACCGGAGCCGGCCTGCCTGTCCTATCAGTACTTGCAGTACCTACACAGTTATCACACCCTAAAAATTGGGACGGACGGCAATGAGAAAGCCACCAACAGCAACTGCAAGACGGATTGTCAAGGTTGACGGGACGGAGAAGCGAGGATGTAGCCTCGTCGAGCGACGGTGCAGTCAACGCCGGCGAGGCAATCCTCAAAGATCGAGATGTAACCAGGATCGCGCAGGTGACCGGCACGGCGGCAAGCGCAGGGAAAGACGCACGGCAGCCCAGGGTCGAATAGATAGCGCCCGTTGTTGCTGCATGCTGTCCGGGTAAAGGTGTCGAAGATAGCTTGAGGCTCGACTGCCACTGAGCGCCACGGTCCCAGCTGGCGGTAGCAATCTCATGCACGTTCGGGTGACTTTTCGAGTAGATTCGCATCATTACCCACTCACCCACTGTGCCATGTGTCTTGGATGGCCTATCTGGAGGCGTTGTTGTGCAGCGCGCGATCTACGCCACGCGCGGGAGATGGATGCGAGATGGACGTGGGGTGCGAGCCTTGGAGATGCTCGCTCGCCAAAGCACCTCTATGGTCAAAGAATGAGGACTCGAGGATTGTCCTCATTCGGCCAGTGACATGCTTCACCAGCCGAGGTATGCCTCACCAGTGCCAGACACTTGCGACACAGAGGATCTAGGATTGGGTTTAATCTACCGGTGGGGAGACGGGGATACCTACAAAGACATACAGATCAGCACGACGGCTCGGTAGACATGAGGAGAAAGGAAGGACAAAGTCTTGGAGACGCGCAAGCTCTGTTCTTCTACTGTGTACCGTGGACTGTAGGTGGGCCG
>Ga0265797_10003607_pt1 | contig 24639 bp, 25 predicted proteins | sample P2T30metagenome_FD_192433 | JGI IMG/M metagenome (GOLD analysis project Ga0265797, IMG submission 192433) | Plant litter microbial communities from East Loma Ridge, Irvine, California - P2 T30 | ecosystem: Environmental > Terrestrial > Plant litter > Unclassified | place: USA: California... | reverse complement strand
TACAGCGGCCCGGCCCCCTACTTGCGCACACCAGTATATGGGGGCACACAGCTCGGCCTCAACATGGCCGTGGCTAGCGGTCCAATTCTCCAGAAATCCGGAGCCCAAGACAATTGGACCACCAATGCGCTCGAAGCGGCGAAGAAATCAGACCACATTCTCTATTTCGGCGGCTTGGATACATCAGCGGCCGCAGAGGGCTCTGATCGTACCGACATCAGCTGGCCTAGTGCTCAGATTGACCTCATTACCAAGCTGGCTGCTCTCGGCAAACCCCTAGTTGTTGTCGCATTGGGAGACATGGTCGACCACACACCAATCCTAAACATGAAGGGGGTCAATTCGTTGATTTGGGCAAATTGGCCTGGCCAGGACGGTGGTTCAGCTGTGATGCAAGTCATCAGTGGTGCACATGCCATTGCTGGGCGTCTACCAATCACCCAGTATCCTGCAAGTTATACACAACTGTCCATGTTGGATATGAATTTGCGACCAGGTGGTAATAACCCTGGCAGAACTTATCGTTGGTACAACGAATCCGTCCAGCCCTTTGGTTTTGGCCTGCACTACACCACGTTTGCCGCCAAATTTGGTGCCAGCCAGGATCTTACCTACAACATCCAGGATATCATGAAGTCTTGCACCCAGGCTCACCCAGACTTGTGCGATGTACCTTCGATTGAGGTCGCGGTAACGAACAAGGGCAACAGAACATCCGACTTTGTCGCACTGGCATTCATCAAGGGCGAAGCTGGGCCTAAGCCTTACCCACTAAAGACTCTAGTGTCGTACGCTAGACTGAGGGACATATCGGGTAGTCAGACCAAAACGGCATCACTCGCGCTCACGCTTGGTACTTTGGCAAGGGTTGATCAGTCGGGTAATTTAGTCGTGTATCCGGGAGAGTACACGCTGCTTCTTGACGAGCCCACACAGGCCGAGTTGAAGCTTACCATTACTGGCCAAGAGACGATACTGGACAAGTGGCCCCAGCCGCCAGCATCTAAGTAAATTGGATAGAGGTCCTTCTCTGTAGTAAATGAGTAGTCTGTAGCTTGTATGCGACAGTTAAACTTGACCAAAGACCTCAGTGCTCGCTGTGGGAATGTAGAGTTGAACCATACGATGAGACATTTAGTAAACCAACAACCATTCAAAGCCATCAAACGCCCTCTATGTCAATATCACAATATGCAACTTGATATCGCGATCACCAACTGAACCGCTTGATCGCAGAATAACATAGTAAAACAAGACAGCTCACTGTGAGACCCAGGATGCCGATCGCTGAACCAAGCACTAAATTTAGTTTCATCGACCGTGCATAAATAGAGCATTTGCGGGAGCTTTCGATGCCGTTGGCCTCCCGTAGACGACTATTCCGGTATGCCTTCCGCCGTGCCGCCGGTGACTTCCCCCGTACCCCCGAGGTGCCCTCGTACTTCCCCTCACTAGGCCGCAGGAAATATCTCAAGTACATGACCTGCTAGCAAGGACCCCTCGTATCATTGTCGATCGCTGCTTCAAGCTGCTGCAAAATATTAAACGGTGGGATAAAACAGGTGGGACCTTGTTGTGACCTGAGCAATTTCTCCGTCCTTCGTGAGAGGGGATTTCCCTTGCACATGGGTCGATGTCGACTACTGTCCAGCGCCATGACGTGGGCGTTGTGTGATTTTATCCAAGATAGATGTCAGTGACCACCGGGTATTAAAGCTTATATTGGTTATAAAATAGTGTGTATATGTGTATAGAGAGAGGGACCAGCGCCATCATCACTATAGTCATAAAGCAAAATGGCAAACATCTTCCTGCTCGTTGCGCCATTGGCGCTCCAAGTTGCAGCAAAGACTGCCCGTTCTCCTACCCCTCCTATGGGATGGAATTCATACAATACCTGGAACTGCCAGCCCACTGAAGACAAGATCAAAGCAAGTGCCAATGGACTCATCGAGCTCGGATTCGACAAGGTTGGCTACGACTTTGTGACTATTGACTGCGGTTGGAACTTGCGAGAACGAGACTCCCTCGGGAGACTTCAATGGAACACGACTCGTTTTCCCTCTGGAGGCAAGGCACTCGGCGACTTTCTCCACGGCTTGGGACTAGGCTTTGGTCTCTACTCAGGGGCCGGATATCTGCAGTGCGGCGACGATGATTTGCCTGCGAGTCTGGGTTACGAGAAGATAGACGCAGAGAGTATTGCCGAGTGGGGTGGTGATAGTCTCAAGTATGACTAGCCAGCGCATCTGTAGCTAGAGAAGAAACTGACGCAAACTAGGTATGACAACTGCTATTCTACCTCCAACACTACTTTGGTCGACTCCAGCTCTCCAGAGTCTCAGTCACCAGCACGCTTCCAACGCATGGCAGAAGAGCTAGAAGCTGTAGAACGGGGCATCCGTTACTATGTGTGTCAGTGGGGTATTGGCACTGATGTTGGGGAGTGGGCGGCTAAGATTGGCAATACGTGGAGGATCAGCAATGACATCTACGGTGCCTGGCGCAGCATTTGGCGCATCACAAACCAAGTGGTACCGTACTTCCGACACACGACGGTTGGTGCCTTTGCGGACATGGACATGTTAATGTAAGCATAATGTCCGCCCTCTGTACTATATGCTGACAGATGTAGCGTTGGCCTCAACTCACTCTCAGAAGAGGAAGAACGGTTTCACTTCGGCATGTGGGCTATCAACAAGTCACCCCTCATAATGGGTGCCGCTCTAGACCCGTCACGCTTGAAGAACACCTCAAAGGAAATCATGCTGAACAAAGAAATTATTGCCATCAATCAGGATGCACTTGCAAAACAAGCGCAGTTGGTTCGTCGCGATACTGAAGGCGAGTGGGATATCTGGCTGGGCGAGCTCTCGGGATCAAAACAGGTCCTGGGAGTCGCAAACTGGAGAAACAACTCCCAAACGGTTAGCGTTGACCTGTCGTCCCTCGGAATTGCTTCAGCTACTGCACGCGATGTCTGGGCTGCGAAAGACGCCGGTGCTGTTTCTGGCTCACAGACGCTGAATTTGGCGGGTCACGAACTGAGGATATGGGTGCTGTCCGACGTTGTTGCTACTGCTCCACCCGAGTCAGGGAAGTACTACTCTGCCGCCAATGCTTCACATTCTGGATCAGCGCAAGTAGTGACATGCGCGGCTGGAGCATGTCTGCCCACTGGCGTCAAAGTCGGCAACATCCTCAACGCTAACTCAAGCGCAACTTTCGCCAATGTCAGTGCTGAATCCGCGGGTAAGAAACTCTTGAACGTTGACTTCATCAACTACGACTATGCCTTCACTACTTCCTGGGGTCTCGGTGACAATATACGGAACATGACGGTCGCAGTGAACGGCAACCAGGCGAAGAGGTGGGCTTTCCCTCTTTCTGGTGGAGATTGGCAGGAAAGCCTAGGGCTTCATATTGAGGTCGACGGCTTCGTAAAAGGAACTGGTAACACGGTCGAGTTTAGAGGGTTTGGAAACGGCCCTGCACCGGATCTTGTTGGCTTCACGATCATTGAGTAGAGGATAGATCCTGGGCGATTTCGTACGATACATAGTTATAATATAAAGCACTGAAGCAGAGGTGTATGCTATCAAAGTCATATTGGTGACATGTTTACTTGATACGTACAATTCCTGCTCTGCTCGAGATTTGCATGATTTTCTCTGCAGTGAGCAGTCGGAAGGTAAGCCATCTTAGAAATGGCCCGCTTCAGACAACCCCGCATGTGTTACGAGTTGCAGCTGCCACTACAGGTCAACATCCGGTCACCAACTTCGCACGCCCAACTTCCCTCTGGCTCCATCGGCAGGCAGAGCCAGAATGGATGCAGTATCGCATATTTCCGTGCCGCTCACAAAAGGTTGGTTGTTCAAGCGAGGCGACCGCTCGTCTACTAATACCTATCTGCCTGCCCATGACGCGCCGACAGAAGTCCATCGTGACCTTATCAAAAACCACCAGCTTACAGATCCGTTCAACGACTTCAACGAGCTTTCAGCACACTGGGTTGGCGATGAGACATGGACATACTCTACCAGTTTCGATGCTACTGCAGATTACGCCCGGTCGAATACGGTCACGAAGCTGCGATTTGAGGGTTTAGATACATTTGCCTCTGTATATTTGAACGGCAAAGTGATCTTGGAGTCAGACAACATGTTCATAGAGCACCAGGTCAATGTTTCGGGTATGTTGAAGAGTGAGGGAAACATACTAGAGATTGTATTTGAGTCTGCACGAAAGAAGGGGTTGGAGCTAGTGGCACAACATAAAGAGCATCGCTTCATTGTTCACCAAACGGAAACCTCGCGCGGCCCCGTTCGTAAAGCGCAGTACCATTGGGGCTGGGATTGGGGCCCTATCCTAATGACTTGCGGCCTGTGGAAGCCTGTATCGATTGAAACATGGACTTGCCGAATCTCAACACCAGGGGTGCAATACGAGATCTCAGACATGCTGGAATCGGCGGAGCTCAAGGCTACCGTGCAGTGGGAGGGTCCACTAGCGGCTCTTGTATTTGCAGTTCTGCAAAAAGACTCAGACGAGATTGTCGCAGATGCCGTTATCAGTGTCAACACCGAGTCACGCTTCGGGATCGCAGAAGCTACGATCAAAATGGATAACATCCAGCTTTGGTGGCCTAGAGGATACGGGAATCAGGCTTTGTACACCATCAAAGTAGAAGCCTACGCAGAACTGAGCACACCGGCCGGCTCTCCACTACAATCTATATCGCAACAATTTGGATTTCGTCGTGTGGAACTGGTTAAAGAACTAGATGATTTCGGAGAATCCTTTCATTTCCGTATCAACAGTGTCGACATCTTCTCTGGTGGCTCATGCTGGGTGCCAGCTGAATCGTTCCTCACACGTCTTACTCCCGAGGACTATCGCGCGTGGGTCAAGCTCGCTGCTGAAGGCAACCAGAACATGCTACGTATATGGGGCGGTGGCGTCTATGAATCCGATGCGCTGTACGAGGCAGCCGACGAGCTTGGTGTGCTGATTTGGCAAGATTTCATGTTTGCCTGTGCAAACTATCCAGCTTATCCAGACTACCTCAGGAGTGTGGAAACTGAAGCCCGACAGAATGTACAGAGATTGAGAAACCACCCTTGCATAGTAATTTGGGCCGGCAACAACGAGGACTATCAGATAGTCGAAAGATATGAATTAGACTACAATCTCAATGAAGACAAGCCGGAATCGTGGTTGAAGACGAACTTTCCCGCACGATACACATACGAAAGCCTCCTACCAAATCTTATCAGAGAGGAGTGCCCCAACGTACCCTACCACCCCAGCTCACCCTTTGGCAACGGTAAGTCTACTGTGCTCAAGGTTGACCCGACAATCGGCGATGTGCACCAATGGAATATGTGGCACGGCACCATGGAGCCCTACCAACGTCTCCCAGATATGGGCGGCCGGTTCGTGTCCGAGTTTGGCATGGAAGCCTATCCGCACGTGGCTTCACTCCAAGAATGCATTACCAAGGAAGAAAACCGGTACCCCGGCTCCATGGCCATGGACTTTCGTAACAAAGCAATCGGCCACGAACGCCGTCTCATCAGCTATGTTGCCGAGAACTTCCGGATACGGTACGATCTCGAGGGCTTCACACATCTCACACAGGTCATGCAGGCAGATGCCATGTCATGGGCGTACAAATCCTGGCGCCGCGATTGGGGCACCGCGAACAAACGCAAGTGTGGCGGCGTTTTGGTGTGGCAGTTGAATGACTGCTGGCCTACCATGTCGTGGGCTGTGGTCGACTACTACCGCGTACCAAAACCAGCATACTATGCTATGAAACGCAGTATGCAACCGATTACTGTTGCGGTACAACGAAAGTACAAAAGTTGGACTATGCGACCGGCCGACGAGCTATGGCAGCGTGACACGGGGCACATAGATATGCAGCAGCTATGGCAGGATGTCAAGTTCGATGTTTGGTGTGCCAATAGTACCTCGGCAGAGGTACATGGTACCGTCGGCATCAGCTACATATCCATAAAGACTGGGCAGGAGATGGGTAAACGAGAACGCGTGGGTATACTACTTGCACGAAACGCAACGACTGAATTCCTCAACGACCATGTCGAGAAAGCCAAGAACCCACCATTGTCGAATGAGCGTTTTAACGTTGCAGAAGCTGATCCGTTCATCATACATGTGACGCTATACATCGAGGGACAATGCGTCGCTAGCGATACGTCGTGGCCGGAACCTATCAAGTATCTCTCCTTTGTGGATCGAGGAGTCAAGGTGCAATATTCAAACGACAACACGGTAGCGCTTGTATCGGCTGCAAAGCCGGTCAAGGGGTTTGTGTTTGGAGAGAAGAAGGGGGTACGCTTGAGTGACAACGGCTTCGATGTCCTGCCGGGGTCAACGGAGACTGTGCGGGTAGAGGGCTGTATGGCGAGTGAGTTGAAATGGAGTTATATTGGCATTTGATGGGCATACAGGCAATCCGATACAGGGGATGGTAGATAAGAACCACATCTACCCCTGTTTGAATTTGAATCCTGGTTTCAACTTACACAATAACTTCTCGTGTCTCCATCAATGACATGAAAGTAGTACATGTTCGTAGCTTTATCCTCATCGTGATAACTGTCGTCTTTTTCACGCGCCAAGCTTTCGGATCGAAAACTGTATACTGGGAAAGTCCTGCGTGTTATACACGAACCCTCTATGATTTAACTGGAGAAGGATTGGTAAGGAAGCGGCCCATGAATAGGGAGATGTAGTTCTAGACATACATACGTTCATCAGGTATGAACGGTAGGATATTCATGAGAACGTGTGCAAAACTTTTACCCAAATGATTGGCCCAAGATAAACTTAGCTTCTGAAGAGCATCAGACCCGCCTCTGCAGCATCCACACCATCCTCCTGTTCACTCTCAACATCGTCATGTTCCCCGAGACCTAATCGCTGGCCGAATAAACTACTAAACAATTCGTCTCTCTGCCTGTCTCCCCACTGACCTCGCTCTTCTGGCGCCATGAAGTTTTGTATCTTTTCTTGAACCGTGTAGCGTAGCCTTCTCCCTTTGCTAGCCTTGGTATCGACAACCTTCTTCGTCTTGGCGTCGCGGGCCACCTGCCATGGCGCTTGTACGACAAACTCGGCAGTTCCGTTGGCGTTGAGGTCGGCCGAACGCTGCTCGAGAAGCTCCTTCAACATGAGACCATAGAAGTCGGCATCATCATAGATGGCAGGGTCGGGTTGTGCGGCTTTGTTTGACGACTGGAGGGGCGCGCAAGAGCGCGGTGTTTGCGTGCGAGTGATGAGATGCGAGGAGGTGAGCTGAGAGTCGAGGACTTCGGTAAGCGTCTGCTGCGCTGAAGCATTGAGGCGGGCCTTGTTGTTGGTCACAGTCGTTGCTTTTGTCTTGTTGGACCAGCGTTCCAATACAGCTTTACGGTGGGGTAGTGCAGTCTTCTCAGTCGCTTGGAGGCTAGACCAGATTTCAGACGAGGGAGTTGCGGAGTCGAATAGCGTGCGCTTCCGCTTTTGACCTGTTCGCGATTCCTCCAGAGATAGCCTAAGGTTGGTCAGATTGTTCAGAAGTGTCAGAGCTGCTGCTTCTGCCGCCTCCACGGGCGCGTCCTGTGCACTTTCATTCTTGAATTGCTCTGCGGCCATGGAGTTTGTGCTGATTAGACCCTTTTGTAGTCTTATACGCGAGTTCAGCAACGTGTCAAACGTCTTGCGCTGGGTCTTGACAGCCTCTCCCTTTGCGACGTCAGACTGCGCGCCGGCAGCGATTGTCGAGGTGAAAGTCTTGCTCGCAGCCATCAAGTCGCGTATGGTGGATGCGTTCGGCTTGGCCTCGTCGTCCGAATCGTTGGCGTCGGAGCCGTTAAGCTGATTATCGTCTTCATCATCGCTTGCACTTTCAGCACCGCTTCCATCATATTTGTCTTCGTCGTCGCCCATTTCCTCGTCACTCTCGTCCTCTTCCTCGATATCGGCCCCGCTAATGCCATCACCTTCACCATCGTCATCATCACTAGCGTCGCTGTCCTCGTCGTCGAAGCCTCTGGCGAATGGATCGTCGCTGTCGCTATCCTCGAGCGCGCTCCGGTTTACCGTGCGCCCAGCGTATTCGGGGCCAAGTGCCACCTCGACCGGCTTCCTCAGCTTGCTCTTCCCAACAGCTGTGTAGTGCTCTCGCCCAGCATTGTCCTCTTCGACTTCGGAAAGGTCGTCATCGGACCGCTCATCTTCGCTGGAGCTTGGCGCAGGGTCGAGGAGGGACTCGGGGTCGAAATCTGCTATATGCTTAGTAGATTGTCGTCGCTTCAAGTTTCCCAATACGCACCTCTTATCTTGGACTTTGGCATGGCGAAATGCGTGCTATGTCGTGCTGATGTTGCTTACAGAGACAGCCGAAGAGAAAGTTCACTCGAAGCCCCACTAAAAAGTTGAAATCGGCCTTTCATTTCGCCGATGCAGCCACTTCCGCATCCAAGTCCGCAATTCCCGTCTCCGCAATGCATATGGCCCGTACCTTTGGTAAACATGTTGAAACCACGATGTTTCTCAACACTGCGCTGTCTGCAGCATGAGAACCCTCTTGTACGTTGGGTGGTGAAAATCCAGACACTTCATTGGCTGACCTCCGCCCCCCAGGGACTTCCACGCTCCGGCGCACCTCCGCAGATGCCTCGGATGCAGCGAGGATTGCCGCAAAAGAGAACCATTAAAGATGTGAAGAAAGTAGTTGCAGTCTCATCTGCAAAGGGCGGTGTTGGAAAGAGTACGGTTGCCGGTATGCCTTGTAGAGACTGAAAGCACGGACAGCTTCGGGACGCTGAGCCCAACCGCAGTCAATCTCGCATTGAGCTTTGCACGCCACGGCTATAGAGCCGGCATCCTTGACACTGACATCTTCGGTCCGTCGATACCGACCTTGCTAAATCTATCGGGCGAACCTCGACTCTCAGCCAGTTAGTCTGCATTAGGGTTTGTAGCGCGAATAGTCTCTAACTTCATCCATCAGACAACCAACTACTACCACTCTCAAACTATGGTCTCAAATCTATGTCCATGGGTTATCTAATTCCAGAGTCGTCGCCGGTGGCATGGCGTGGCCTAATGGTAATGAAAGCTCTGCAACAGCTGCTTCACGAGGTCGAATGGGGCGGCTTGGACATTCTAGTTCTAGACTTGCCACCAGGAACTGGCGACGTGCAACTCACAATCACACAACAACTGATACTCGATGGAGCCATCATTGTGTCAACGCCCCAGGACCTATCACTCAAAGACGCTGTAAAAGGCGTCGAGTTGTTCAGGAAAGTCGACGTCAAGTTGTTGGGTCTGGTGTGTAACATGGCCGGATTCAAATGCCCTGGATGTAATCAAGTGCATGAAGTGTTTGGAAGCATGGACAAGATTAGGGCCATGTGCGGAAAATATGACTTGAGCATGTTAGGCGAGATACCGCTGCACACGAGCATCAGTGACAATGCGGATCATGGGAAACCGAGTGTTGTGGCAGAGCCAGACGGTGATCGCGCATTGACTTTTGGAAAGATTGCGCACGAAGTGGGTGAAATGATTGGACTAGTGAAGCAGTTTCAAGGCTAGTAGGTATCTTGAGCAAAGATCGACAATGGTCAGCATAGAAAATGCCAATTGTTGGAGCCAACACTTCCACGGACGAGATATCACGGAAGTACGTGGAGGCTACCGAAAGCTGATGTTGGTCGTAGCACATGATCCCCACTCGCCATTTGTTCCTCGACTTAGACTAGTGAGTGCATAGCGACAACATTAAGCGGCGAAGTTAAACAGTGTCGCAAGTAGAGGACCTATTATGGATACGATCCAATATTTCTTTCTGTACCAGAGCTCGATTTGTATTAGCGAGCTCTGGCTCCTAGACGAACCAGAGCTCTATGAGCGTAGATCTCTAACCAACGATATATCTCCCATTTATTCCTAAGCCCGTTGTTCGCAACAAATAGCAATCCCCACAATTACAGGCCATCCTAATTGGGCAATAGGGGTCACCCTCCAATAAAGCATAGTCGCCAGCTACGGGAACATTACCCGACCAATTCGACTGATGCTTGGTAACCTCGGCTACTATGGCTTCTTTCTTTGTGGTATTGACATCCGACCCCGCAGTCGCCCCCGCCATGTAAATAGTGTGGGTTACGTTGTCTACGATGGCTAGGATGACTAGGATGGACGTTCGAGTACCATTCGTCCGGCGAGGCTATCAATCTGCTCTTTCAAGATGAAGGAGAAGAGAGCCAGGTGCAGTTTTGGAAAACTCTGAAGCCTATTTTACGCCTGGTACATGTCTGATTCTGCTTGGTCCTCGGAAATCAATCTTGGTTATGTTCGAGCTACGTCGTCCTACCAAAGCCACTGTTCAACGTAGGCAGGGCAAATATCGGGACGATCACTATCCTGCTCGCACCCACGACCTTGTACTTCCGCGGCACATCCGTACATTGTTCATCTTCGGGCTTATTTTCGGCCTTTAAGCTAGCTACTTGATGAGCAAATACGTATATAGATACGTAACTGCTTCCACTCAGCTCCACCTACTGCTTGTATCAAGAACTATCAAATATGGCACCAGATCTCAACGCACTAGAAAGTAGCCAGAAGTGGGACTACTCTACACCCGGTTCAAACGGCTACGATATTCCGAACATTGTGTACAATGTCAGTGAGCATTCCCCCCACCAAAGGCAGTCATACTGAGGATGCGACCAGGACTCTTCCACGCGAAAGGTGAAGGTCTTGACCGTTGGAGCCGGCTTGTCTGGCATCCAGGTTGCATACCAGATCCAGAAGCACACTGAGAATGTAGAGCTCGTCATATACGAAAAGAACGAGAGCGTCGGGGGTACCTGGCTAGAAAATAGATATCCAGGTATGCTTACCCCACTTGCACAGTAGACAGCGCATTAAACTAATTGGCGTTAGGTTGCGCATGCGACATCCCGTCCCACGCGTACACACTGAACTTTGCGCTGAATCCGGACTGGCCGCGCTTCTTCTCTCAAGCAGAAGACATCCGGCAGTACCTGGAGAAAGTCTGCGAGGTATTCGACTTACGCAAATACATGACCTTCAATACGGAGGCCGTTCGGGCTGAATGGCAAGACGATATTGGCAAATGGAGAGTGACGCTTCGTCAGAAGACCGCATCTGGTGAAGAAAGAGAGTTTGTGGAAGAATGCGACGTTTTCCTCTATGCTTCTGGCATCTTGAACTCCTACCAATGGCCGGCTATCAAGGGTATCAACAAGTTCAAGGGCCGCATCGCTCACACTGCCAACTGGCCCAATGACTATGAAAAGGAGCAATGGAAGAACGACCGTGTGGCTGTGATTGGATCTGGTGCTTCTTCCATCCAAACAGTGCCAAACATGCAGCCATACGTCAAGCACATGGACATCTTCATCCGCACGGGTGTATGGTTTATACAATTCTCTGATACCTTTCCACAGGAAAAGGAGTACACACAAGAAGAACGAGACGAGTTTAGGAATGATCCACAGAAAATGCTCGCTCACGCCAAAGATATCGAGGACAAGGTGAATCAGATGTGGGGTGGCTTCTATGCTGGCAGCGAGACACAGAAACAGATGCAGGATATATTCAGGGCCAGAATGAAGGATTTCATCAAGGATGAGAGGTTACTGCAGGGCTTCACACCTACGTTTGATGTTGGCTGTGAGTAGGCACTCGGTGACACATACACAATTACTAATGGGTGGGCAGGTCGTCGCGTAACCCCCGGAGATCCATACATGAGAGCCATTCAGGAGCCAAACGTTGACGTGCACTTTACTGCTGCCAACGAAATTACAGAGACTGGCGTCATTGGCGCCGATGGTATTGAGCGCGAGGTCGACACGATTGTCTGCGCAACTGGGTTCGATGTAACCTACCGTCCACGCTTCCCCATCATCGGCAAGAACGGCGTTGATCTCTACGAAAAGTGGAAAGATGTACCGGAAAGCTATCTCGGCCTTGCATGTCCCGATATGCCCAACTGGCTCATGTTCCTTGGGCCGACGTGGCCTGTCGAGAATGGGTCCGTCACTGGTCCTCTTCTCAGCGTAGCAGAGTATGCAATCAAGATGATCAAGAAGATGCAACGCGATCACATCAAGTCTTGGGTCCCACGGCAGGAAATCACCGATCGCTTCAATGAGCACGCACAAGAGTTCATCAAGCATACAGTATGGAAGAGCGATTGCAGATCGTGGTACAAGAACAATGTTACAGGACGCGTCAACGCCGTGTGGCCTGGTTCATCGAACCAATACATCGAGGTGATCAAGACCCCGCGTTACGAGGACTTTGACATTGAGTACATGCATAAGAATCCGTGGGCGCATCTGGGCATGGGGTTCGCGGTTTGCAACGTCAAGTATCCTGATAGCGATCTCAGTCCGTACCTGAGTTTGGACAAGATGGATCCACAGTGGTTGAAGGCGATTGGCTACAAGGGACCACCGTTGTGAGTGCTTGAGGCGAAAGACGATACATTAACTCAGGATGGGGCAAATGATGTGGCTGCCTGGTAGCTACTGCTATAGGTTCATCTTAAAGCACAAGAATTCCAAGTCCTGCAATGATATGAGATTTCATCAAGTTTTCGGACGAATCGATTTCGCATCATCTATTTCCAATGCACTCGCCTAGACACTCCTTGAGGGGCGTAAGCCGGGTACCAATTGCTTTGGTTCCAAGTCTGACATCGCCGCTGTCAGACATGAACAACATGATGACACAGAAAAAAAGACTCAAGCTTCAACTATTGCCGGTAGTGCTGAGGGTGGAAGGATGGAAGTCAGACGCTCAGGGAAGGTGGGGAGAAATACGCTAGATCGCTTTTGAGCTGACGCTATCTCGACCAATAAAAGACCAGTTCATCGTATCTATCTACGCGCCCGCATGTACCTAGCACTTCCAAGATTCCATCGTCTAGAGATTTCACGAAAACATCAATAGGGATATATGAAAAAGAACATCTGACAGAAGAAAAAATGACTACTGTATCGCCACCCCAGCACCATGCTCACGCCAGCTCCAGTCAGCGTGTTAAACCCCGGATCATCATTCATGGCGGCGCAGGCAACATAACACGGACTACAATCCCCCGTGAACAATACAACATGTATCGAACGTCCCTTCTCGGAATCCTCGACAAGGCAGCCAAAAAGCTCGCTGATGGTGAAGCAACAGCGCTAGATGTAGCTACGTACGCTGTCAGTCTGCTCGAAGACGACGCTTTGTACAACTCTGGGAAAGGAGCCGTCTTCACACGACAAGGAAAGAATGAACTCGAATGCAGCATCATGGTCTCGAATGGATACAGAAAGCGTGGCATAGGCTGTATGATGCTTTCGCGTGTGAAGAACCCCATCAAGCTCGCGCGCGAGTTCCTTGTACAGGGCGAGAAAGCAGATGGTGGCGGTGCAGGAGACCACTGTCAGTATAGTGGAGACTTTGCCGAAGGGCTTGCGGAGAAGTGGGGGCTGGAGATTGTAGATCCAAGCTACTTCTTCACGCAAAAGAGATGGGACGAGCACCAACGAGGGTTAGCAGAGGAAGAGAGCCGGGAAGGGGCAGGAATGGCTTCGAACAAGACGACTCAGTGGGAAAGGGATAACTTCATCCCGATGGGCACTTGTGGTGCGGTAGTTGTGGATAGGTTTGGTACAGTATGCACGGCTACGTCTACGGGGGGTCTGACAAACAAGGTCCCCGGCCGCATTGGGGATACACCAACCATCGGCGCGGGATTCTGGGCTGAGGAATGGTACAGCAAAAGTTCAGAGGAGCGCCAGATGCTGTACCAGCCGGGTGTATCCGTCGGTTCCCCGCTAGATAAATTCTCAAGAGGCGATGTGCGAGGCCTAGTTGGTGATTGTTTGCCAGTGTTCAACTCGCGTGGCCCATCAACATTCACGCACTCGTTGGTTGCAAGCTGCGAGAAGCCAATAAACGTCCGCCACGCCGTGGGGCTGTCCGGAACGGGCAATGGTGACACATTTTTGCGCATGAGTGCAGCTCGCACTACTGCAGCCAGATCACGCTTCTCGCTATCCTCGCTATCTGAAGCCACGACGTGGATGGCTGGACCCGAAGGAGAGCTGCAACAGTCGGCTGGAGACCGATGGGACAGGGTCCATGAGGGCGTTGGAGGCATCATTGGCATTGAGGTTGTTGGAACAAAAGTAGAGGTTGTGCAAGATTACAATGGCGGGGGCATGTTTAGGGCATGGGTCGAGGAAGACGGTAGCCATAAATGTTTGGTCTTTCGGGAAGATGATTGGGAGAGTGGTCCGAAAAGCTGGAACGAAATGTAAAACGAAGCACTAGCTCATGTACATATTTTGTCAATGTTGGGAGCGCGAGAAGAAGCCTGGGTACGGCTGTTGGTGAAGTATGGACCCCTAGCGTATGTGTGGACGACTTCTGGTGTTGTGTAGTCTTTTTCATCGCTATTAGGTGGATTTTAGAGTATATGCTTGTACTGTCGTAAAGGATGACGTATATACCCCAGGGCTTCTAGGCCGTCTTTCTACGATGATGTGAACCGGATTTGCACGCCTTGACGCTGTCATGGTGAATTGGTCATCTACTACATGTTAGTCAGATTAGGCGTCAAAGGTCAGTCGAGCCTAGATAAATGAGTGCGGAGGAACCAAGCACATCAACGAGGCAATCGTGATGAAGGCCGGGCACGTAGCTATAACGTCGCAGACGGCGATGACCGACTCATGGCACAAGTGGCATACCCTCGGTATGGGAAAGTCGGGGCGTGAAGGCTCGGCGCTCCGTGGGCGCGTCTTGGGAATCCATGGGTACAGCCACCTTGATGACATGATCCCCGCAGTCAGCAGTTCCGCAGCCTTAAGCAACGCAAGGCGCCCTCTCTTTCCCCCAACCCATTTCTACTGTACCTACTCCCGTACTTGGTTAATACAAATTCCACAGCTGCGTCAAAATGGGGTTCAGTCTCAATAATCCGCTGCCGTCATCCATGGCCAGTAAGTGCCCTCCACCTGTTGGTGTGATTGCTTTTGTTGTTGTTCTTCGGAGGCCCGACCGGTGACGTCGCTAACAGCTCCCGGCAGGCGAATGTCGCAAGACAGGAAAGATTCTTGCATCCTTTGTAGACCCGAAGCAGTCGTTTGGGCCGGATAAAATTATTCCACCCAACATTCTGGCCAATGCAAAGGTAAGCCGATTTCCGCGCATCCGGCGATTCCCCTCGCGAAATGGGCAGCAAGAGCGAGCCCAAGACAAGATACGATACTGATGCGCCTTGTTCCACAGGGCCTCGCGATCCTCACAGTCTTCAAGGCTGGCTTCCTCGGTACAGCGCGATTCGGATCCGGTGTCGTTGTCGCTCGTCTCGCCGACGGATCGTGGTCGGCGCCCACGGCGATTGGGACCATCGGTGGCGGCTTCGGCGGACAGATTGGGTTTGAGCTCACGGACTTTGTTTTTATTCTGAACGATGCATCGGCCGTACGAACATTCGCACAGGCAGGCTCTTTGACGCTGGGCGGCAACGTGTCAATCGCTGCCGGTCCCGTCGGTCGCAATGCCGAAGCCGCCGGCGCAGCGAGCTTAAAGGGTGTCGCTGGTATTTTCAGCTACAGCAAGACCAAGGGCCTGTTCGCCGGTGTCAGTTTGGAGGGCAGTGGCATCATCGAGCGACGAGACGCCAACGAGAAGCTGTACGGCCGCCGATGGACCGCGCGCGAGATCCTCAGCGGCCAGGTTCCCCCGCCGCCTGCCGCCCAACCGCTTCTACAGGTGCTCAACTCGAGAGTCTTTGCTGGTGTGGGCGGCGCGGCAAACGTGACAAACGATGCCATGTACAACGACATCCCCGTCTACGACGACACGCATGACAACGTAGTATGGCAGGGCCGCCGTGGCTCTGCCATGGGCGAGGGTGTACGGCGAGACCGTACTGGCTCCATGGGACAGCAGGATGACTACGAGTACAGAGACCGGCCCGCCCACTCATCGACGTGGGCCGACGACGTTTACGACCGACAGCCGTCGTCAGCACCAGGCGGCCTCAACCGCTCCTTCTCCACACGCGCAAACCCCAATGAGACGTTTGACCGCATGGATACCAGGGCCCGCTCCTCGACCTTTGGCGACGACTACTCATACAGTGATCGTAAACCCGGACGACCCACAGCGCCGAAGCCCGTGTTTGGACAGACAACTGGGCAGAAGAAGGCAGCGCTACAGTCAGATCAGGCTATTGCCAAGTTCACATTCGATGCAGACCAGCCGGGCGATCTAGGCTTTAAGAAGGGCGAGATCATCACCATTTTGAAGAAGACCGACAACGAGACCGACTGGTGGACAGGCAGGATAGGCAACAGGGAAGGCATCTTCCCCAGGTACGTTCCACAATCCGTACTCGCTAGCCGCGACACACGCTGACCGTCGCAGCAACTACGTCGAAACGGTGTAGAAACATCCCTTCTTATGCTGCATCGCACCTGTAACCATATCCATTTTGCTCTGGAGTTGCTCCTGCTGGCTTCTGAGAAGAGAGCATCTCACATGCATTCACGGGCGTTTCCGTCTGCACGCTTTGTCGATTTTTGCTTACGTTCCCGATTCCCTAGTTTCACTTTCAAATACCTACCACGCGCGAGAGAATATATCCTGTATTTTTGTGTTGCGTTGGCCGATTAAGATTGTGTGTATTTTCCAAGAACTAACGTGTAGCTCAAACGTCATTGGAGCGTGTACTGTTGTCGCGTTGATGATCGGCTGCGTGTCGTATGTACGTAGCTCCGATGATCTCCGCCGTGTCCAAATGCATCGTCGCGTGCAGTTACCCCTCCCGTTCGCCTCGCTGCATCATCAGCACGGCACGTGTCTTAAGTGGAGCCGGTTTTCCTGAAATGCTCTGTCCAAACTCGAGCTATGCCAATCGGGAAGGTAGGTGGTAGCCAGCCCGGCAAGGTGAAAGCTACCCCACCGAGCCGTTGGAGTAACTTTGAAGCTATCAAACACCCCATTACTGTCCACGTCATGTTGGAGACGTATCCATCTTAACTATCTCCCAAGCCCCTCTTTTGATAGCTCCCCGCACCTATTCTCTGCTTACCATTCACATCACCCCGTCTCTTCTAACAATCTTGACTTCCAAAGACTACATTATGGCAACATCATCATGGCAGGAAACCGCGAGTCAGAAGCGCGAAGCCATCTTCGCCGCTATACCAGCAGAGTGGAGACTTGAAAAGCTGCCGTCAGTTGAAGAGCAAGTTGACGTAACTGAATATGTGAAGCAATACTTTGACAAGGAGGAACTGGACATTACCGAAAGCAGCGCAGATGTGATTGCAAAGAAGGTTGCAGACGGACAGTGGACAGCTTTGGAGGTCACAAAGGCATTCTGCCACAGGGCGGCGGTGGGACATCAACTGGTATGTATCCACTATCGATGCTTGATGGCCCGATCCTAACCCAAAAGCTACACTGTCTGCATGAAATCTTCTTTGACGCAGCCATCGAAGATGCCAAGGCCCTTGATGCATACTACGCTCAACACAAGAAAACCATTGGACCTCTTCACGGCGTCCCCGTTTCCCTCAAGGACCAGTTTCACGTCAAGGGTGTTGAGACCTCAATGGGCTACGTTGGCTGGATCGGGACTTTTGAAGGAAAGAAAGGGACTGGGAAGGAAAAGGTGGTTGAAAGCGAGATGGTCAAGATGTTGCGAAACGCGGGTGCGGTGTTGTATTGCAAGACGAGCGTGCCGCATACGCTGATGAGCGGCGAGACGGTGAATAACATCATCGGTTATACGCTCAACCCCAAGAACAGGCATCTGACTGCGGGAGGAAGTTCGGGTGGTGAGGGTGCTCTGATTGGGATTAGAGGATGTAGGCATTCCCACTTTTCGACAGCTAATCTTGCACATGACATTACTGTGGGCATGACTGACAACATGAAGCACCTGTAGGATTGGGCACAGACATTGGCGGATCGATCCGGATTCCAGCTGCATTCAACGGCCTCTTTGGTCTCCGTCCATCGACAGGACGTCTTCCTTACGAAGGCATGGCTAATTCCATGGATGGCCAAAATAGTGTTCTCTCCGTCGTCGGACCTCTTGCAACCAATGTAGCTTCTCTCCGCCTCATTACCCAAGCCCTACTCGAGCAAAGCCCATGGTTCTACGACCCACTCGTTCACGAGATTCCCTGGCGGGCCGATCATGAAGCGGAGATTAAAGCAACCAAGAAGCTATGCTTTGGCGTGCTGCGAACAGACGGTGTCGTGAATCCCACACCACCAGTCGCACGCGCAATCGACCAAGTCGTCAAAGCCGTGCGCGATGCCGGCCACGAAGTCATCGACTGGAACCCACCATCGCACCGCACATTGGTCGACACGGCCATGGACTCGTGGATCTTTGACGGCGGCAAGGATGTGCACTCCGCCTTTGCACTCTCGGGCGAGCCCATGTCCCCCCAAGTCGCCTTCTACGGCTCCCTGAAGAAGGAGTTTTCCGGCAGCGAAATCGCCGCAGTAAACGTCGAGCTGCGACGACTAAAGAAGGAGTACATGGACTACTGGAATAGCACTAGTTCCAAGACCGGAACCGGCAGGCCAGTCGACGCATTCATTAGTCCGCTCGCGCCCTTTCCGGCTGCAAGGCGAGAAAAGTACAGGTACTATGGATACTCGTTGTATGTCAACGTGCTAGACTACACGAGCGTTGTTGTGCCGGTTACGAATGTCGACAAGGATGTGGATCACAAGGTGGATGCGGGATATCAGGCCATTGATGAACAGGATCAAAAACACCAGGATGACTGTAAGTGCATGACCGGTCGCAAACGAAGGCGAATAAGGAGAAGAAGAAGAAGAAGATAGAGGGCAACTGCTAACTGTGTGCTTTCTCCCCCCCCAGACGACCCTAGTATCTACCATGGAGCGCATGTGAGTGTTCAGCTTGTGGGGCGGCGACTTCAAGAGGAGAAGATGCTGGCTATTGCGGAACATGTTGGTGGTCTTCTTGGTAAGTAGTAGTATCAATAGAATGAATAATATTGCTACATCCAAGCACACTATAACATGGTCCCATTTTTTACATCCTTCAAAAAGAAAATCTTGGTATTAGAAGAAGAAGAACAAAGCAGGATACGTTAACCTTTGACCATCTATTCTGAGAAGAGAAAGAGAAAAAAAAATAGGATGCTCTACCTTTCTCTCACTCTCTCTCTCTCTCGCTCTCTCTGAAAGAAAAGCACTAAATCGGAGGCCTAACCTCACCCTCCCTGTAGTCCTCGGCAATCTTCTTCGCACCGGGACTCGGGTTCGGATAGCTCGTCCGCCTCTTCGCGCGGACGTAAAAGTTCATTGGCCGAATGAGCTGAAACTCTGGATCATACGTCACGGCCTCCTCGCCCTCCTTTGAAAACTCATATCTATACACCAGCTCCGGCAACAGCACCTTGACCTCGCCCAGGGCAAAGTTGAAGCCGATGCAGCTGCGCGGGCCCGTGGCAAAAGGCATGTATGCATTCTTGGGCCGGTTTGAAACTTCGTCTGTGCCCCAGCGGTCCGGGTCGAAGCGGTCGGGATTCGACCAGATTCGTGGGTTGTTGTGGATGGCGTGCAGGGCGCAGATGACGACGGAGCCGGCCGGCAGCTTGTAGCCGCCTGGTAGGATGCAGTCTACTTTTGCGGTGCGGCCGGGTTGGAAGGAAGGGTTGTGCAGCCGTTGGGTTTCCTTGACGAATTTGTCGAGGAAGGTGAGGCCGTCGGAGAGTTCCGGCGTCCATTTTGTGTTTTCGTTTACGCCGGCGTCGACGAGCTCTTGGATGAGGCGGTCTTGGTTGCCGGGGTAGACGCAGAGACTGGGACTGTTAGTTTGTTGAGCTCTCTTTTTTTTTCTTGTGCTTGTTTTTGGTGTAGAGAAAAGTTGGTGGTGCTTACGCGTATAGTAGCCATGAGAGGAGTGAGGATGTGGTGGTGAAGCCAGCTCCGGAGATGGGCAGCATGTTTGGGATCTAGACTGTGTTAGAAATGCTTGCATGTGACGATGCTTTCTGATAGCTACTTACAACGAGTTCACGAGGTAGCTTGTTGCCCTTGTCATCCGTGGCTCGCTTGAGATAGTCGACTACACAGCTGGCTCCCAGAGCCGCCGTTTGCAGAGGTAAATCATCTTCGCTGTCTCCTTTTGGTGCTTGGTCGATGGCTATCGTTGGAATCCAATGGTTAGCGTGGTCCAGGAAGGAGATGTGATGACTACTCACCATCGTTGAGAATAGTCCACAATCTGTACCTAATCTTATCCAAGTCATATGCAGCCGTGAAAGGAATGGCACTAAGTTTTGCGTACCAAGCACCACGTGACGCAACCTTCTTGTTCAACGAAAGTGACTGGGCAATCAACACCACCAGCTCGTTCAGAGGTGAATCTGGGTTGTCAAAGTGATGGGCGTCGTAACCAAGCGCAAACTTGAAGACGGTCTGAGATGCGAGCTTGAGCATGTACTGGTACACATTCCAGGCCTCGTCCTGCTCGTCAAGCTGGTCGAAAACCTTGAAGGAATCTTTGACCGACGCTTCCATGAGGGGGGTGTAGTGTCTGATGGCCTTTGGTGCCATTGAAGGCGGGATGAACTTGTGTGCTTGTCTCCATGCCTCTGTATCAGTGTCGCAGATGAAAAGTGCTCTGTTGTCCTTGATACCGGCCAATGGGTGGTCTGGCGTGATTTGTTTGCTGAAAAAAGCAGTTTCTTGGAACGCTACTGTTGCAATGGCGGGGTCGTTTGTCAAGTAGTTCTGCCTGCCCATTGTCTCGTATTTGATAAGAGACCCATACTTTTGAAACAGGCGAGCATGGTTGCCCTAGGCGATGTCAGTGAGGTTCTAAAGTCGTGTTGAGTTACTGACAAGATGATCGGGGAAGACCTCGTAGTAACTTCCTACAAACGGAAGCCCTTCTGGGCCAGCAGGATCCCTGATTCCTTGTCCGTCGACTGTTACGCCGATTTCTTCATCGCAGTCCAGGACCGCATCCAAGTCCGGCAGATCCTGTCCGGTGGAATCTTGCAGGCCAATGCCTGGGAGAATGTCAGGTGACCTGTGTAACAGACGATGGCATCGGGGAATTCTGCTCACCAGTCGATTGGATAATGTTGTACTGTTCAGCTACAGCAACTTGCAGCGCCTCAAAGTCATGGTATTGGTCGATATGGATGTCTTGACGATAGATGGTCTTGTCTTGCCCAACGAGGTAGAAGCCTTTGATGGTCATGGTGCAAAATAAGAGTAAAAAGGGTGTAAACTCTAGAAGCTCGACTGAATTGCAGAAAAGCCGCAAAAGAAGCAGAGCAGTTTACGTATATGCTCATTGAGCCCCTTCGTGCAGACCCATCCGATCAGCCCTGCACTCTGAATCGTAGAGATGACGCATCTCCACTAGGTTCATCGTACGAACCGGCCGGACGGTGGAGTACCAGAAAACTGGACATTGTGGCAGGTCGTGCGAGCAGCCCGGCCGAGCATTCAACAAGTTTTTATGATGCTACCGCTGTGCAGACCACGCAAATCGACGCAAGCCCAATCATCTGTGGATGCTTGATTGGTTTAAGCGTCCATGAGCCTCGGCATGTGGGACCGGCGCCAGCCACTACCGGCGGCGATCTACGTAGTGGCAGTCATAGCGCTGTCATTGTCATTTCCGGACGACAGAAATTTGAACTTCATGTCCGAAGCCTAGGTCGTGCGTTACGTAGTGGATCAAGATGGATACTGCACGTTTGCTGCACCAAGTCATGGCGAAGGCCGACTGGCCCCGACCAATATCTGTCTCATTGTCGCAACCACCTCTGCAGCAACTGAACGCACCAGACTCGACATAGTCATCCCACACAATGGCCGACGGCGTATACACCCTTCAAGAGGTTGCAAAGCATACCAGCAGGACCGATCTCTGGGTTACCCTGTGGAACCATGTCTACAACGTAACAGACTACCAGGAAGACCATCCCGGTGGCAAAGAGTTTCTGCTCGAAAACGCTGGCACCGACGCGACAACGGCATACGAGGACATTGGCCATTCGACAGACGCGAGGGAAATCCTCGAAAACTTTCGCATTGGCCGCATCGCAGACGAAGACTGGACCGACCATGAAGCAGCAAAGATGCCAGAAATCAAGCCGAGCAGGGTTCATGTCGTCAACAATCTTCCGCTACCGAAACCGCATCGCATTCAGCTATCCGCCATAGGTTTCGGTTTGGCATCTGTAGTGGTATCAATTGTCCTTGGTCGAAACGTCTCCCCGCTTCTGCATCGTTTCCAAGGTGGCGGCTTCTGGAAGGGATTCGCTGTCTCTTCGCTTGCCAGTATGGTGCTGGCTGGCTACGCTAGTCTTTGGGCGACCAAAAGCTTTGATGTCGCCCACAAGGATTTCCAATCGTATCCAGCACACATCAAAGCGAAATCAACATCTTCGAAACCGTCAAGAAAAAAGGACATCAACGTTGGCGTACTGAACGCCCGCATCTACCAGCCGTTTCCACTTATCGAGAAGTACAACGTCTCACACGACACTATCCGTTTCGTGTTTGGTCTTCCTAGCGAGAACTCCGTGCTTGGCCTCCCAACCGGTCAACACATTGCCATCAGGCACGAAGTCGACGGCAAGCAGCTCGCCCGCTCGTACACGCCAACATCCAGCAACAAGGACCGAGGCCGCTTGGAGTTGACCGTCAAGATTTACCCGACCGGAAAGCTGACGCCCTGGCTGAGCAAGCTGAACATTGGTGACAAGGTCGAGATCCGAGGGCCAAAAGGCGAGATGAAGTACCACAAGAACCTAGTCAAGGAGATGGGAATGATTGCAGGCGGCACCGGTATCACACCAATGTTCCAGCTTATCCGACGCATCTGCGAAGACCCGAGAGACGACACCAAGACTACGCTGTTGTACGCCAACAAGACCGAGGGCGACATTCTGTTAAAAGAGGAGCTTGACGCATTTGCCGCCAACCACGACCAGTTCAAGGTGCACTATGTTCTCAGCAATCCCTCCAAGAACTGGAAGGGCGAGACAGGTCGTATTAGTAAGCAGATGATTGAGGACCATCTCCCAGCACCAGCTGGTATGGACACCAAGGTGCTTGTTTGCGGACCGGATCCAATGATGGATTCTATGGTAGCAGCTTTACAAGATCGCGGCTTCAAGCCACCAGGTACGTTGCCGATGAAGCTATAAGATTGTGTGCTAACTTTGGTCGTCAGGCAAAATTTCAAAGCCCCAAGATGAGATCTTCACTTTCCAATGATTTTTTGTATTTCGGGCCGTATGGCCATTTCTTGTCAAAGCACATGTAGCGATTTAGACGGACGCGGTAGAAGGTCAAACATGGCAAGCTGATACATAATTTACATTTAATCTGCATTACATTCCATACCATGAGTTCAAACACGATACTCGAAAAACATTTCAAACTAGCCATATACTACAGAACTGTGGAGATGTTGAAAAAAAAGAAATTGGCTTCGTTGATATGCTCGGCTCGCAAATGGTAATCTACGATACGTCGTGCGACTGCTCGGCCGATGCTATGCATAGGCCAACACGCAACCTGCTTGGGTATGATTACAGATTACACGCTTCATACAAGCACAGTTCGCGGGCAAAAAAAACCCGAACCGTACGAATGACGTCGTGTTTTTCAGTCGGCACCGTGCGGATCTTGTTGACAGTGACGTAATGATTTGAGTAGTACTACTCAAGGCTAGGGATATACATAGTCTATCTGGACAGCGCTCCCTGGCCTCCTAAACACGAAAACGACCAAGTCTCCACCACAGTTTATCTAGAGTAAATCAGCCACAATGTCTCTGTGCGCAAGGAGACTGCCTGGGACCGTCCGGAAAATCTCGGCCAACAACCCGCCTGTTCGCCATGCCTCTTCGAAATGTGCACGAGCGCCGGTTGTTGCAAGTAGACTGAACACGCTATCGACCTCTCACAGCACGACGTCGCGGTCTTTGAGCGTTTTCACAGCTCGGTTACCTATGGCTTCAACAACTCAGATCCGGTCCGCATCCGGCAGTGCTAAACCACAATGGACTGCTCCAGATACCTCCTCCAGACCCGTCGCCGTCCTAGGCGGAGGCGTGCTCGGCCGTCGAATAGCTTGCTCATGGGTAGCTGCCGGGTACAAGGTCATTCTCTGCGACATCAACGAAGAGCAGAGGAATGCCGCCACACATTACATTGAGCATCACGTTGATGAATACGCGAAACTCAGTGGTAATCAAGCGGGTGGAAACGAAAGATTTACCACAGTCAGTGACATTAAAGCGGCGGTCGAACATGCATGGCTAGTGGTAGAGGCACTACCTGAGAAGCTGCCACTTAAGATCGACATCATGGCACAGCTAGATCAACAGGCTCCAAAAGACTGCATTCTGGCTTCCAATTCATCCTCGTACAAGTCGCGCTTCATGCTCGATAAGGTGGATGTGGGCAGTCGGCACCGCGTCTGCAATATGCATTACTATATGCCGCCAGGCAACAACGTCGTGGAGCTCATGACTTGCGGAGAACGCAT
>Ga0265797_10003605_pt1 | contig 24639 bp, 19 predicted proteins | sample P2T30metagenome_FD_192433 | JGI IMG/M metagenome (GOLD analysis project Ga0265797, IMG submission 192433) | Plant litter microbial communities from East Loma Ridge, Irvine, California - P2 T30 | ecosystem: Environmental > Terrestrial > Plant litter > Unclassified | place: USA: California... | reverse complement strand
TGGGGGCTGGATTCGAACCAGCGTACTCAGAGAGGGCAGATTTACAGTCTGCTGCCTTTAACCACTCGGCCACCCCACCGCGAAGAACCGCAGAGTATGAAGCAAGCTCAACGTACTGTCAATCAGGGTTCGGTAGAAGTTTTTCCACTTCGCCTGACAGCGTTGCTTCGGGGCGTGATTGTAACGGGCCGACTGTAAAGCCGCAAGGGTGATTTTGTGGGAAGTTCAAAAAAGGTTTTAAGACAATTGGAATTCGACTATTTAAATTCCATTATTTCTCGGCGAGGGCGTTACCGGATGAACGACGTACTTGGGGAATCCAGGTGCTTGCACACCAAGCGGCTTCCGATAGCTGCACGGGCTGTGCGGCGAACTTGGATTCCCGCCTTCGCGGGAATGACGTTGGTGGGGGTTGCGGTGGTGCGGTGTGTGCGGCGTCGGTGATGACCAGGGGCGCGTTACTCCACCCCGGCGGCGGCTAGTTCAGTGCTTGCTTGACACCGCCCTGAACGTGCCCAACCCTTCCCTGCTCAGCCTGCCTTGCGCAGGCGCGCCGCGCCGTCCTTGCCGTACTGGTGCAGCACATGCTGGTGCAGCGCGGCCAGGGCCGGCAGCTTGGGGTTGCGCGGGTCGATGCGCCGCACGTTGCCGATCAGGTTGACCAGCTGGTTGCCCAGGCGCTCTTGCCAGCCCTGGTGCTCGAGGCAGCGCAGCGCCGCCAGTGCGGCATTGAAGGCCACCGCCGGATTGTTCGGCATCTTGCGCGCCGCTTCGAACATCAGGGTCACGGCGCCGTGGTAGTCGCCGGCCTTGGCGCGCGCCGCGCCGTCGGCGACCAGGTCCACCACCTGCTGGCGGCTTTCCTTGGCCAGGATACGCCCCAGCTCGCCCTGCCCGGCGGCGTCCATCACGCCCACCGCACGCTGGATCGTCGCTTCGCCCGAGGCATTGCGCATCACGTCGCGCACGATCTCGGAAGCGCCGTCCTGGCGCTCGTGCGCGAGGCAGCTGCGCGCCAGCTCGAGCTTGATGTCGGCCGACAGCGTCGGCGCATCCCTGCAGGCGGCCGTGGCGGTGTTCAAGGCTTCGGCCAGCCGTGCTTCGTTGCCGGTGAACTCATGCACCAGGACCGAGGCGATCGCGCTGCACAGGGCGGTATTCGGACGTCCGCCCATCGAGCGGTCCAGGTCGCGCACGGCGGCGGCGGCGCCCACCGGGTCGCCCTTGCCGATCAGCGTGCGCACCAGCTTGACGTGGTCTTCGGGGTCGCGGAATTCCGAATACTTGGCCTTGGTCACCACCTGGCGCAGCGACTGTTCGGCGGTGTCGATATCGCCCGCCTCGTAGGCGACGTCGGCCAGCGTGCGCAGGCGCCGCACCGCATGCGGCGAGACCGCTACCGCGTCCTGCAGCACCGCTTTCGACTTGCCCTGCTCGCCGAGCGCGGCGTGGGTGCGCGCCAGCCAGTCATAGGCGTCGACGAAGTTGCGGTTGGTGCCGACCAGGTCGTCGAGGATCTCGCGCGCTTCTTCGTAGCGCTGGCGCACGAACAGGGTCTTGGCCAGGCCGAGCCTGGCCCAGGCGATGGCCTTGATGTCGACCAGCTGGCGGTAGATCGGCTCGGCCAGCTCGGCCTGGCCCAGGAACATGTGCAGCTCGGCGCGCAGGCGCAGGAAGTCGATCGCGAAACGCGTATGCAGGCGCTGGCCCTCGATGCAGGCGTCCACCGCATCCTGCTGGCCGCCGGATTCCATCAGCAGATAGATCGGCAGGAAGGCATTGCGCTTGTCGAGCGCGCGTCCGATGCGCTCGAGCAGGCGGTCGGCGTTGAAGGGCTTGAGGATGTAGTCGGTCGGGGCCAGCTCGGCGGCGCTGACCACCTTGCTGTGGTTGCCCTCGGCCGTGACCATGAAGAACATGGTCGCCAGCGGAATCAGCTTGTGGTGGCGCAGGTCTTCCAGCAATTGCTGGCCATCCTGGCCGCCCTCCAGGTCGTATTCGCACAGGATCAGGTCGAACGCGCGCAGGCCAAGGTGCTTGACCGCCTGGTTCGACGTGCTGGCGTGTTCGATGCGGGTCAGGCCGCACAGCATGAGCATGCTGTGAATGCTGGCCCGCATGCCTGCATGGGGCTCGATGATCAGGGCCGTCAGGCCGTCCAGTCCGTTCATTATTGTCTCGTTAATCCGGCGTGATGCGGCCGCCGCGGCTGCATGGGCACGCGGCATCGGGCCAGTATATTACGGCGCGGAATGAAAAAACTGAAACCGGCAGGTGCGCGATGCGCGATGGCGATGCCTGCGCCGAAAAAGCGACAGCTCAGGCTGCCGGCTGGTCGGCGGATGCCTGCTTGAGGGCCGTCTGGCGCCCGTCGCATTCGGCCTTGCCGGCGCCGACGATGACGTTCTGGTAACGCACCTCGTATTTGCCAGCCGCCAGCTTGTCGATGGTGAAACTGCCGCGGCCCTGGACATAGGCGTGGCGCACATTGGCGCGGCGGTCGAGGTCGTACAGCTTGACGAACACCGGCGAGGTATTCGCGCTATTGTCGATCAGCACCTGCATCTCGTTGCCGTCGTTGCCGACCGGGTAGCCGGGCAGATAGGCCGAATCGGCCGGCCACGGATCGCCGCTGGGTGCATGCAGGGTCTGCAGGTCGGTGCTGCAGTCGGGCGCGCGCGCCGGCACGACCAGCTGGGTCACGGCCAGGGCGCGGATCTGCGGCGGCGTGACGCGGCCGGCGTCGATATTGTCGCGCCGGGCCCAGTCGTCGGTGCTGGCGTCGCGGCCCGGTTCGTCGGCCTGGCCGGCGGGAACGGTGACGGGATGGTCGAGGCCGCTCCAGGCCAGCGCGGTGGGCAGCACGCTGCCCGGCCGTTCGACCAGGAACACGGCCGCCGCGGCGCCGGCCATGAAGCAGCCGCACAGGCCGAGCCACCAGCGCGGATCGCGCGCCAGCCGCGCCCGGCGCGGCTTGGGCGGGGGCTGGGCTTCCCAGTTGTCGGGGTTCTTGCGCTGGCCGGGCTGGGTGCTCGATTCGAGCCACTCGACTTCCCATTCCTCGGACGCGATCCACTCGTCGTGCTCCTTGCGCCGGGTGGGGTCGGACAGGATGTTGTAGGCGGTATTGACGATCGCCATGATGCGGGCGGCCTTTTCGTCGCCCTGGTTCTTGTCCGGGTGGTATTTCTGGCTCAGGGCCTTGTAGGAGGCACGAATGACTTCCTGGGGCGCGTGCCGCGACACCTTCAGGTTGTCATAGTGAGTGTGAATCTTGGCCATGGTGTGTCAGGTGCGCCCGCCGCGCGTGCCGGTGCTTGCGCTTTCTGTCTTTCATTAGATGCTGGTTGCCCAACCAGGCGCGGGAAGTTTGTACAGCTTAGCCGGATTTGTGTCCGCTGTGCAAGATATCATAAAGTCTACAAGCGATGGCTGCGGTCTGCACGCACGATTGCCTCAGGCAATTCTACGCCCTGCCCCACCACCAGCACCTTGAACAATTCACCCATTTCAGCAGGAGAAAGCAGCTTTTGCACGGCGCGCGACTGCGGCAGGAAGCGCAGCGCATCGTCAGGGTCGTTTTCAAGCAACAGTTCGCCGATCCCGGCCGCCAGCAGGAAATTGGCCTGGTTCATATACGCCAGCACCGGCAGGCCGGCGTCCTGGGATGCCAGCGCCATCGCCGTGAAGTCGACGTGGGCCGTGATGTCCTGCAGCCCCGGCAGATAGAACGGGTCGGGATGGGCGTGGTGGCGGTAATGGCACATCAAGGTGCCGCCGATGCGCTGGTCGAGGTAGTACTCGTGGGCCGGGAAACCATAGTCGAACAGGATTGCGGCGCCCTTGCCGCCGGCGAACATCGCCGCCAGCGAGCCCATGAATCCGGCGCCGACCGGATGCAGCTCGGTGACATAGCCTTCGATCATCTGCTCATTGTCTGGCACCTGGCGCGCCAGCTGGCCGGCCAGGCCGGCGTCCAGCGGTGCTTGAACAAAGGCGAAGGCGCCATTGTCCACGGTCACCATCTGGCGCCGCCAGCCATCGGCGGTGCGGATCACCAGTTCGACCGGCATGGCGTCGAGCACCTCGTTGGCCAGTACCACGCCGCTGAAACGCTCGGGCATGGCGTCCAGCCACCGCACCTGTGGCAAATCCTGCAACGCTTCCTGCTGGCGCGCACGCAGTTCGCCCGACAGTTCGATGATGGTGTACGAACGCACGTCGACGCCCTGGCGCGCCAGCGCGGCCAGCACGTCGCGCGCCAGGCGGCCGGTGCCGGCGCCGAACTCGATGATGTCGGGCGCGCTTTGGGCGATAATAGCGGCTGCCGCGCGCGCCACGGCTGCGCCGAACAGCGGCGTCATCTCGGGCGCGGTCGTGAAATCGCCCGCGGCGCCCAGTTTCGCCGCGCCGCCGCTGTAATACCCGAGCCTGGGCGCGTACAGCGCCAGTTCCATGAAGCGCGAAAACGGGATGTGTCCGCCGTTGTGTTCGATCTCGGCGGCGATCTGCTGTTGCAGGGCTTGGGACGCGACCAGGGCGTCGTGTTCGGGTGCGGGCAATGACATGCCGGCATTGTAGCCAACATCGCCTGGGGCACCCCGAAAAACCGTCTTGATCAACCATTTACGACAGCCCATGATGACCGATTTTCCCTCGACCACGCTGCCACGGGTCGCGCTCGTCACCGGCGCCGGCCGGCGCCTGGGCCGGGCGATCGCGCTCGGCCTGGCCGCGGCCGGCTGGGACGTGGCCGTGCACTACCGCCATTCGGAAAGCGACGCGATCGCCACCCGCGACGCCATCCTGGCGCTGGGACGGCGCGCCGTGACCCTGCAATGCGACCTGGCCGATGAGGCTGCCGTACGCGCGCTGCCGGGCCGTGCGGCACAAGCGCTGGGGCCGCTGGCCTGCATCGTCAACAACGCGTCGTTGTTCGAATACGACAGCGCCACCGACTTTTCGCCGGCGCTATTGAATACCCACATGCAGGCGAACGTGACCGCGCCGCTGCTGCTGGCGCAGGCGCTGCATGCGGCGACGCCAGGCGGCAGCCAGGCCGTCGTGGTCAACCTGCTGGACCAGAAACTGTACAATCTCAACCCGGATTTTCTGTCGTACACGCTGTCGAAGGCGGCGCTGCAGGCGGCGACCACGATGCTGGCCCAGGCGCTGGCGCCAACGCTGCGCGTGGTCGGCGTGGCGCCCGGCATCACGATGGTGTCGGGCGAGCAGAGCGAAGCGGGCTTCCTCGATGCCCACCGGATGACGCCGCTGCAGCGCTCGTCGACCCCGCAAGACATTGCCGACGCGGTGGTCTACGCGGCCGGCGCGCGCGCCCTGACCGGCACCACGCTGCTGGTCGACGGCGGCCAGCACCTGATGCCGCTGGGCCGCGACGTGATGTTCCTGACCGAACCAAACAACCCTACTCTGAAGGCTTAACCATGTTGTCCGCCATATCCCACCCGAGCTTGCGCAATTGCCGCCGGCTGTTCCTGCGCAACTACGAAGTGATGATCAATATCGGCGTGCACGACTTCGAGAAGAAGGGCGAGCAGCGCGTGCTGATCAATGTTGAACTGTATATTCCACTCGAGCTGTCGACGCCCAGGGCCGACCAGCTGTCCGAAGTGGTCGACTACGACTTCATGCGCGAAACCATCGCGCGCCGCCTCGAGAAAGGCCACATCCACCTGCAGGAAACGCTGTGCGACGACGTCGTCAAGGCGATGCTGACCCACCCGCGCGTGCGCGCGGCCGGCGTGTCGACCATGAAGCCGGACGTGTATGCCGACTGCGAAGGCGTGGGCGTGGAAGTGTTCCAGATCAAGGAAGAAGCATGAACGAAACTGTGATGGAACGCGCCGTCGAGGCCGACTTCCCGACCGCCGACGCACCGCTGGACGCGCACAAGCAGGACAAGATCGCGCGCGAAAACCAGAAGCTGCACAAGCGCCTGTGCCGCCTGGTCGGCCAGGCGATCGGCGACTTCAACATGATCGAAGACGGCGACAAGGTGATGGTGTGCCTGTCGGGCGGAAAGGACAGCTACGCCCTGCTCGACATCCTGCTGACGCTGCGCGAACGCGCACCGATCCACTTCGACATCGTCGCGGTCAACCTCGACCAGAAGCAACCGAACTTCCCGGCCCACATCCTGCCGGCCTACCTGGACCAGCTCGGCGTGCCGTACCACATCGAGAACCAGGATACCTACAGCATCGTCAAGCGCCTGATCCCGGAGGGCAAGACTACCTGCTCGCTGTGCTCGCGCCTCCGGCGCGGCATCCTGTACCGCGTAGCAGACGAACTCGGCTGCAACAAGATCGCCCTGGGCCACCACCGCGACGACATCCTCGAGACCTTCTTCCTGAACATGTTCTTCGGCGGCAAGCTGAAGGGCATGCCGGCCAAGCTGGTGTCGGACGATGGCAAGCACATGGTCATCCGCCCTCTGGCCTATGTGAAGGAAGCCGATACCGAGCGCTATGCCGAGGTCAAGAACTTCCCGATCATCCCGTGCGACCTGTGCGGCTCGCAGGAAAACCTGCAGCGCAAGCAGATCAAGAACATGCTGCGCGAGTGGGAAAAGAAGCATCCGGGCCGGGTCGAGAACATTTTCTCGTCGCTGTCGACGGTGGTGCCGTCGCATCTGATGGACCGCGGGATGTTCGGGTTTACCGACCTCACAACGGATGGCGTGCCGAATCCGCTGGGGGATATCGCGTTCGACGAGGAGCCGTGCTCGACACCGGCGGCGAACACGATTTCGCTGACGCAGCTTTGATAGCCGCATAAGTCAAGAAGGCAGGGCCGAGCGCCCTGCCTTTTTCGTTGGCGCTGGACGATCGCCGCCAGGTTGCCGCAGCCTTTTGCACACTCTCAACAATGACGATATTGATACCGTTCACATCGCGAAATTGATTTTTCGCAATAGATGGAGAAATTGCCGATGCTACCGTGCATTTTTCCCTCTCATAAACGGCCATCGTCATGAAACTGCTCACTCCATCCGAGATATCGCTGCGCCTGAATGCGCCGTGGTCGCACCATACCTTGCCGCGCAGCGACATCCTGGTCGATGGCAGTGAAACGGGCCAGTCCGTGGCCGGCGAGGTGCTCAAGGCCGCCATCGAGTGGGAAAGTTATTGCCTGCTGCTCGTGACCGACAATATTCCGTTCGAAGACAGCCTGCGGATGGTGTTGTTCGACGCGCAATGGAAGATGGTCGACTGTGCGACGCTGGAGCATGTGTCGGCCACCGGCGGGTTTTCCAACCTGACGCTGGTGCGGCCGAATTACCTGTGCTTCCAGTTTACCGATGGCGCCACCTGGACGCTGGAACTGCTGCCGCGTGGAACGGTGTCCCTGCCCTTCTTCGATCCGAAGGGGGTATCGCGCCCGTTCAGCTTTTTCAAGCGCTTGCGGCTGCACGGCGTTTTGCTGCCGCACACCAGCGCTGCCGCTGCAGGCCGATCACGTGCGGGCGCGTGGTAGCGCACCAGAGAACCGTCCACATCGGCATTTCTTCCATGTTCGATATTTTCGAACATTGATAGGCAAATTTTTCGTTTTTCTCCTCCTCCTGATTCAACGATACTGGCGCTCCCAGTCGGTGCTTCTCTATAGCCGCGCCGCCCAATCGTTCATCACCCGAGAAAAACATCATGAAAAAATTCGCTCTTGCACTGCTGACCGCCATCGTTTCGACGACTGCCCTGGCCGCCCCCGACACCTATGTCATCGATGGCGCGCATACATTCCCCCGTTTCGAGTACAGCCATTTCGGCTACTCGAAACAGATCAGCCGCTTCGACAAGACCAGCGGCACGATCGTCATCGACCGCGCTGCAAAAAGCGGCGCCATCGACGTCACCATCGACACTGCCAGCGTCAACACCGGCTTCCCGCTGTTTAACGAACACCTGCAGGGCGAAGATTTCTTCGACACCAGGAAGTATCCGGAAATTACCTATACGTCGCGCAAACTGAATTTCACGGGTGACCGGTTGACCTCGGTCGACGGCAACCTCACCATCAAGGGCATCACCAAACCCGTGCGCCTCGACGTCACCTCGTTCCAGTGCATGCCCCATCCGATGCTGAAGAAGGACGCCTGCGGCGCCGATGCACGCGCCACGATCAAGCGCAGCGACTTCAATAACGGCAAGTACGCCCCCCATGTCGGCGACGAAGTCACCCTGAGCATTGCCATCGAAGCCGTCAAGCAGTAAGCCCGTCGGGGCCATTGGCGATGCGCCACAACCGGCGCATCGCTTCCTTCACCCTTTTCCACCTGCTCATGAAACATTCTGCAACTGCAGCGCCAGCGCCTGGCTACCACCCGCTGTCCAAATTCCAGCACTGGCTGATGGCCCTGCTCTGGATCGCCGCCTGGGTCATCGGCATCGTCGCCGTGCACTGGCGCGACGCACTCAATGCGCACCACGAACTGACCATCCTGCACAAGGCATTGGCCAGCACGGTGATTTTCCTGACACTGCTGCGCATCGTGTGGCGCTGGACGCATCCGGCGCCGGCGCTACCGGCGTCGATGTCGCCGGCCATGCAACGCGTGGCCCATCTCGGCCACCTGGGGCTGTATGCGCTGGCGCTGGTCGCGTTGCCGCTGTCGGGCTGGATGTGGAGTTCGGTGGCAGACAAGCCGATCATGATGCTGGGACTGCTTCAGTTGCCGCCGCTGGTCGCGCCCGCCCCCGAGTACTACGGCCTGGCCAAGCTGGTGCATCAATGGCTTGCGTGGAGCGTCGGCCTGATGGTGCTGGGACATGCTGCCGCCGCCATCAAGCACCACGTCCACGACCGCGACGGCGTGCTCGAGAGCATGCTGCCGGCGCGGCTGACCCGCAGCCGCGACTGACACGCCGGCGTACCGGCGCATCAGGGGTCGATCCCTTACAGCGCCGTATTCGCGCGCAGTACCGGATACAGGTTCAGGCGCTCGTCATAGGACGAATGGCGCTTGGCGAAGAATTCCAGGCGCGCCTGCGGATTCTTCGCGAACGCCTGGTCGCCTTCCAGGCGGCGCTGGAATTCGGCGCTGACTGCCGGGTCGGCCAGCATCTCGCGCGCCACGTCTTCGGCCACATAGTCTTCCATGTATTCCTTGCGCTCGAACGCGGTATTGAACGCGCCCCAGGCCAGCAGCGAATCGGGCGCCTGCGGCTCCAGCATCGCCACCACCAGGCGCGCCTTCGGCTGGGCGATCGGCACGAACAGCGAACCGGCGACGACCGGGCGCGCTTCCGGCTTCCACTTGCCTTCCACCGTCAGGCGCTGGTGGCCTTCGACCGAGCCGGCGGCCAGCGTTGCCGTGTCAGCGCGGAAGGTCTCGACGTCGAACCGGTCGACACCTTGCTCCAGCGTGCGGAAGGCCACGCCGTGCTGGCGCAGCTTTTCGCCCACGCTCGCGGCGTAAGCGGCCGGCACGATGTAGCCGGCGCGCGGCGCGGTGACCTGGAAGTCGGCCACGATGTCCTGGCGCAGCGGCACGCGCCAGACCTGTGGCCGGCTTTCGTCGTAGCGCGTCATCAGGGCGCCCGAGACTTCCGACGGCTTGCGGGTGTATTCGTAGCCATTGAAATTGACCATCTCGGTCTTGTCGGTGGCCTTGTACGACAGCGCCACCGGCTGGTTGCCCAGTTTCGCGGCGCGCGCATCGGCCGCGAAGGCGGCCTGCTGCCAGGTCTTGCCGTGCCTGGCCACCTGGTCGAGCACCGACACCACGGTGTTGCGCGTGATGCGCACCCGTACCGGGTATTCCTTCCACGAGTGGGTTTCGACCAGCATCGCCATCCGGTTGCGCAGCTGGAAGTAACCGGTCGAGAAGCGCGGATCGGACACGCCGTCCATGAAGCCCGACATCGGATCGTCCTGCTTCACGAACGACATGTAGTAGGACTGCGGGGTCGAGCCCGCCTTGGCGATGTCCTTGATGACATTGCTGCGCAGCGCCAGGCCGGCCTTGCGGAATTCCGCGTCGCCCGAGTAGACCGGCTCGACCTGGATCGAGATGTCGTGCTGGAACTTGGCGCCGTTGGTGGCATGCAGGTCGACATAGACCAGTGGATCCCAGGCGTTCACCAGGCCCAGCATGGCCTGCATCTCGGGTGCATCGGCCTTCACGTAGTCGCGGTTCAGGTTGTAGTTCTGGGCGGTGGTGCGCCAGCCCATCTCGACCGGGCCGCGCTGGTTCGGGCGGTTCCACTTGCCGAAGCGCTCGTGACCATCGACATTAAACACCGGCACGAACAGCAGCACCTGCTTGTCGAGCGCGCCCTTGGCGGCGCGGCCCTCGAGGATCTCGCGCAGCGCCAGGAAGCCGGCGTCCTTGCCGTCGATCTCGCCGGCGTGGATGCCGCCCTGGATCAGCGTCACCGGCAGGCCCGCCTTGCGCGCCGCTTCCGGGGTGAATGCGCCGGCGCCCGTGACGACCAGCACCTTCATCGGCCGGCCTTCCGGCGTCGTGCCGAAGTCGACGCACTGCACCTGCTTCGGATACGCCTGCTGGAACGCGGCGCACATCGTGATGACTTCGTCGTAGCGGCCGGTGGCCTGGAAGCCGGAACGTTCCGACACGGTGGTCAGGTCAGGGGCGGCGTGTGCGAGGGGAAAGGCCGACAGCAGGGCCAGCAGGTAGGCAGGACGAATCATCTAGAGGCTCCGGCAATGGTTCTTGGGAAGGAAGCCGATGATTATAGTCGTGTTGCATTCACAATAGTTCAGCTATGGAAACGAAAACGGGCGGCCCCAGGGCCGCCCGTCGGTCATGCACGGATTGTCAGCCCCGTGTTCAGCGCGGCGACGTCCCCGGCGCCGTACGGATCGCGATTTCCTTGCTCTGCGGCCGCACGATCTGCATCGGCACCTCGCGCGCGCGGCGGCCCGTCGAGGTCGGGCAGGCATTGGTTTCGCGGTAGGCCAGCGCGGTAGCCAGCAGGCCTTCGGCCGGGTCGCCCACGGCGCGCGACAAATCGTCGCTGGCCTGGCAGGTCGGCGCGAAGCCGTCGACGAAGTCGCCGTTGCCCTTGTGGTTGACACCCGAGAACTCGATCGAGAAATAGGTCGTGCCGCAGTTCGGTACCGGCGTGAAGCCGTATGGCTTGCCGCAGGTGGTGCCGCCGATCTGGATCACCTCGATGTCGGCGCCGCGCAGGCCGTTGATCACCGATTCGCTGGCCGAGCACGTACCGGCGGTGCTGAGCACGGTCACACGTTTCAGGCCCAGGGTCGGCAGCGCCGTGCCGGCGCTGACCGGATCGGGCGACGAGAAGCCCCAGGCGGTCGTGCGGAACGGCAGCGGCTGCTCGGCCGGCGTCTTGTCGTTGAACTTCGACTGCTCGAACACCTTGCCGCTGGTGGCGTCCGGCCCGGCGATCATGGTCGACAGCTGGCTGGCGATGTACAACAGGCCGCCACCGTTGTAGCGCAGGTCCAGCACCAGGTCGCTCACACCTTCGCTACGGAAGGTCGTGAAAGCGTCAATCAATTGTTTTTCAGAGACTGCATTGAAGTCGTCGAAACTCAGGTAGCCGACCTTGCCGGTCGGGGTATCGATCACCTTGACGTTCTTCACCGGCGAGGTGCGCACGTCGGCGCCGCGCATCGTCACATCGTATTGCACGCCGGCGCGCTGCAGCGTGAAGCTGTGCGCGGCGCCGACCGAGGTCGGGAACAGGCCGGCGTTGATGCGCTCGACCGAGGCATCGTCGCTGGCGTTGACGAAGTCGATGCCATCCACCTTGAGCAGCAGGTCGCCGCGCTGCACGCCAGCGGCGGCCGCCGGTGAACCGGGCTCGACCGCGGTGACCAGCCAGGTGCGCGGGGCGGTTCCGTCGGCATTGCGCGCATAGGTCACGCCGTAGCCGAGGTCGATGCCCCGGGTCTGGCTCGCTTCCCACTCGCTGGTGTCGTAGGTGAAGTGATAGTTGTCTTTTGCCTTGCCGCTGGCGGTAATGGCCGGCGTCTTGAGCACGTCGAAGTAGTCGACCGGATTGGTGAAGTCGGCCATCTTGAAGGTGTTCGGGATTTCCTTGTACCAGAGATAGCTCTCGTTGGTCCAGGCGCGCAGGAACTTCAGCTCGTCGAGCAGCGTGCCCTGGGTGTCGGGCCAGCGCACGCCTTGAATGTCGGTGCCGCTGCGCGGTGTGGCGCACTTGTTCCAGTACGTGCCGGCGTCGGCGAGCAGGTTCGGGTTCAGGTCTTCGGCGCTGGCCTGGCCCGTGGTGGGCGTTGGCGTCGGCCGCGCCGGGACAGTGGTGCCGGGACTATTGCCAGACGGCGTACCGGAGGTCACGCCCGGCGATCCGCCGCCACCGCCGCAGCCGGCGAGAACGAGCATCGCGGCAAGCGTGCTGGAAACCAAACGAAGGGACATGGCCTGACGGCGAGGGATAGATGGCGAGCGCATGCGACCGATTATAGTCGGCGGGCTTCGCCCGGATTACCACCAACTGTAACAAATGAGGTATCGCGACAACACTTGTTTCTAAATTGAAATTGCGACAACGCGGGGCGCGCAGCCAGGTGACTTCCCTGGCCGCGCGCGTCCGTCAGGCTGCGCGTGGCGCGGCGCCCGCGGGCTGATGGTAGGCCGCCACCAGCGCCGCCTCCTTCTGCCGCGCCGCCTGCAGGTGGCGCTCCTTCACATGGCCATAGCCGCGGATGTCTTCCGGGATGCTGGCGATCGCCACTGCCTGCGCCAGGTTGTCCGCGTTCAGCGTCGGCAGCAGTGCTTCCACGGTGGTGCGGTAGGCGCCGATCAGCGCACGCTCGGTGCGCCGCTCGGCCGTGTAGCCGAACGGGTCGAACGCGGTGCCGCGCAAGGCCTTGAATCGGGCCAGTACGCCGAACGCGCTCGACATCCACGGGCCGAACTCGCGCTTGATGGCGCGGCCTTCCTTGTCGTGCTTCGCCATCAGGGGCGGCGCCAGGTGGTACTTGATCTTGATGTCGCCCTCGAACATGCCGGCGATCTTGGCGCGAAACGCCGGATCGGTGTGCAGGCGCGCCACTTCGTACTCATCCTTGTAGGCCATCAGCTTGTACAGGTAGCGCGCCACCGCCTCGGCCAGGCGCGTGCCCTTGCCGAGCCCGGCTTCCTGCGCGCGCACCGTCTCGACGAAGGCCTTGTACTGGGCGGCATAGGCCGCGTCCTGGTAGGCGGTGAGCAGCTCGACGCGGCGCGCCACCAGGTCGTCCAGCGTCTGGATGCGCTTGAACTCGATCACTTTCGACGGCAGCGCGGCGCGGCTCACGGCAGCCAGGTCATGCGCTGCGCTGCGGCCCCACTGGAAGGCGGCCTGGTTGAAACCGACCGAGACACCATTCAATTCAATGGCCTTGACCAGCGACGCTTCCTGCAGCGGCACGTGGCCTTTCTGGAAAGCGTAGCCGAGCATGAACATATTGGTCGCGATCGCGTCGCCCAGCAGTGCAGTGGCAATGCTGCCGGCATCGAGGAACTCGACATTGGCCTTGCCGCAAGCCTGCTCGATGGCGCCACGCGAACCCTCGGCCGGGAATTGCCAGTCCGGGTTTTTCACGAAGGCGGCAGTGGTGGCGCCGCTGGCATTCACCGCGGCCCAGGTACGGCCTTCGCCCATGCGGCTCAATGCGTCGCGGCTGGCGGTGACGATCTGGTCGCAGCCGATCACCAGGTCGGCGCTGCCGGTGCCGACCCGGGTCGCGTGCAGGTCGGCCTGGCGCGCGGCCAGGCGCACGTGCGACATCACCGGACCGCCCTTCTGGGCCAGGCCGGACTGGTCGAGCACGACCGCGCCCTTGCCTTCGACGTGGGCGGCCATCGCCAGGATCTGGCCGACCGTCACCACGCCGGTACCGCCGACGCCGGCCACCAGGATGCCAAATGGCTGTTCCACCGAAGGAATGCGCGGCATCGGCAGCGCCGGTGGCGCCGCTTCGCTGGTGGTCGCCTTCTTCGGCTTCTTCAAGCCGCCGCCTTCGACCGTGACAAAGCTCGGGCAGAAACCCGAAACGCAAGAAAAGTCCTTGTTGCACGACGACTGGTTGATCTGGCGCTTGCGGCCCAGTTCGGTCTCGAGCGGCTCGATCGACAGGCAGTTCGATTGCACCGAGCAGTCGCCGCAGTTCTCGCACACGGCCTCGTTGATGACGGCGCGCTTGGCCGGGTCGGGAAACTCACCCTTCTTGCGGCGGCGCCGCTTCTCGGACGCGCAGGTCTGGTCGTAGATCACGGCCGACACGCCCGGCATCTCGCGCAGTTCGCGCTGCACGTCCATCAGTTCGGAACGGTGGCGCACCGTGGTGCCCGGCGCCCAGGCGTAGTCGCTCGGATATTTATCGGGTTCGTCGGTGACCACGATGATCGGGGTCACGCCCTCGGCCGCGATCTGGCGACTGATCATGCCGGGGTCGAGCGGACCGTCGACGTTCTGGCCGCCGGTCATGGCGACCGCGTCGTTGTACAGGATCTTGTAGGTGATGTTCACCTTGGCGGCCACGGCAGCGCGGATCGCCAGGATGCCCGAGTGGAAGTACGTCCCGTCACCCAGGTTCACGAACACGTGCTTTTCATCGGTGAACGGGGCCTGGCCGATCCAGGTCGTGCCTTCGGCGCCCATATGGGTGAAGGTCGACGTTTCGCGGTCCATCCACAGCACCATGTAGTGGCAGCCGATGCCGGCCATGGCGCGCGAGCCTTCCGGCACCTTGGTCGAGCTGTTGTGCGGACAGCCCGAGCAGAAATACGGGATGCGGTCGGTTTCCGGGTTCGGCTTGGCCGGGATATTGCGCAGCACCAGTTCCTTCGCTTCCAGGAAGGCGATGCGTTCCTTGACCCGCTCGGCCACCGGATGGCCGGCGCAGTAATGCGAGATGCGCGAGGCGATGGCGCGCGCGATCTGCGCCGGGTTGAGCTCGTAGGTGGCCGGCAGCAGCCAGTCGCCGTGGCCCGAGCGGTTCTTGTTGCTCCATTCGCCGGTATCGTCGAACTTGCCGACCACGCGCGGGCGCTCGCCGTCCGGCAGGTTGTACAGCTCTTCCTTGAGCGCGTATTCCATGACCTGGCGCTTTTCTTCGACCACCAGGATTTCGTCGAGGCCGCGCGCGAACTCATGCACGCCGTCGGCCTCGAGCGGCCAGGTCATGCCGACTTTATACAGGCGCAGGCCGATGTCGCGCGCCGCATCCTCGTCGATGCCGAGGTCGGCCAGCGCCTGGCGCGTGTCCAGGTAGCTCTTGCCGGCAGTGATGATGCCGATCTTCGGCTGCGGGCTGTCCCAGATGATGCGATTCAGTTTGTTCGCACGGGCATACGCCAGCGCCGCATACCATTTGAAATTGCTCATGCGGACTTCCTGGTCCAGCACGGCATCCGGCCAGCGGATGTTCAGGCCGCCTTCGGGCAACGCGACATCGGTGGGGGTGACGATCTGCACCCGGTCCGGGTCGAGGTCGACCACGGCGCCCGATTCGATGATGTCGGTCACGCACTTCATCGATACCCACAGGCCGGTGTAGCGGCTCATGGCCCAGGCATGCAGGCCGAAGTCGAGGTATTCCTGGACCGAGGACGGATACAGCACCGGGATGCCGCAGTGGGTCAGGATATGATCGGACTGGTGCGCGGTGGACGACGACTTGGCGGCGTGGTCGTCGCCGGCCAGCACCAGCACGCCGCCGTGCTTCGACGAGCCGGCGTTGTTGCCATGCTTGAAAACGTCGCCGCAGCGGTCGACGCCCGGGCCCTTGCCGTACCACATCGAGAACACGCCGTCGTACTTCGCGTCCTTGTACAGATTGGTCTGCTGGGTGCCCCAGACGGCCGTGGCCGCCAGGTCTTCGTTCATGCCGGGATGGAACTTGACGTGGTGGGCCTCGAGATGTTTCTTGGCCTTCATCGCGGTCTGGTCGACGGCCGTGACGGGCGAGCCGCGGTAGCCCGTGATGTAGCCGGCGGTATTCAGGCCAGCGGCAAGATCGCGTTCACGCTGCAGCATCGGCAGGCGGATCAGCGCCTGGGTGCCGGTCATGAAGGCGCGGCCGCGTTCCAGCGTCCATTTGTCGTCGAGGGTGATGTCGTGCGCCACGCCGGTTGGCTCGGGCACGGACGGCGCCAGCTGGGCGCGGTCCAGGGGTGCGTTCATTGGTTGTCTCCAGTATTCACGCGGGATGCGGGCGCGGTACATTGCCGCGCCCTGCCGGACCGTCCATGGATGATCGCGGCGTGGCTCTATGGCCAGTGTATTGTGCGCACGACAATGGATGACGGTTACCTCCCGTATGTGAGCCAGTATAGTCCTGCCCCTCCAGCATTAAATTCCAAACAATTCCCCCATCTTTCCGAAATGCGCAATAAAATTGCCACATGAACGATCATGCTGGGGTGGATATGTCGAAGATTGAACTGGATAAAACAGACCGCAAAATCCTCGAGATTTTGCAGCACGATGGCCGCCTGTCGAACCAGGATGTGGCCGAGCGGGTCAATCTGTCGCCCTCGCCCTGCCTGCGCCGCATCAAGCGTCTCGAAGAGGCCGGCGTGATCCGCCAGTACGTCGCCCTGCTCGATCCGGACAAGATCGGCCTTGGCCTGCTTGCCTACGTCAATGTGCGGCTGGAAAAGCACAGCGAAGTAGCCAGCATCAGCCGCCAGCCGGGCCTGCCGGCGACGTCGCCGCGCAACGATTTCGCCGTCTCGGTCGGCGGCTGGCCGGAAGTGGTGGCCTGCTATGCGATGACGGGCGACATGGACTTCCTGCTGCGCGTGCACGTCGGCGACATGGATCACTTCTCGCGCTTCATGATGGGTACGCTGCTCAAGCATCCGGCGGTGCTGGACGTCAAATCGAGCTTTGCCCTGCAGCGGATCAAGGAAACCACGGCGATGCCGCTGGTGTAATGACCGACGCCGGCAACTGGCATGGCCGCGATGTAGGGTGGGCGGGTCCCCCGTCCACGCGTTCAACCAGGAAAATGGCCGGCAGTTCGACCGGGACACGACGTGTGAGCGCATGGATGGCCGAGCCATCCACCACGTCGCCTCTGCCTCAGCGCTTCTTCGGCGTGAAGAACTTCATTGCCGCACGCGTATTCGCCTTGACCGTGTAGTCGATCACGGCGAACTGCTCTTCCAGCGCCTCGGCCATCACGCTGCCCGGACTGGGCGGCAGCAATTCCAGATACGCATCGGCCTCGCCATACTCGCGCTTGATGCGCATGCCGGCCTTTTTCGCGATGTGCATCATGGTCTGGTTCGAGGTCAGGCACTGCATGTACAGCGTGTCGACGTCCGAGTTGCGGCAATGGATCGCGGCGCGCTGGAACAGGCGCGTGCCCACGCCCTGGCCGCGCGCCGAGGCCGATACCGATACGCCGAACTCGGCCACCTGCGGCTTGTCGGTGGTGGCGCGCTCGTCCGACGGTGCAAACGCCAGGTGCCCCAGCCCGACCAGCTGGAACACGTTGTTGACCACGCCGAACACGATGTCGTTGGCAAAATCGATCTTCGCGACATAGGCGCCGATCTGTTCGTCCGGGATGAGGCTGCCGAAGCGCAGCAGGCGGTCGTTGGCGTCCAGCGCCAGCAAATGGCGCAGCATGCGGCGGCGGTCGCGCTCGCCAAGTTCCTTGACCAGCACCGGCATGCGGCCCTTCTTGCCGCTCAGGCCCTGGATCCAGCGCCGTAATGGATTGTCCTGCATCCTCGCACCCTCATTGTGCACTGCAACACGCGCATCCTACCCGATCGGGTTGGCATGCGCTTCACGCGCGGTATTGTCGCGCCGCGCGTCGTCGATGACCAGACCGGGACCCATGGCCGGCCCCACCCACTGCGATTGTGGGCTGAACACGAAACGGCCCTTGCCGGCCTGCTTGGCCGCATACATCGCCTTGTCGGCCTCGGCCAGCAATGCTTCCTGGCCCTGGGCCGCGCCGACCTGGCCGCGCGCGCTGGCAATGCCGATGCTGGCCGAAATCCTGACCGGGCTGCCTTCGACTTCGGTGATCGACTCGATCTGCTCGAGCGCCAGGCGCGCCACCCGCAACGCGCCCTCGCAGGAATTGACTTCCTCGAGCAGGATCACGAACTCGTCGCCCCCCAGGCGCGCCAGCGCATCCTCGGCGCGCAGCTTCGCCTGCACGCGGCGCGCCACCATTTGCAGCACCAGGTCGCCGGCGCCATGTCCCAGCGTATCGTTGACCGCCTTGAAACCGTCCAGGTCGATGAACATCACCACCACCACGCTGTCGCGGCGGTCGGCACGCGCCAGCGCCCGCTCCAGCAGGCGGGTCAGCTGGCGGTAGTTGATCAGGCCGGTCAAGCTGTCGTGCTGGGCCAGGCGCTCGAGCTGGCGCGACTGCGTTTCGAGCTCGGCGGTACGCTCGGCCACGCGCTGCTCGAGCGTGTCGTTGGCGGCCTGCAGGCTGTGGTTGGCCTCGTTGATGATGCGCACGCTGTGGAACAGCCGGGTGGCGGCATAGGCGAGCAGCATCAGCAGCACTGCGGAATACGCGAACAGGTAGCCGCGAAAGCGCTGGCGCTCCATCAGCACGCTGTCGAAGGAGCGCTCGAATTCGCGTTCCAGCCGGCCCAGCGCCAGGTCGCTGCCGGTGGCGGCGATCTGCGCTTCAAGCAGATTTTCAAGCGGGCGTTTTTCCAGGATCACGCGGCAGCTGTGGATCACCGCGTCCATCTTGTCGTTGACCGCCGTCGAAAACGCGATCTGCTGGGCGGCGACGTCGCCGATGATCTCGTCGATGCGGGTGGCCAGCGCCGCCGAGGGCGCGATGTTGTAGCGCAGCGTCTCGGTCAGCAGCGCGTTCAGGGTGGTATCGAGGCGCACCACGATGCGGCCCGGCGCCAGCGCGCCTTCGATGCCGACCAGCTCGGTCTTGAGGTCGGCCACGGCGGGCGGCATGTGCAGCAGGGCCGCCCGCAGCGGCGGATTGTGCTGGGCAAACTCGGCCGCCAGCCGCTCCTTGTTGCGCAGCGCCAGCGCCAGCTTGCCATATGCGGCCTTGGCGGCCGTCCCTTCGGTGAGCGGCAGCGCATCGTTCAGGCGCGCCATCAGATCATGCATGCGCGGCAATTGCGCGTCGAGCTCGAGCGGCGTGGAGACGCGGCCGGTGTGGGCGCGCAGCACGGCAGCATCCCACTCGGCGTCGAGCTTTTGCAGCTCGCGCAGTTGCAGCATGACGCGGTTGCGGATTTCCGGGTCGACCGCCTCGGTGCGCAGGTATAAAAACACCAGCACGCCGGTCATGAACGTCACCGCCAGGCTCGCCAGCACGATGCGCTGGCGCTGGCGCCATTCAGTCGGCAGGATCCTGGTCTGCGCCGGCGAGGTGATCATCGTTTTTCTCCAATGCAACTAATTCAGACTTGGAAGAATAACAAAACATTGAAGATCGTTGCACACATTGTGAATACATTATGCGGCGATAGCAGGTTGACTACGGGCGCTCAGGCGCCTGGCCGGGCGGCTGGAACCGTCAGCGCGCCGACCGCAGCGACCCGCGCCGCGTGCACCGCCACCGGTATCCGGGCTTTCTGATCGCCGCAGGATTGCGCCACCTCCCCCGCATTCACGCCGCGCGCGGCCGCCAGTCCCTGTTGCAGGCGCACTGCCGGTTCCCACGGTTGCACGCGGCTTCCGTCGGCACAGGCGCCGCAGGCAATGGCCAGCAGCATCTGTTCGAAACGTTCCGGCTTGCGAAACGCGTCGCTGCGCTCGAACAGCGTCACGGTGGCTTCGGCGTCGAGCGCAGAGGCGGCGCGCACGATCCCCTGCTCACGCACCGCCATCGAGGCCAGGTCGCGGCATTCGTTCGGCACCTTCAGGCGGCGGGCGAGCGCGCCGACCGCTTCCAGGTCCAGCCCCAGCACCAGCGCGGCAAAGCGGACCTCGAGCGGATGCGCGGCGGCGGCGGCATGGTCGAGCACGCGCATCGCCTGCTGGCCGGCCACTGCGTCGCCCCACAAGGCCTCGAGCTCGGGCGCGACGCGCGCCAGTGCGCCGCAATCGCGCAGCACGGCGAACATGCGCGACGGCCGTTCTTCCATGAGGCCGCGCGCCAGTTCCTGCCACACGCGCTCGGGTACCAGCGCGTCGACTTCGCCGGCCTCGACCATCTGGCGCATCAGGGCGTTGGTCTCGGGCGCCACCGTGAAGTCGGCGAAGCGCGCCGCGAAACGGGCGGTGCGCAGGATCCGCACCGGGTCTTCGGCGAACGCTTCCGACACATGGCGGAACAGGCGCGCCTCGAGGTCGCGCCGGCCGCCGTAGGGGTCGACGATGCTGCCATCGGCGTCCTGCGCCATGGCGTTGATGGTGAGATCGCGCCGCACCAGGTCCTGCTCGAGGGTGACATCGGGCGCGGCGTGGAAGGCGAAGCCGTGATAGCCGGGCGCGGTCTTGCGTTCGGTGCGCGCCAGCGCGTATTCCTCCTGGGTATTCGGGTGCAGGAAGACCGGAAAGTCCTTGCCCACGGCGCGGTAGCCGGCCTGCAGCATCTGCTCGGGGGTGGCGCCCACCACCACGTGGTCGTGGTCCTTGACGGGCAAACCCAGCAGTGCATCGCGCACGGCGCCGCCGACGACATAGGTGCGCATTCAGTGCTCCGGCAGATCGGCGTCGTGCAGCGGTGTCGGGTCGCCCTCTTCGAGCGCCTCGCGCACCCAGCGCGCCACGGCCGGATGCGCCAGCACCCGCTCGCAATACGCCTGCAGCGCCGGCGCCAGCGCCACGCCATAGGTCTGGAAGCGGCACACCACCGGCGCATAGAAGGCGTCGGCGATCGAGAACGCGCCAAACAGAAACTGGTGGTGGCCGAAGCGCGCCAGGCAGTCTTCCCAGATCTCGCAGATGCGGCCGATGTCGGCCTGGGCGCCCGGGGTGCGCCCGCGCCCCGGCAGGCGCGCCCGGATATTCATCGACATGGCGTCGCGCAGCTCGCCGAAGCCGGAATGCATCTCGGCCACGATGGCGCGGGCCAGCGCGCGCGCCGCCACGTCCTGCGGCCACAGGTGCTTGTCGGGGAACTGCTCGGCCAGGTATTCGACAATGGCCAGGCTGTCCCATACCGTCATCTCGCCGGCCAGCAGCACCGGCACCCGGCCCGCGTGCGAATACTGGGCGATGCGGGTGGCGGTATCGGGCTGGTCGAGCGGCACGCGCACCTCGGTGAACGGGATGCCGAACGCGATTGCCGCGACCCACGGCCGCATCGACCATGACGACACGTTCTTGGTGCCGATGACGAGGGTCAGGCCGGATTGGCGGGTCTGGTCGAGGGTGCGGGTGAGGATCGGGTCACGTTCGATGGTCTGCATGGTTGTCGTGTGGTGGACGTGGGAAAGGTGTCAGCGCTGGCGCGGCAGGGGCGGCGTCAGGCGGACGTGGTTCGGCGCCGGGCTTGCCTGAAGGCGCGTTCAGCGTCCGGCATGGGTACGGAACTTGTCGAGCGGGTCGCCGCCGGCGAGATAGTGCGGTGCGGCCGCGTCGATCGAGGTCGGCTTGATGCCCAGCGCCGCGGCTGTCAGGGCGGAGGTAGCCGGAGCGACGACGTTATCGGCCCGCATCGAATCGAGGTTGTCGCGGCTGATGAGCGGCTCGCCCGGCAGCAGTTCGAACAGCCGCGCCTGCACGCGCGCCATCCAGTCGGGCAGGCCGAGCACCAGGCGCGCGCGGCCGGCGTGGCGGCCGGCCAGGCGCACCAGCTGGCCCAGGGTGAACACGTCCGGCCCGCCCAGCTCGATCACGGCGCCCCGGGTATCGGGGCGCGCCAGCGCGATCGAGAACGCGGCGGCGACATCGCCCACGTACACCGGCTGGAAGCGCGCACTGGCGGCGGCCAGCGGCACCAGCGGTACATAACGCTGCAGCTTGGCGAACATGGTCAGGAAATGGTCGCCCGGACCGAACACCACCGAGGGCCGGATGATGGTGGCCGCGACCGCCGGCTGGCTGCGCGCGGCCAGTTCGCCGTCGGCCTTGGAACGCTGGTACATCGAGGGGCCGGTCGCGCTGGCGCCCAGCGCGCTCATGTGCAGGTAGCGCGGCACGCCGGCATCCGCACAGGCGGCCGCGATGCGGCGCGGCAGCTCGACGTGCAGGCGCCGGAAGCCTTCGCCATACGGTGCGCCATGGCCGCCGTGCAGCACGCCGACCAGGTTGATCGCGGCATCGACGCCGGCCAGCATGCGCCGCAGCGTGGCGTCGTCGTGGACATTGGCCACGTCAACATCGACACTCGGCAACATGGTCAGGTCGCGCGCCGCTTCCAGGTGGCGCGCCGCCACCCTCACCCCGACGCCGTCGTCGGACAGCCGCGCGGCCAGGTGCTTGCCGATGAAGCCGGTGCCGCCGATGAGCAGGACCTTGAGGGGCTTCATGGTCAGTCCAGGACCGAGGCGCCGGGGCGCGGGCTGATCGTGCCCAGGCGCGCCTTGAGCGACTGCGGCTTGCCGTCGAACACCGAGGCGTAGTTGGTGGCGTTGGCCATCACGTTGCGCACATAGCCGCGGGTTTCGGTGAAGGGGATGGTCTCGACGAAGATCGCGCCTTCCATCGGCGCATCGAGCCGGCCGCGCCAGGTGCGGGCACGGCCCGGTCCGGCATTGTAGGCGGCGGTGGCCAGTACCTGCGAACCCTCGAAATTGTCCATGACCATGTTCATGTAGTTGGCGCCGAGCGTGATATTGGTGCGGATGTCGTGGATCATATCGTGCGCAAAGTTATCCAGGCCAATCTTGGCCGCCACCCATTTGGCGGTGGCGGGCATCACCTGCATCAGGCCGGACGCGCCGACGCCGGAACGGGCGTCACGGATGAAGCGCGATTCTTGCCGGATCAGGCCATACACCCAGGCCTTGTCCAGCCCGAGTTCCTGGGCGGTGGGCTTCAGGACCTCGAGGTGGGGCGCGGGAAAACGCTGGTCGTAGCTTTGCTCATTGCGGGTGCGCAGCGACGTCTCGACCATGCGGTCGAGCAGATCGTTGCGCCGCGCCAGCTCGGCGGCGGCCAGTAACTGACGTTCAGACAAGCCGCGCAAGCCCCAGTTCCATTCACGGTTGCCTTCCGCGCGCAGGCTCAAGTCGTAGAACTTCAGGGCGCGCTGCAGGCTCGGGTTGGCATTGGCCTGGGCCAATTCCGCTGCGGTAATCGGCGATACCGGCGGTGGCGCGATCACCGGCAGGCCCAGCTCTTCCTGGGCCAGTTGCGGATAAAAACTGGTCTGGGCTGCAATGCTCTTGAACAGTTCCTGGGCCTGGGTCTGGCGCCCTTCGGCCAGATGCGCGCGGCCCAGCCAGTAGACCCAGGTCGATTCCTGGCGCAGCGCCGCCGGCATCGCCTCGATGGTGGCGCGCACCGTCTTCCAGTCGCCATGACGCAGGGCGACCCGGGCTTTCCACTGGATCTGGAATTCGGTCAGGGGCGTGTCGCCGGCGCGCTGCCAGTAGATGCGCGCTTCGGGCGCCTGGGCGATCGAGGCGGCCAGCGCCACATTGGCCCAGCCGACCGCGCGTTCCTCGGCGCTGAGATTGGGGGAATTCTTGTCCAGGCTCACCACCGCCAGCTTGAGGCTGGTACGCGCCATGCGCCCGACCGACACCAGGTAGATTTCGCGTTCGGCGCGGCTGTTGCCGATTCCACGCGCCATTGCCACCGCCGGCAGATCGACCGCCTGGGTGGCGCGCGATTCGTTCAGGCCGAGCAGCGTGGCGGCGCGCCGCGCCGGCCCGGTGGTGTTGTCGAGGCCGGCGATGCGCAGCTGCCACAGCAAGTCGGCCTGGGTGAACTGGCCATTCGCGGCCAGCTGGGCGATCAGGCTGGCGCAGGCGTCGCCGTAGCCGGCCGGGGCCTTGAGCAAGGCGCGCGCCTCGTCGGCCACCCGCTCGCCGCGCTCGGCGCGCGCCAGCAGCGCGTAGCAGCGGATCTGCACGCTGCCGGACCCGGCCAGCGCGCCGGCTTCGCGCTCGAAGGTGGTCCAGTCGCGCCGCTTGCCCAGTTCCATCAGCCAGTCGGCGCGCAACTGTTCGGCCACGGCCGTGCCTTCGTAGCGACGCAGGACCGGCAGCACATCGTCCTGGATGGCGTCGCGCAGGCGTGGTTTCAGACGATAATAGTCGACATAGGCAGCCAGGCTGTACTGCGGCAGGCGCGAGGCGATGGCATTCGCGCGCACGCCGTCGTTCTGGCGCGATGCTTCGCGCAGCAACAGGAAATTGTCGTCATCGGCGCGTGACTGCGCCGACTGCGGGGCGCCGGGTGCGACAGGCGCACCGGCCGGAATCGGCGCCAGCGCGACCTCGGGAGCGGGTGCGTCGGGGTCTTCCTGGGCCATGGCCGGCAGCGCCAGCACACAGCATGCAGCCCAGGCAATGACACGGGCAAGGGCGGTCGGCGCAGAGCCGGCTGACGATCTCGATTGAAACATCCACAACTCTCACATTACGCTGTATTGAAACCCATGACCGGCGAACCAAGAATACCATGCACAACTGCCCCGCAACAGGACAAAAAATTGCTGCGCAGCACACTCAAGGCGCGGCGCGGCGCCATCGATCCGGCCCTGAAACAGGCCTTCGACGCACGCATCGGCGCCCATGTGCTGGCCTGGCTGCAGGCC
>Ga0265797_10003603_pt1 | contig 24642 bp, 16 predicted proteins | sample P2T30metagenome_FD_192433 | JGI IMG/M metagenome (GOLD analysis project Ga0265797, IMG submission 192433) | Plant litter microbial communities from East Loma Ridge, Irvine, California - P2 T30 | ecosystem: Environmental > Terrestrial > Plant litter > Unclassified | place: USA: California... | reverse complement strand
CGAGTCCCACAGGCCGCGCGCCTTGAGGTCGCGAACCAGGTAGGGGTTGATCACGGTGAACTCGCCCGAGAGGTTCGATTTCACGTACAGGTTCTGGTAGGTCGGCTCGATGGACTGCGACACGCCAGTGATGTTGGCGATGGTTGCAGTCGGCGCGATGGCCATGATGTTCGAGTTACGAATACCTTTCTGTACGCGAGCCCGTACCGGTGCCCAGTCGAGGGTTTCGTTCAGGTCGACGTCGATGTACTTCTGGCCACGCTGTTCGATGAGGATCTGCTGCGAATCCAGCGGCAGCACGCCCTTGCTCCACAGCGAACCCTGGAAGGTTTCGTAGGCACCGCGCTCGTCGGCCAGGTCACAGGAAGCCTGGATGGCGTAGTAGCTGACCGCTTCCATGGATTTGTCGGCGAAGTCGACGGCAGCATCGGAGCCGTACGGGATGTGCTGCAGGTACAGCGCGTCCTGGAAGCCCATGATGCCCAGGCCGACCGGACGGTGCTTGAAGTTGGAGTTACGCGCCTGCGGTACCGAGTAGTAGTTGATGTCGATAACGTTATCGAGCATGCGTACTGCGGTTTTCACGGTGCGTGCCAGCTTGGCGGTGTCCAGCTTGCCGTCATTGATGTGGTTCGGCAGGTTGATCGAGCCCAGGTTGCAGACGGCGATCTCGTCCTTGTTGGTGTTCAGGGTGATCTCGGTGCACAGGTTGGAGCTGTGAACCACGCCCACGTGCTGCTGCGGGCTGCGCAGGTTGCACGGGTCCTTGAAGGTCAACCATGGGTGGCCGGTCTCGAACAGCATCGAGAGCATCTTGCGCCACAGGTCCTTGGCTTGCAGGGTTTTGTAGACCTTGATCTTGCCGTATTCGATCAGGGCTTCGTAGTACTCGTAACGCTCTTCGAAGGCCTTGCCGGTCAGGTCGTGCAGGTCCGGGGTTTCCGAAGGGGAGAAGAGGGTCCACTTGCCATCTTCGAACACACGCTTCATGAACAGGTCTGGAATCCAGTTCGCGGTGTTCATGTCGTGGGTGCGGCGACGGTCGTCACCGGTGTTCTTGCGCAGCTCGAGGAATTCCTCGATGTCCAGGTGCCAGGTTTCCAGGTAGGCGCACACGGCGCCCTTGCGCTTGCCGCCCTGGTTCACCGCCACGGCGGTGTCGTTCACGACCTTGAGGAACGGGACCACGCCCTGGGACTTGCCGTTGGTGCCCTTGATGTACGAGCCCAGCGCGCGAACCGGCGTCCAGTCGTTACCCAGGCCGCCCGCGAACTTGGACAGCATGGCGTTATCGTGGATGGCGCCATAGATGCCGGAAAGGTCGTCTGGCACGGTGGTGAGGTAGCACGAGGACAGCTGCGGGCGCAGGGTACCGGCGTTGAACAGCGTTGGCGTGGAGGCCATGTAGTCGAACGACGACAGCAGGCGATAGAACTCGATGGCACGCTCGTCGCGGTTCTTCTCTTCGATGGCCAGGCCCATGGCCACGCGCATGAAGAACACCTGAGGCAGCTCGAAGCGTACGCCATCCTTGTGGATGAAGTAACGGTCGTACAGGGTTTGCAGGCCCAGGTAGGTGAACTGCTGGTCACGCTCGTGATCGATGGCCGCGCCCAGCTTGGCCAGGTCGAAACGGGCCAGCTCGGGGTTCAGCAACTCGTATTCCACGCCCTTGGCCACATAGGCTGGCAGCGCCTTGGCGTACAGCTCGGCCATCTCGTGGTGGGTGGCGCTCTCGGCAACGCCCAGGAAGCTCAGGCCCTCGGCGCGCAGGGTGTCCATCAGCAGGCGGGCGGTCACGAACGAGTAGTTCGGCTCACGCTCGACCAGGGTGCGGGCGGTCATCACCAAGGCGGTGTTGACGTCGTTCAGCGCAACGCCGTCGTACAGGTTTTTCAGGGTTTCGCGCTGAATCAGCTCGCCATCCACTTCCGCCAGGCCTTCGCAGGCCTCGGTGATGATGGTGTTCAGGCGGCCCATGTCCAGCGGCTCCAGGTTGCCGTCGGCGCGGGTCACGCGAATGCTCGGGTGCGGCTGCGCGGGCTGGCCGGCGCTGCTGCGGCTGGCACGCTCCTTGGCGCGCTGATCGCGATAGATCACGTAGTCGCGGGCCACTTTCTGCTCGCCGGCGCGCATCAGGGCCAGTTCGACCTGGTCCTGGATCTCTTCGATATGAATGGTGCCGCCCGACGGCATGCGCCGGCGGAAAGTGGCGGTGACCTGCTCGGTCAGCCGCGCCACGGTGTCGTGGATGCGCGAAGAGGCGGCGGCGTTACCGCCTTCCACTGCGAGGAACGCCTTGGTGATGGCCACGGTGATCTTGTCGTCGGTGTAAGGGACGACCGTACCGTTACGCTTGATCACGCGCAGTTGGCCGGGGGCGGTGGCGCTCAGCTCCTGAGCGGAGCCCACGCCCTGAGGCGCCTGGCCTTGCGGGTTCTCGCGAGTGGTGTCGGTGTGCATGGGTTTCTCCACGATCTCTATGAATAGTTAGGCGCGGCAAGGGTGGTTGCCGTTCCCCGCGAAGCACAACAACCGACGAAGGCGACCTGGGCTCGAAAAAGCCCGCGGCCGCCCTGGCCGGCATACAGCACTTCAAAAAATTTGGGAGGCGTTACGTAGCCTCCATGGCCTAGCTGGGCGCCAGCAATTGGCGCGGCTTACGCGTTGTGCGCAGCCTGTTTCGCGGTGACGGCAGCCGTGAAAAAAGGGCTTGAAATGTTCACCTGAGTTGTGGCTGTAAAATCCACCAAAACCCAACATGTAGTGGTTATGCGCGAAGCGGATACAAGATAATGCGCTTGGCTGGCCATTGCAACATCAGGAAATGTGGATAACTTGTGGGAAAAATGTGGGGTAAAACCTGGGGGCCGCGTCGCTCAAGGGTTGCAGCGCCCTTGAGGCAAAATAGCCGCTCGTCACGTTATTTGCTGATGGAAATCAGGCTCAGCAGACGACCGTGTGCGACCGAAAACTGGGCATCCAGTTCAGTGCCGTGGGTCCATTGCGCGCCAAGCCCGGCGAGCAGGCGCAACCGGGCGTGCCCGCCGTCGGACCACTCGCATACCTCCGCCGCTTCGAAATAGAAGCGCTGACGCACCAGCGGATAGAGGGCCTTGAACAGGCTCTCCTTCAGGGAAAACGTCAGGGTGACCGCCAAGGCGGCGCGTGCGGGGTCCGCCGGCAAGCGTTCGAGCTCGGCTGGCGTGAGGATTTCCCCCGCCAGGCGCTGCGCGCGCTCGGGCTCGAGCAACGTTTCGACATCCAGCCCCAAGCCTTGCAGGCACCCCGTTGGCGCGACGATGGCCGCGGCCCAGCCCTGGCCGTGAGTAATGGCACCGGCTATCCCCTCGGGCCAGACCGGCGCCCGATCCTCGCCGATGGGAATGCCCCCATGCGCCAACCCAAGCCGGGCCAGCGCCGCCCGGGCGCACAAGCGGCCGGCCAGGAACTCGGCCTGACGCTTGGCCACCGAGCGCTCGATGATGGCGGGCCTGAGGATACCGCTGCGTTCGAAGTCGTCGATCAAAAGCCTTGACGGTTCGAAGCCACAGCTGGCGAACGCACTACCTGCTACGGGTAAGGGCAGCGGGAAGTGGTAGGCCAGCGGTGTGCAGCAGGCGGGATGGAAAGGCTGGAGGTTCATGCCGCGTATTGTGCCGCCAGGCCTTGCCTATAGGAAGCTTCGCGAGCCATGCTTTCGGCTCCGCCCGCTTCCCACGGATTGAACTCACCGCACCACCCTCCGTGGGAGCCAGGCGTAGCTCGCGAATTAGGGCACCTTAGAAGAAGACCTTCACCAGCAGGCTGGCGGTGTTCTGGTCGGTGTCGAAGTAAGGGGTGTCCTTGATGCCGTACTTGTCCTTCCAGTAGTCGTATTCGATACCCACATACAGCTGACGGTCGGCCATGTTCAGCGCCTTGCCCAGGTCGTACTTGATCTGCGGGTTGAAGTGCAGGTTGGCGTGGTAGTCGCCACGGTTGTTGCTGTCGTTGCCCACGACCCAGTCCATGAAGCCGTCGATCAACACGTCGGATTTGCCCACCGGAATGGTGTAGGACCATACCGGCGTGATCTGCCACACGTTGTCGCCGGCGCGCGGGCCATCGGTCACGCGCTTGTAGAAGTTGAGCTGGAAGTAGTCGAAGCCAGGTACGTCCAAATCAAAGCCCGGGCCGAACAGGTAGGATTCGTTGTCGCCTTCACCGAACTCGTAGGTCAGCGCCAGCAACACGTCTTTCACCGGGCCGAACTTGATCGGGTGGTCGAGGATCTTGCCAGCGGAAATCCGCGGGCTGAACTCGCCGTACAAGGTGCTGTTGCCCGAGCTGGAAGAAGCCTTGCCGTTGTAGAAGATCTTGTCCACGAACAGGAAGTTGTCCCCGTACTTCCAGGAGTCGGCGTGCTCGAAGGTGAAGGTCTGCTGTATTTCCGGGTCTACCGTAAAGTCCCGCCCGTTGAGGTAGGTCAGGCTGTTGCTTTGCCATTGCAGCCAATCGCCCGCCGCCTGGGCGTTGCCTGCCGCCAGCAGACTGCCGGCGACCAGAAGGCTGGAAAGGGTACGGTTCATTAAAAAGCTCCCTGGTGATTACAGCGGCGCTGCATAGGCGCCGCCTGGATAAAAGTGCTGTCCGGTCGGTCAGGTTCGCTGACCGCCAGAACCCTTTAGCAATTGCTGCGCCAGCTCCTGGCTCGGGCTTGAAACACTTGTCCAACAGGTCAGGAATGCCGTGATTACGCGACGTTCGTCAGGCAGCGAAGGCACCGGAGGGGGAACAGGCGGGCAGCGGGCAAAGGGCGCGCAGCATAATTAGGAGCATTCTGAAAGGCAATCGCCCCATGACAGGGCGTATGCAACGGGGTTTTCAAGCGCCTCGCGTGGCCGCATCGGTGGCCTCAATCCGCTTTCGCACCGGCCGCGATCCAGTCCTTGAGCAGTTGGCGCTCTTGGGCGGTCATGTTGGTGAGGTTGCCCAGCGGCATGATTTCACTGTCCACCGCTTGTGCCTGGATGCGCGGTGCCATCAGCTGTATCTGCTGGGGCGTGTCGAAGATGATCCCGGCCGGCGCGCTGCCGAACAGGGAGCTGGTGGGATGGGCGGAATGGCAGACCGTGCAACGTTCGTCGATCACTCGCTGAACCTGATCGAAGCCCGCTGCGCTGGCAACGCAAGGGAACAAGGCCGCCAGCAGCCAGGCGGCTGCTGTGCAGCGCGGCGCTTGCTCAGCCATTGGCAAGGGAGGGGGCCAGCAACCACTGCTGCGCCACAGGAAAGAAGTGCTCGTCGCAGTTATTGCCCGGGCCGCTGCGGTCCACCACCAGAAAATCGTCCAGCGGGTGCAGCGCCAGCACCGGGTGATGCCATACGCCGCGGTGGTAGTTCACCCCTTGCCGGCCATCACTGAAGAACGCCCGGATGGCGTTGGGATCGGGTTGCTCCGCGGGCGGTGCCACCACAATCAGGAACGGTCGGCCCAGCAGCGGCACGAAGGCCTGGCTGCCATGAGGGTGACGCTCCAGCATTGTGATCGCCATCGGCATGCTCAAGGCCTGCGCCCGGAAAATGCTGATGATCCCGGTGTCCTCGGGGCCGCTCAGTTGCACGTCGGCGAGCCGATGGTAGCGCTCGGTGGAGCCGTTGTTGATTAGAAAATGATCGCGCCCTTCGGTGGCGATCACATCGCCGAACGCGGCGAAGGCTTCACGGCTCAGGGGTTCGATGGACAACTGGCGCATGCGGGGTGCCTCTTCCAGGTCAGGGAGCTTGATTCAGCGCGCGGGGCGGCCGATGACCCGTAGCCGGCTTACGCCACCGTCCGGGAACACATTCAGGCGAAGATGGGTGATCGGGCCCAGGTCGCGGATCTGCTCGGCGAAGTGGTGCTCCTGATGCATCTGCAGCTTCTGGCTGGGCAACAACTCGCGCCAGAACAGGCTTTGGGTTTCGATCTGGCTGTCCGTACCGCCCTTCACGAAGGCCGCCTGGATCGAGCAGCTGTCAGGGTAGTTGCCCTTGAAGTGCAGGGTATCCACTACGATCTGCTCCACCGTGCCTGGGTGGCCGAGCGCGATGATCACCCAATCGTTGCCAGGGGTACGGCGGCGCGCGGTTTCCCAGCCATCCCCCATGTTCACCCCACGGCCGGGGTTAAGCAGGTTGCTCATGTGGCCGTAATGCTGATCGGAACACGCCAGCGCGCGGCCGCCGTTCAATGCCGCGGCAAGATCAATGGCTTCATTGCCCGCGCCGGACCAATCCACGGCCGGTATGCCGTGCACGCGCAGCCGCGCCACGCCGCCATCCGGGTAGATGTTGAAACGCAGGTGGCTCACCGGCTGGTCATGGCCGATGGCGTGGTAATGGTGGCTGTTGCCTTGCAGCTCTACGGCTGGCAGCACTTCGAACCAGGTGGTGTGCTCGTCAGGGTCACCCTCGGCCAGGTAGCAAGCTTCCAGCGAAGCCGAAGGCGGGAAGTTGCCGGTAAACCATGAAGTATCGATGTCCACGCCCTTGAGCGTACCCGGCACACCCAGGCGGATCACCGTGTGGTCGTACCCTTCGAAGCGCTTGCGGCGCGATTCCCAGCCATCCATCCACTTGCCGTTGTCATCGAACACACCTTCTTTCCATACCGCCGGGTGGGGCTGGAACAGGCGGTTCACGTCGGCGAACCAGTCATCGCTGACTGACAGCGCACGGGTGCCGAGGCGAGCGTCGGCCAGGTTAAGGTATTTTTCGAACGGTGCGGCGTAGGCTTTCATGCGGTCAGGCCTTGAGCAGTTAAAGGGCGTTAAGGCGGAACAGGGCGATCTTGTTGATTTCAGCCAGGGCGCAGCCGAATTCTACGTCGCGGGTGTGATGAATCCGTGTTTCGAAGGCGGCGAGGATCTGGTGCCGGTCGCTGCCCTTCACCGCCATGATGAAGGGGAACCCGAAGCGCGCCTTGTAGGCATGGTTGAGCTCAGTAAAGCGCGCGAATTCGGCCGGCGTGCACAGATGAATGCCCGCTCCGGCCTGTTCGCTGGTGCTGGCGGCGGTAAGTTCGCCGGCGACCGCGGCTTTGCCGGCCAGGTCCGGGTGGGCGTTGATCAAGGCCAGTTGGCGATCACTGTCGGCATGCAGCAGGGTTTCACTCATGGCCTCGTGCACGGCTTCGATGCTGCCCAGGCCCTGGCCTTGCAGCCGGTCCCAGGTATCGGCGGCCACCCAGCGGGAATGCTCGTAGATGTCGCCGAACGCCGCGACGAACGCGGCCCGGTCCAGATCGCCAGCAAGCGTAGCGAAGGCCGTCATGGCGCCACCTGCGGTTGGAAGGGGTGAGTAGCGTGCCAATGGCGGGCGATATCCACGCGCCGCGCGAACCACACCCGCTCGTGGCTTTTGGCATATTCAACGAAGCGTCGCAGGGCGGCCAGTCGCGCCGGGCGGCCGATCAGCCGGCAGTGCAAGCCGATCGAAAGCATCTTGGGCGCCTCGGCGCCTTCTTCATACAGCACGTCGAACGCATCCTTGAGGTACTGATAAAACTGTTCGCCGTTGTTGAAACCCTGCACCTGGGTAAACCGCATGTCGTTGGTATCCAGCGTATAGGGGATCACCAGGTGCGGCTTGCCGGCAGGGGAGGTGGACTCCCAGTAGGGCAGGTCATCGTCGTAGGTGTCCGAGTCGTACAAAAAGCCGCCTTCTTCCATTACCAGCCGGCGCGTGTTGGGGCCGGTGCGCCCGGTGTACCAGCCCAACGGGCGCTCACCGGTCAGTTCGGTAAGGATCTCGACGGCCTTGCGCAGATGCTCACGCTCCTGGGCCTCGTCCATGTACTGATAGTCGATCCAGCGGTAGCCGTGGCTGCAGATCTCGTGGCCGGCGGCAACCATCGCCCGGATCACCTCAGGGTGGCGCTGAGCGGCCATGGCCACGGCGAATACGGTCAGCGGGATACCTTGCTGTGCGAACAGCTTGAGGATCCGCCATACACCGGCGCGGCTGCCGTATTCGTACAAGGATTCCATGCTCATGTTGCGCGCGCCCTGCAACGGTTGCGCGGCGACCATTTCAGACAGGAACGCCTCGGATTCCTTGTCCCCATGGAGTACGTTTCGCTCGCCGCCTTCTTCGTAGTTCAGCACGAACGACAGGGCGATACGTGCCTGCCCCGGCCAGTGAGGATGGGGTGGGTGTTCGCCGTAGCCGACGAGGTTTCGAGGGTAATCTGCGCTCACGGCAATTTCCTTGTACTTGCGCAATAGGCGGTGAGATTGTGTACAACCGCTGGTATGGATTGCTAACAATTTTCCAGGTCAGGTATCCTGCCTCGGCAGCCTTGCGGTTGCAAGAAACTTGCCTGTATGGTCAGTTTTCTTAGCTTCGCCAATTGCGCGGGCTTTCACCGTCGCGGCGCTCGCCAGTGCTGCGCGAAAGCCGTGCGCTGGCCTATCAGGGAGACCCTTATGGGGCGTTTGACAACTCACGTGCTCGATGCCACCCGCGGTTGCCCCGGTGTGGGCATACCGTTGAAGCTGTACCGTGTGCAAGGCGACCGGCTGGAGCTGGTGGCCCAGGCTATCACCAACGATGATGGCCGTTGCGATCAGCCTTTGCTCGAAGGCATGGCCTATGCAACGGGGGTTTATCAGCTGCATTTTCAAGCAGGTGCCTATCACCGGGCACAGGGCGTGGCGCCTCAGGCTCAGCCGTTTCTGGATGAGGTAGTGCTGCGCTTCGGCATAGATGCCGGGCAGTCCCACTATCATGTGCCTTTGCTGCTGTCCCCCTATAGCTATTCCACTTACCGCGGCAGCTGAGCGAAGCGGTATTTACCACCCGGCAGGCTCACACCCCCCGCATCCTGCGGCCCCCTTCACCCGGAGCCGCAGCCATGAATGACCTCGATACCCTGCTTGATATCGTGCCTATTCCCGAGGGGCACGTTCCCGCAAGCCCTCTGCCACAGGAAGAGGCCGCCGCCACTATCGCCGCGTCGTTGCTCGCCGCGGACGCCCCCGTGGCCTGGCTCAATGGCCTGGCCGACGCCATGGCAACCCCTGACCCCAGCGAACGGTCGGCTGAATTCGCCGAGCTGGCCCGGCGCTTTGACGCTGAGCCCCAGGCCTGGCAGGCCGCCCTGGAGGCGGCTCAACGCCAACAGGCACAGGCCTACGCCGACCTGCTACCCCTTGGTAGCTACCCGGAGAGCTATCCGCGGCATTGGCTGCTTGAGCAATACCTCGCCTGCCGTGCTCGGCTGCTGGCCCGCTTTGGCGAAGACGCCCCTGGCACTGCTCGGCTGGCGGGGTTTCATGCCGCGCTAGCGCAGCGGCAACAAGCCTGGCAAGGGGTACACGGCCTTCTCGCGGCTATCACCGACGGCGCTTCCCTTCGCGAGCAGGGCGAAGCCTTGCAAGCCTTCATCGGCCAGGCGCTGCTTGCCGAAGCGCGAGCGCAGTGCGAGGAGGGGCAACTGCCCTCGCAAGTACTGGCAACGTTCGAACCGTCGTTGCGAAATGCAAGCGCGGCGGTGCTCCAAGTCCAATGGCAAGGCAACACGGTACCGCAGGCCTGGGTGCTGGTGGCTGAGCATGCCTGGGCAGCCAACCTTAAATCCCTCCCGTTGTTGCTTTGGGTACAAGGCGAAGGCGGCGGGCTGTTCTATACCCAAGACCTTGATGAGCTCCGTGAAAAGTTAGCCTTTACCCTGGCGGCATCGTTGCCAACGGTATTCGACCACGTTGTGCCCCGGGCAGGCGACGACCCTGCCGGGCTGGCGCTTGCACCGCTGGAGGGCGGCCTGAGCGCAGCCATTGGAGGTTTGATCGACCACTGGGCGCAACAGCTGGAAAGTGCGCAAGCCGGCGAAGCCCAGGAGCGCAGGCTCGACGAAACCCGTGCTGCCTTGGCGGTACCGGTAGATGCCACTCGCCAGCTCGCGCTGTCGGCGGTGGAACGGCAATGGCAGGCGGATGCGGTGGCGCAGCACTTGCCTGAATGGCTTCTCAAGCGCGACCGTGAACAGAGGAAGGCCATCGCCCTCGATCTGGAGGCCTATCACCGGGCCGCCGCCAGCCTGGAATACTGGATCAGCGAACAGATTCCCGAATTCCCGGTATTCGCGGGGCGGCTATTGGCTGAGCGTATCGAGCGCGATCTGAACATCAAGGTATTGCCCCAGGCACAGGTGGTAACCCGGCCGGTCAGTGTGACCTTCCAGTGGTTCAGCCCGGGCACCGTGCTTGAGCCACCACCGCAGGGCGCTTTCTTGTCCCCGCGTCAGGCCGAGCCCGGTGAGGCCGCGCAGCAGTGGGTGGCCAGCGAGGAATGGGAAACCGTCACGTTGGCCCAGCTGGCGATGGAAAACCTCGATGCCACTGACGAAGCTGAAGTGCAGCGGCTGAAGATGGGCCAATGGCACGTCCCGCAACTCACCGCGGCCTATCTGACTGAAGCCTTGCCTGATCTGGACCCGCTCAAACAATACGAGCAGCGCCTGCGCGAAATCCTCGACCCGGCCTTGGCCGACCACCCCGAGCGGTTGCGCCGGCCGTTTGAAATGGAACTCCTATTGCAGGCGACCATGTCGCACTATCAGCGACAGCTGAGCGATGACGGCTTGCGTATGATGCATGCAGCCGCGCGGATACATGACCCTGCGATTCTGGCGGCCCAGGGCCTGCATGTGCACTGGCTGGTCATCAATGCCAAGGAGGAGCTGGGCCACGCCATCGAGGGCTGTTGCGCCCTGGTGGAGGGCATGGATGGCCGGACGGTGCTGTGCCTGCCAGGCGCCCCGGGGCGTTACGCGCTGCTGGAACGCGAGACACTCGATGCCGCGGTAGCCGCGTTACGCGATGCAATAAGAACGGACGCCGCGATGGCCGATTATGTGGCTCATCGCCTGGGTGGGGAGCCGTCGCAATTCCTCTCGTACTTCCGTCAGGCCGCCGAGCGACACTACGAGGGTTATCTCCGTGCCCCTCGCACGTCCGAGCAAACCTTGGTAACCGTTCAGTTGCATGATCGTCGTGCATGGCTTCAAGGTCGTGCCGCCAGTCAGGGGCGTAGCCAGCTCGACGTGCTCAAGGCGCGCAACCTCGCCACACAGGACCGCCACCTCGGGTATCTGCGCGCGGCGCTCGCGGTGGTACCCGGGGTGGGTACGTTGGTCAGCCTGGAAGACATTTACGACAGCAGCCGGGCGGCGGCCGCGGCCTGGCACCAGCAAGACCCCGACGCGTTGGGGGCAGCGGTGCTGGGGGTGGCGGGCGGCGTGCTGGACGTACTGCTCAGCGCCATACCTGTTGCCAGCTCGGCGGTTGCCCTTCGCCGGGCCATCCGGGCTCACGTCAAGGTGCGCGGCAGCCTTCAGGCCAGCCGCGCGGCACTGGCCGGTTACGAGGCTCAGATCCGCCTGCGTGGCGCCACGCCTCTGACCGGCCGTGACGCTGGTAGCTGGCGGGTAGGTACCGGTCAATACATCTGGCAGGATGGGCGCGCCTACGCCGTTTATCGACGCGCGGGCGAAGACACGCTGCGCCTTCGCGCCACTGCCACCCGTCGGTACGAAGCGCCGGTGCGCCGAGACGGCGAGCGCTGGGCTATTCATGCCGACGTCGGCCTGCGTGGCGGCGGCGGCAAACTGACCGATGCCGAACAGATATTCGGTACCTGGGGCCCAGGCAGCGCGCATGCGCCATTTACCCACGCTACACGCAAGCAGGCGATAGAGCGGGGCCGCAGGCTGCTTGCGCAATACCACCTGAACACTCAGCAGGCCAGCGAATTCGCCGTTGCCTACCTTACCGACGGCAACCCACCGGCATGGGCCCTGCGGCACCGTAGTGGGCCAGGGGCGGCGCCGACGTTGCCCGTGCCGACGCAAACCTGGCAACAGGTTCGCTGGACGCTGCGCGATGCCGATCAAATCGTCTCCGGTAGCTATGGCGGCCAGGTGTCCGTGCGCTTCTTCGCAACCGGTGAGCTACACCAGGGGCTACGTTGGCAAGGGGAGTACTATCCCTTATTGCCGGAGGCCCAGGGCGCGGGGCGGGTGCGTTACATCCCGCCAACGGGGAGGCCGCCCCAAAACCTGGAAGACCTGGATGAGCTTATCCGCCACGGGCGAGGCCCAAGGCTCGTGATGCTGGGGCAAACGCGCACCGATGCCCCCGAGATCCTCGGCGTCTTGTCTCAAAGGTTCATTGACCGGCTCGCTCGACGGTTCCCGGAGATGTCCAGCGAGAGCCGCCAATCCTGGGCCCAAGCCATTTACCATTATGCCGACCCAGAGGTAAACGGCCTCACGCAGCGTCGCTTGCAGGCCTTGGAAGGGCTGGTTACGAATCCGGCGCAAGATCCACTGCTGTCCCTTCCCGCTCGCCGGATCGAAGGGCTGGAGGTGCCATTGCTTGGCCGTCCGTCCTCCGGGCGCCTGGAGCAGCTGCGTTGGACATTAAGCGCCGAAGAAGGCTTGGAGCTGCGCAACGCACTGGGGTTGGGGGGTGGGCACTCGGCGCGGGTGTTGGTAGGGCGGTTCATCGCCCGGCAGGGGTACGAGATGTTGCTCTCCCACGCCACGCCGCCGCGCTACCTCATGGTGTTTCGCAATCCACGCACCCAGCGCATGTATGTGCTGGTCCAGCACACCACGGGCGGGACTGTTTCATTGCAGGGCAGCAATGGCGTGCCGCTACTGAGCGCGCCCTGGATAGACCTGTTGATCTCAAGGGCGAACAATACCCAATTGGCCGCGTCGATGCGCACGGCCAGGGCTGCGAACCAGCTGGAACCTTTGTTAGGGAGGCTGGCCATCGACGGGCAACGTACCGAACTGCTGTGGGAACGGATTCAGATGCCAACGGCTGCTCAGGGCGGCGCGCTTCGCGTACGCAGCTGGCGCGATGCAACGCGCGGCGTGGAGGCCGGCGACCTGGAAACGGCAGCGGGCTCGGGCCTGTACCGAACCGAAGCCGAGCCTTTGGCACAGTGGGCAAGGGTGGAGGACCGCCTGTTGCCCTTGTTCCCGGCTCAGGACACAGCACGGGTGATGCTTTCCCGGCCCGCTGGGCTGCCGTCACCCCTCACGTTCGAAGCGATAGAGCGGTGCCTGCGGGAGCGATTTGCTGAGCAACCCTGGCTTGTGGTGAGAAGCGGGCAGCAATGGACGGTCCGTCGCCCCTTGTTCCTCGGCATGCTTGATGAGCAGGCCAGCCGTGCCCGACCCGGCATGGCGCGGCAGAGCGCGCTGGAGGTGGCGCAGGGTATTTTCGAGCGGGCGCAAGGCAGCGACCATGCGCGCTTGCTGCACCTGGAGCACGTTCTGACCAGTTGGGTCGGCAACAGTCAGGCCCTTGGCGAGCTGGGCGACCCTTTGTTGATGTTGGCCCGCCAGCAACCGACCGAGCTTCAGAACGCCGCGGGCTGGCAGTTGGCCTTGCCAGCGGAGGCCTCCGGTGCCCGCCTGGAGGCGCTTTATCTGCAAGCGGTCGAGCCTCAGACCCGAGGCCTGATCGCAGCGCTCGGCCGCCCCCGCATGCGGCACCACGCGCCAAATGTCATCGACGACCTGCTCACCCGCTACGGCTTGGTGCTCGAGCATCGCCAAGGCAGTTTCGCTCAATACACACAGGCGACTACCGGCCAGCGGTACCTGGTAGCGCTGCACGTCAGCGAGGGGGCGGTGGCGGAGCTGGCACTCGACGGCGGGTTACAGGTGTTGTCCGATACCTGGATCGCCCAGTGGCTGCTACGGCTTGACGCCGCGCCGGCTGAAGCGTTGTTGCAGGCCATGGCCCAGGGCCGCCTGCAACGCCTGGTGACCACGCTGCGCCTGGGCGGGCCGTTGAACGGGCAGGTCGTGATCCAGAGGCTGGCGGATTTCTAACGCTGGCTGAGCAAGGCGGCAGTGCCAGCGGTGGCGAACAATGCCGCGCTGGCACGGTTGAACCACTGCTGGCCGCGGCCGCTGCGCAGGTAACCGCCAGCGCTGCGCGCCAGCAACCCATAACCAAGCTTGCAGGCCAGGTCGAGCGCGGCCCAGGTCGCGATCATCACCCCCAATTGCTGCCACAACGGTATGCTCGCCTGGATGAACTGAGGCAGAAACGCGGCGAAGAACAGGATGTCCTTCGGGTTACTCGCCCCCAGCGTGAAGGCTCGCCCGAACAGCGGGGCGAAACCGCCGCGTATGGGGGTTTCCGGCGCGGCAGTGGTTACGCTTCGCCGGGCTTGCCGCCAGCTCGCCCACGCCAGGTAGAACAGATACAGCGCGCCAGCCACCTTGAGCGCCTGGAACACCGTGGTCGAAGCCGCCAGCAGCGCCCCCAGGCCCATCGCCGAAGCGCTGAGCAGGCACAGCGACGCGCTCACGCCACCCACGAACGCGGGCCAGGAGCGGCCGATGCCAAGGTTAAGGCTGTTGCTGACCATCAGCAACGAAAGCGGCCCGGGAATGACAATCACCACAAAGGCGGCGGTCGCGAACAATAGCCAGGTATCAAACGTCATGGGGGCACTCCAGAAGAGGTCGGAATTATCGCCTTGCCTCACGCTTTGGCAAGCCCGGGGCCCTGCGCCTGTAAATCCCTGATGTACAATCGCGCCCTCCGTTTTCGCTGTGAGTCACCATGAACGAGCCGTTGCCCGATACCAAACAGCCTGTGCTCGAGGCCGCAGCCGCCCCGCCGGGTACGCGGGACGACCGGGTGTACGCCCATGTGTTCGAGGCTATCCTGGAGCAGCGGCTGGCGCCCGGCACCCGCCTTAGCGAGGAAGCGCTGGGTGAAATCTTCGGTGTAAGCCGCACGGTTATCCGCCGCGCATTGTCGCGGTTGGCGCACGAAGGGGTAGTGGCGCTGCGGCCCAACCGCGGCGCGATTGTTGCCAGCCCCAGTGTGGCCGAGGCGCGGCAGGTGTGCCTGGCTCGGCGCCTGGTGGAGCGTGCGGTGACCGAGCTTGCGGTGCAGCATGCCGACGCCCAGCACTTTGAAGCGCTTCGCCGGCTGGTCGCGGCCGAGCATGAGTGCTTCGAGCGTGGCGACCGAGGCGCGAGCCTGCGGCTCTCCGGTGAATTCCACCTCATGCTTGCAGAGGCGGCTGGCAACCAGCCGTTGATTGGTTTTCAGCGCAGCCTGGTGTCACAAACCTCGCTGATCATCGCGTTGTACGAAGGCGGTACGCGTACCCACTGCTCCTTCAATGAGCACACCGCCTTGATCGAAGCCATCGAAGCCCGCGATACAGGCCACGCGGTTGCGCTGATGATGCGGCACATGGACCACATCGAAGCCAGGCTATGCCTTGAGGCGGCGCCCGCGCCGGACCTGCACGCGGTGTTTTCGCACCTCAAGGCATAGAGAGCCCGGGCCAGGCTTACCGGTGGTGCACTACCTCGCCCATCGCGAAGGTTTGCTTGATCACGCGGTCGTCTCCCAAAGTCATCAGCACGAACAGGGTTTCGGCGATATCGCGCGCCTGCGCCAGCCGATACGAAAGTAACGGCGTGGCCTTGAGGTCCAGCACCAGAAAATCCGCTTCGTAGCCAGGGTTCAGGCTGCCGATGCGGTCTCCCAGCGACAGCGCCCGCGCACCACCCAGGGTGGCCAGGTACAGGGATTTGAACGGGCTGAGGCGGGCCCCCTGCATCTGCATCACCTTGTAGGCTTCGTTAAGGGTTTGCAGGATGGAAAAACTGGTGCCGCCGCCCACATCGGTACCCAGCCCTACCTTCACGTTATGCCGCTCAGCCATAGGCAGGTTGAACAAGCCGCTGCCCAGGAACAGGTTGGACGTAGGGCAGAAGGCGATGGCCGAGCCGGTTTGGCCCAGGCGCGCGCATTCGTCGTCACACAGGTGCACACCGTGGGCGAAGACCGAGCGCTCACCCAGCAACTGGTAATGGTCGTACACGTCCAGGTAGCCGTCGCGCTCGGGGAACAGGGCTTTGACCCATTCGATTTCTTTCTGGTTTTCGCTCAGGTGTGTTTGCAGGTACAGGCCGTCGTGCTCGCGCAGCAAGCGGCCAGCCATGGCCAATTGTTCAGGGGTGCTGGTGGGCGCGAAGCGTGGGGTAACGGCGTAGTGCAAACGGCCTTTGCCATGCCAGCGCTCGATCAGCGCCTTGCTCTGGGTGTAGCTGCTCTCGGCGGTATCGGTAAGGTAGTCCGGGGCGTTGCGGTCCATCATCACCTTGCCGGCGATCATCCGCAGGTTCAGCCGCTGCGCCGCCTCGAACAAGGCATCCACCGATTCGGGATGAACGCTGCCAAATACCAACGCGGTGGTGGTGCCATTGCGCAGCAGCTCGGCGAGGAAGCGGGCCGCCACGTCATCGGCGTGGGCCTTGTTTTCGAACTGGCGCTCGCACGGGAAGGTATAGGTGTTCAGCCAATCCAGCAGTTGCTCGCCATAGGCGCCGATCATGCCGGTTTGCGGCAGGTGGATATGGGTGTCGACGAAGCCGGGCGTGATCAGGGCGTCTTCGAAGTGTTCGACAGGGGTATCCGCGCCAAGGGTGGGCAGCAGGTCCGCCGCCTCGCCCATGGCGGCGATCTTTCCGTTTTCCACCACCAGCACCCCATCGCTGATGTACTGGAACGAGGCCTCCAGGCCCAGTTCCGCGGGGTCCCCGAGGCTGTGCAACAAGCTGGCGCGGTAGGCTTTAGGGGTTGAAGTCATGTGAGCTGCTGTCCTGCATTGGAAGTACGCCGCGATTGTGGCACGAGGCGGGCAAGGGTTTCCCCGCCTTGGGTGCCTTCGCCGAAGCGTGCGTTATAAAGGGAAATGATTTCGGCGGCGATCGATACGGCGATCTCCATGGGCAACTTGCCCTTGACCGGCGCGAGCCCGACCGGGCAGCGCATGCGCGCGAGCACTTCGGCGGGCAGGCCGCGATCACGCAGCCGGTGCTCGAACCGGGCGCGCTTGGTTTTGGAGCCGATCAGGCCAAACCAGTGGGTATCACCCCGGCGCAGGATGGCCTCGCTCAGGGCAAGGTCCAACTGATGGTCGTGAGTCATCACCAGGCAATAGCTGCCCGGGCGCAGGCGGTCGACTTCCTCGAGCGGGTCGTCATTGACAATGGCTTCGACGCCTTTGGGCAGCATCGGCGGGAATTCCTGGGCGCGGGCGTCCACCCAGCGCACCCGGCAGGGCAGGCTGGCCAGTAGCGGCACCAGCGCGCGGCCTACGTGGCCGGCACCGAACACGGTGATATGCGCCTGAGGCTGGCCCAGCGGTTCGAGCAATACCACCGCCGCACCGCCACAGCATTGGCCAAGGCTCGCGCCGAGGCTGAAGCGCTCCAGGCGAGACTGCCGCGACCCCTCGGCGAGCAGTTCGCGGGCCATGGCCAGCGTTTTGAATTCCAGATTGCCGCCGCCGATGGTGTCGTAGGCGGTGGTGGCCGTGACCACCATCTTCGCGCCGGCGTTGCGCGGGGTAGACCCGCGCTCTTCGATCAGGGTCACCAGCACGCAGGGTTCCCCGGCGGCGTGCAGTTCGGCCAGGGCGCTGATCCAGTCGGTCATGATTCAGCCTCCGCGGGTTGCCGGGCCAGCGCGGGCGCTGCTTGTATTTGCTGCAATGCCTGGCAGGCCAGCAATACGCGCTCGGGCGTCGCAGGGGCGTCCAGCGCTGGCTGCGCCTGATAATCCGCCAGGCTTGCGACGGCATCCTTGATCGCGCACCAGGCGCTGATGCCCAGCATGAAGGGGGGCTCGCCCACCGCCTTGGAATGGAACACCGTGTCCTCGGGGTTCTTGCGATTTTCCACCAGGTGCACATTGAAGGCTTGGGGGGCATCGGCCACGGTCGGGATCTTGTAGCTGGCCGGCCCGTTGGTGAGCAGGCGGCCCTTGTCGTTCCATACCAGTTCCTCGCAGGTGAGCCAGCCCAGGCCCTGGATGAAACCGCCTTCCACCTGGCCGATATCGATGGCCGGGTTCAGCGAAGCGCCCACGTCGTGGAGGATGTCCACCCGGGTAAGCTTGTATTCGCCAGTCAGTACGTCCACCACCACTTCGCTGCAGGCCACGCCGAACGCGAAGTAGTAGAACGGCCTGCCCTTGGCAAGGGAACGGTCGTAGAAAATCTTCGGCGTTTTATAGAAGCCCGTGCTCGACAGCGACACCTGGTTGAAATACGCCAACTGCACCAGGGCCTCGAAGGTCATCAGTTGCTCGCGCACTCGTACCATGCCGTTGCTGAACACCACGTCTTCGGCGCTGACTCGCCAGTGGGCGGCGGCAAAATCCACCAGCCGCTGGCGCAAAGTAAGCGCGGCATTCTGCGCCGCCTTGCCGTTGAGGTCGGCGCCGCTGGACGCCGCCGTGGGTGAAGTATTGGGCACCTTGCCGGTGTGGGTGGCGGTGATTTCGATGCGGCTGATGTCCACTTGGAACACCTCGGCGACCACCTGGGCCACCTTGGTGTTGAGGCCCTGGCCCATCTCCGTGCCGCCGTGATTCAGCTGCAGGCTGCCGTCGGTGTAGATGTGCAACAGCGCACCGGCCTGGTTGAGGAAGCTGGCAGTAAAGGAAATCCCGAACTTGACCGGCGTCAGCGCCAAGCCTTTCTTCAGCACCGGGCTTTGCGCGTTGAAGGCCGTGATGGCCTCGCGACGCTTGGCGTAATCGGCCCGCGCTTCCAGGTCGGCGGTCATTTCCTCGATCAGGTTGTGTTCCACCGTTTGGTAATAATGGGTCACGTTGCGGTCGTGCTTGCCATAGTAGTTGGCCTTGCGCACCGCCAGCGGGTCCAGGCGCAGGTGGCGCGCGATGCGGTCCATTACCTCTTCGATGGCTACCATGCCTTGCGGGCCGCCAAAGCCGCGGTAAGCGGTGTTGGAGGCGGTGTGGGTCTTGCAGCGATGGCCGTTGATGGTGGCGTCGCCCAGGTAATAGGCGTTGTCGGCATGGAACATGGCCCGGTCGACGATGGACGCGGAAAGGTCCGGCGAATAGCCGCAGTTGCCGGCCAGGTCCATGGCGATACCGTGCAGCCTGCCCGTGTCATCGAAGCCCACGTCGTATTCGACATAAAAGGGGTGGCGCTTGCCCGTCATGGCCATGTCATCGCCGCGCAGCAGGCGCATCTTGGTGGGCTGCCCGGTCAGGCGGGCGATCACCGCGCACAAGCAGGCCGGGCCGGCGGCCTGGGTTTCCTTGCCGCCGAAGCCGCCGCCCATGCGGCGCATGTCCACCACCACCTTGGCCATGGGCACGCCCAACACTTCGGCGACCAGCTTCTGCACTTCGGTAGGGTTTTGGGTGGAGGAGTACACCAGCATGCCGCCATCTTCCCCGGGCATCACCGAGGCTACCTGGGTTTCCAGGTAGAAGTGTTCCTGCCCGCCGATGTGCAGCGTGCCTTGAAGGCGATGGGGCGCGGTGGCCAGGGCGGTGGCGCTGTCGCCGCGCTGGTGGGTATGGCTGTCCAGCACGAAGTGGCGCTTGCGCAGGGCTTCCACCACATCCAGTACCGGCTCCAGCTCTTCGTATTCGATCACGGCCGCCATGGCCGCGCGGCGGGCGGTTTCCAGGTCGCACGCGGCGACCGCCAGCACCGGCTGGCCGACGTATTCCACCTTGTCGATGGCCAGTAATGGGTCGCCGGGCACCAGCGGGCCGATGTCCTTGAGGGCCGGCAGGTCTTGATGGGTGATCACCAGGCGCACGCCCGGGATGGCCAGGCACGGCGTGGTATCGACCTTCACCAACCGGGCATGGGCACGGTCCGACAGGCGCGCGTACACATGCAACTGATTGGGGAATTCCAGCCGGTCATCGATGTACTGGGCTTCGCCGCTCACGTGCTTCTCGGCGCTTTCGTGGCGCACGCTGCGGCCCACGCCGGTGGCGATGCCCTGGCGGAAGGCTTCGGCCAGCTGTTGCTCGGTCAATGCGTGAGTGTGGGATTCAGACATGAGCGGCCACCCGGGTAGGAAGGTCAGGTGTGTGGGTTTCGATCAGGCATTTACGCAGAAGGTTCTGGGCTACCAGCAAGCGGTACTGGCTGCTGGCGCGCAGGTCGCTGAGCGGCGTGAAGTCTTGGGCAAGTGCCTGGCAGGCTGCTTCAACGCTGGCATTGGCCCAGGGTTGGCCCAGTAGCGCGGCTTCGCAGGCGAGCGCACGTTTGGGAATCGCCGCCATCCCGCCATAGGCGATACGCGCCTGGCTGACCCGGCCATTTTCCACGGTGACATTAAAGGCGGCGCACACGGCCGAAATATCATCGTCCAGGCGCTTGGAAACCTTGTAGGCACGGAACCACGCCCCGGCTGACGGCCGTGGCACCCGTACGGCTTCAATGAATTCGCCGGGCCGCCGGGCGGTGATGCGGTAATCCAGGTAGAAGTCTTCCAAGGGCAGGGTGCGTTGCTCCTCACCCTGGCGCAACACGAGCGAGGCGCCCAGCGCCAGCAGCAACGGCGGTGCGTCCCCGATGGGGGAGGCGTTGCCGATATTGCCGCCCAACGTGCCCTGATTGCGAACCTGCAATGAAGCAAAACGGTGCAGCAGGGCGCCGAAATCCGGGTAGTCCGTGGCCAGTGCCGCATAGCAATCGGTGAGTGGGGCGGCGGCGCCCAGGGTCAATACGTCGGCGCTCGAGGTGATCTCCCGTAGCTCGGGCACTTGGCCTACGTAAATCATCGAAGCCAGCGGCCGGTGTTGCTGCGTCACTTCCAGCGCAAGGTCGGTGCCGCCGGCGAACAGCCGTGCCTGCGGGTCGGCGGCGTAGGCCTGGGCCAGGCTCGCGAGGCTGGTCGGGATCTGGCAGTGGCCGGCCGGGCTGCTCAACTCGCCCGGGCCTTGCGCAGCAATCGCCTGTAGTTGCGCGACCGTGGCGGCCTCGCGGGTATCGAAGCTGTCCTGCGCCGGTGCCGCGCAGGCCTGGGCGGCGGCGTCCATGATGGGGCGGTACCCGGTGCAGCGGCAGAGGTTGCCACCCAGTGCTTCCTGGATGGCCGGCGTATCGGCGCCGGGGCAGTTCTTTTGCAGGGCAAACAGGCTCATCACAAAGCCCGGGGTGCAAAAGCCGCATTGAGAGCCGTGGCAATCCACCATGGCTTGCTGAACGCTGTGCAGGCGACCTTGCTGCTTGAGGTCCTCCACGGTGATCAATTGCTTGCCGTGGAGGCTGGCGATGAAGGTCAGGCAGGCATTCACGCTGCGGTAGCGCAGCCCTTGGGCGCCATCGTCGCGGCTGGCCAGCTCGCCCAGCACCACGGTGCAGGCGCCGCAGTCCCCGCTGCCGCAGCCCTCTTTGGTGCCGCGGCGGTTTCGCCGCTCGCGCAGGTATTGCAGCACGGTGAGGTTCGGGTCCAGGTGTTCCTCGGAACACAGCTGATGGTCAAGCAGGAACTGGATCACGGGCGACCTCGCGGGGCTGTGGCGGTATACGGGTGGGCCAAGCGAATGTAGTGGTGAGCTGACCTGGAGGTCAATAAATTTCTGACCTTCAGGTCAGGTTCGTGACCCTTGGGCAGGATCAAGCGTATTTCGTGCCAGTTCGCCCCCTTCAGCCGGGCAACATTTGCTATACAATCGCGGCTTTGCGCATTTCCCGGACCCGCAGAGACCATCATGACGTTCAAGGCCTCGGACAGCCTCGCCGAGCAGATCGCCCGCCACCTGGCCGACCGCATCGTGCGCGGTGAGCTACGCCCTGGCGAACGTATCCAGGAGCAGAAAGTGACCCAGGCGCTGGACGTGAGCCGCGGGTCGGTACGCGAGGCGCTGCTGATTCTCGAGCGGCGCCACCTGGTGGCAATCCTGCCCAGGCGTGGCGCCCACGTAAGCGAGCTCAATGCTCACCATGTGCGCAGCCTTTGCACGCTGATGGGGGAGCTGTACATCCTGCTGGGCAATGCCGTGGCCGAAAACTGGCGAACCGAGGCAGACCTCGCACCCTTCCTGGCGTTGCAGCGGCAACTGCAAGCCAGCGCCCAGGCCAATGCCATTCAGGCCTTCGTTGACGATAGCTTCAATGTGATGCGCGCGGCGTACCCGTTCGCCAACAACCCGTACCTGCGCGAGACCGTCGAGAACCTGCAACCGGCAATGAACCGCAACTATTACCTGGCGCTGGAGCAGCGCAAGGCCGTGATGGCGGATTACCTGGCGCTGTTCGAGGGCCTGCTGGCCGCCGTGCGCGCCCGGGAGCCGGCCAGCATTCGCCAGCAGTTGGAGGCCTACTGCGAGCTGAGCTGCCAACTGGTGCTCGCCGCCCTGGGCCCGGCCTGACATGCGCCTCAAGTGCATCCGCCTTGCGGGGTTCAAGTCGTTCGTAGACCCCACCACGGTCAACTTCCCCAGCAACATGGCGGCGGTGGTAGGCCCCAATGGCTGCGGAAAGTCCAACATCATCGACGCGGTGCGCTGGGTAATGGGCGAAAGCTCGGCCAAGAACCTGCGTGGCGAGTCCATGACGGACGTGATCTTCAACGGCTCTACCAGCCGCAAGCCGGTCAGCCAGGCCAGCATCGAGCTGGTATTCGATAACGCCGAAACCACGCTGATCGGCGAGTACGCCGCGTACGCCGAGATTTCGATCCGCCGTAAGGTCACCCGGGACGGTCAGAACACCTACTTCCTGAACGGCACCAAATGCCGCCGGCGGGACATTACCGATATCTTCCTGGGCACCGGGCTTGGCGCGCGCAGCTATTCGATCATCGAGCAGGGCATGATCTCCCGGCTGATCGAAGCGCGGCCCGAAGAGCTGCGCAACTTCATCGAAGAAGCTGCCGGCATTTCCAAATACAAGGAGCGCCGGCGCGAAACCGAAACCCGCATCCGTCGCACCCAGGAAAACCTCGAACGCCTCACCGACCTGCGCGAGGAACTGGATCGCCAGCTGGAGCGGCTGCACCGCCAGGCTCAGGCGGCGGAAAAGTACCAGGAGTACAAGGCCGAGGAGCGGCAGCTCAAGGCGCAGCTGTCTGCCCTGCGTTGGCGCGCGCTGGATGAACTGGTAGCCCAGCGCGAGAGCATCATCGGCGAGCAGGAAGTGGGCTTCGAGGCATTGGTGGCCGACCAGCGCAGCGCCGACGCCAGCATCGAGCGCCTGCGTGACGGGCACCACGAACTGTCCGAACGTTTCAATCAGGTGCAGGCGCGGTTCTATTCGGTAGGCGGCGATATCGCACGGGTCGAGCAAAGTATCCAGCATGGCCAGCAGCGGCTGCGCCAGCTGCAGGATGACTTGCGCGAAGCCGAGCGCGCCCGCCAGGAAACCGAATCCCATTTGGGGCATGACCAGACCCTGCTCGCCACCTTGGGCGAAGAGCTGGACATGCTCGAGCCTGAACAGGCCATTGCCGCCGCCGCGGCCGAGGAAAGCGCCGCGGCGCTGGAAGCCGCCGAAGCCGCCATGCAAGGCTGGCAAGAGCAATGGGATGCCTTCAATACCCGCTCCGCCGAGCCACGGCGCCAGGCTGAAGTGCAGCAGGCGCGTTTGCAGCAGCTGGAGCAAAGCCTTGAACGCCTGGCCGAGCGCCAGCGCCGGCTGGCCGAGGAGCTCGCCAGCCTGGCGGCGGACCCGGAAGACGCGGCCATCGTGGAGCTGAATGAGCAATTGGCCGCCGCCGAACTGCTCATGGACGAGCTGCAAGCCGAGGAGCAGCAGCAAGGCGAGCAGTTGGAAGCGTTACGTGAAGAACTGCACGCGCTCGGCCAGCAGCAACAGGCGGGGCAGGGTGAGTTGCAGCGCCTGGGTGGCCGCCTGGCCTCGCTCGAAGCGCTGCAACAGGCCGCACTGAACCCGGCCGGTGGCGTAAGCGACTGGCTGCGCGACCAGGGGCTGCAAGCACATCCGCGGCTGGCTGAAGGGTTGCGTGTGGAGGCAGGGTGGGAGCAGGCCGTGGAAGCGGTGCTGGGCGCCGATTTGCAGGCCGTATTGCTTCACGACCTGGCCACAAATGGCCTGCCTGCGTTCGACGGCGGCGAGCTGCGGCTGGCGCAGGCGGTGCCGACTCCGGCCCTGGCCGGCAGCCTGCTGGAAAAAGTAAGCACCCCGGTGGACCTCTCGGCCTGGCTGGGGCAGGTACGCCCGGTCGATACCCTGGATGCCGCCCTTGCGCTGCGTGAAAGCCTGGCGCCGGGCCAGAGCCTGGCCACGCGTGACGGTTACTGGGTGGGCCGGCATTTTTTGCGGGTAAGCCGGGGCAACGACGCTCAAGGCGGGGTGTTGGCCCGTGCCCACGAGCTCGAAACCTTGCAGGCCACGCGTGAAGCGGCCGAAGCGGTACAGGCTGAGCTGGAGCACCGGTTGGGCGAGGCGCGGCAGGCGCAGCAGGATGCAGAGCACGCGCGGGAGCATGTGCGTCGCAGGCTGCAAGACGAAGCCCGGCAGCTGGGCGAGCTCAAGGCGCGGCGCTCCGCCAGCCAGGCCCGGGCCGAACAACTGGCTTTGCGCCGGCGCCGGCTGGATGAAGAAACCACCGAGCTTGCCGAGCAGCGCGCCATGGAAACCGAAGCCATTGGCGAATGCCGGCTGCTGCTGCAAGAAGCACTGGATGCCATGGCCGAAGACACCGGCCAGCGCGACACCTTGGCAGCGGTACGGGACAGCCTGCGCGAACGCCTCGATCAGGTGCGCCACGAAGCTCGCCAGCACAAGGACAGCGCCCACCAGATGGCGCTTCGGCTG
>Ga0265797_10003602_pt1 | contig 24642 bp, 18 predicted proteins | sample P2T30metagenome_FD_192433 | JGI IMG/M metagenome (GOLD analysis project Ga0265797, IMG submission 192433) | Plant litter microbial communities from East Loma Ridge, Irvine, California - P2 T30 | ecosystem: Environmental > Terrestrial > Plant litter > Unclassified | place: USA: California... | reverse complement strand
GCGGTGTGGATGTGGAGCCAGGCACCGGAATACCGCGTGCTGTTCTCCAATTACAGCGACCGCGACGGTGGTGCGATCACCGCATCGCTCGACCAGATGGGCGTGAAGTACAAATTCTCGGAAGGCGGCAACGCGATCCTGGTGCCGAGCGAGCAGATCCCCGACCTGCGCCTGAAGCTGGCCGCACAGGGCTTGCCGAAGGGCGGCAATGTCGGCTTCGAGCTGATGGAAAACCAGAAGTTGGGCGTGTCGCAATTCCTCGAGCAGGTCAATTACCAGCGTTCGCTGGAAGGCGAACTGGCGCAGTCGATCCAGTCGCTCGGTTCGGTGTTGAGCGCGCGCGTCCATTTGGCGCTGCCGAAGCCATCCGTCTTCGTGCGCGACCAGCAAAAGCCGACCGCGTCGGTGCTGCTGACCCTGCAGCCGGGCCGCGCCCTGGATGCCGGCCAGGTGAGCGCCATCGTGCACATGGTGGCCTCGAGCGTGCCGGAACTGCCGTTCAGCAACGTGACCGTGGTCGACCAGACCGGCGCCCTGCTGTCGGAACAAGGCGCCAAGGCCGCCGGCAACAAGATGCTCGACGCCACCCAGTTGAAATACGTCGACCAGGTGCAGCAGAACATCATCAAGCAGGTCGAATCGATCATCAAGCCGCTGGTCGGCGAAGGCAATGTGCGCGCCGAAGCGACCGCCGAAGTCGACTTTGCCCAGGTCGACACCGCCGCCGAGAGCTACAAGCCGAATTCGCCACCTGAGCCGCAAGCAATCCGCAGCCAGCAGACCTCGGAAACCCAGGGCGCCGGTGGCGCTGCCGCATCGGGCGTGCCGGGCGCGCTGTCGAACCAGCCACCGGGCGTGAACACCGCGCCGATCGACGGCCAGCCGCCGGCCGAAGCACCGGCGCCCGCCGGCCCGAGCACCAAGAATTCGACCACCAACTTCGAAGTCGACAAGACCATCCGCTACGAACAGCGTCCGATGGGCGGCATCAAGCGCCTGACCGTGGGCGTGATCGTGAACTACCGCCGCATCGTCGACCCGGCCACCGGCAAGGTCACCGTGCGTCCGCTGGCGGCGGCCGAAGTGGCCCAGATCAACGAACTGGTCAAGCAGGCGATGGGCTACAGCCAGGACCGTGGCGACACCCTGAACGTGACCAACGCGCCGTTCGACGGTGTGGACAAGCCGGCCGAAGCGGTGGTAGAACCGGACTGGTGGCGTGACCCGGCGAACATGCCGCTGTTCAAGGACCTGGCCCGCTACGCCTTCGTGTTTGCCGTGATCGCTTTCCTGTACTACCGCTTCCTGCGTCCGCTGCTGCGTCCGGCGATCAAGAAGTTCGACGAAGCCACCGCGATACCGGAAGAGCCGAAGGACGAAGCCCAGGAAGAAGGCAAGCAGGATGCAGACGCGGCCGCCGCCGAGGACGAGGAAGACGACCTCGAGGAAGAAGAAAAGATTCGCCGCGACATGGGCTACCGCGCCAACCTGAAGCTGGCCAAGGAACTGGCGGCCCAGGATCCGCGTATCGTTGCAAACGTCATCAAAGGATGGTTGGGTTCAAATGAGTGATAAAGACAAAGACGCCACCAACAAGGCCGCCATCCTGATGCTGGCCCTGGGCGAAACCGAAGCGGCCGAAGTGATGAAATTCCTCGGCCCGCGCGAAGTGCTGAAACTGGGCGCCGCGATGGCCCAGATGAAGGCGGTGCAGCACGGCCAGGTGGTCACGGTGCTGGAAGAGTTCGTCGAAGAGACCAACCTGCATTCGACCGTCGGCCTCGACTCGGACGAGTACATCCGCCAGGTGCTGACCAAGGCGCTGGGCGACGACAAGGCGGCGGTGCTGCTCAACCGTATTCTGGGCGGCAAGGACGCCTCGGGCATCGAGAGCCTGAAGTGGATGGACTCGGTGTCGGTGGCGGAGCTGATCCGCAACGAGCACCCGCAGATCATCGCCACCATCCTGGTCCACCTCGAGCGCGACCAGGCTTGCGAGATTCTGGCAAACTTCACCGAACGCCTGCGCAACGACGTGGTGCTGCGCATTGCCACGCTCGACGGCGTGCAGCCGGCGGCGCTGCGCGAACTGAACGATGTGCTGACCAAGCTGCTGTCGGGCAATGAGCACATCAAGAAGTCGTCGCTGGGCGGGGTGCGCACCGCGGCCGAGATCCTGAACTTCATGAGCGGCGAGCAAGAGTCGGCAGTGATGGACAACATCAAGAACTACGACAACGACATGGCGCAGAAGATCATGGACGAGATGTTCGTGTTCGACAACATCATCGACATCGACGACCGCGGCATCCAGTTGCTGCTGCGCGAAGTGCAGAGCGAAATGCTGATCGTGGCCCTGAAAGGCGCGTCGCAGGATCTGCGCGAGAAGATCTTCAAGAACATGTCGCAGCGTGCCGGCGAGATGATGCGCGAAGACCTGGAGTCGAAGGGTCCGGTGCGCCTGTCCGAAGTCGAGTCGCAGCAGAAGCAGATCCTGCAGATCGTGCGCCGCCTGGCGGACGAAGGCCAGATCGTGTTGGGTGGTAAAGGAGAGGATTCGTTCGTCTGATGGCTATTCCGAAAGAACAGCAGAGCGCGTACCAGCGCTGGGAAATGACCTCGTTCGGCGACGACCGGCCGAGTACGCTCGCCCAGCGCATCGCCGCGGCCGAAGCGGCGGGCCCGGCCGCTGCCATCCCGGCCTCGATCGAACTGCCGCCGCAGATCGCCCTGCCGAGCGTGGAAGAACTGGAAGCGATGCGCGAAGCGGCGCGCCAGGACGGCTACGCGCAGGGGCTGGAAGAAGGCCGCGCCACCGGTCACGCCGAGGGCTACGCCGACGGCGCGCGGCAGGGCAAGCAGGAAGCGCAGCAAGAGCTGGAGCATTTGCGCGCGATCGCCGCCACCTTCAGCGACGCGGTGGGCCGGGCCGACGAAACCATCGCCACCGACGTGCTCGAACTGGCGCTGCGCCTGGCGCGTGGCATGGTGCACACGGCCTTCAATGTGCGTCCCGAACTGATCCTGGACGTGGTGCGCGACGCCATCGACCGCCTGCCGGCGCTGCAGCAACCGGCCGTGATGACGCTGCATCCGGAAGATGCGATGTTGGTGCGCGACGGCATGGCTGACGAACTGAGCAAGGGCGGCTGGCGCATCCGCGAAGACGCCCAGCTGGGGCGCGGCGGCTGCAAGGTCGAGACCGCCAGTAACCAGATCGACGCCCAATCGCAGGCGCGCTGGCAGCGCCTGACCCATGCACTGAACAGCAACGTCGAGTGGCTGGGTCAGTAATGGCGCACGCCGACCCGCGTAGCGACACCCAGACGCCGAGTGGCGACCGCCATACTGCGCGCTGGAAATCGTACCTGGCCGACTGCGACACCCTGGTCAGCTTCGCCGAGCCGATGCAGATCTCGGGCCGCGTCACGCGCGTGGCCGGCCTGGTGATGGAATGCGTGGGACTGCGCCTGGCGGTGGGCGCGGCCGCCACCATCCCGACCGCGATGGGGTTCATTGAAGCCGAAGTGGTCGGGTTCGAGGGCGAGCGCCTGTTCCTGATGCCGCAAAGCGACACCGAAGGCGTGGTGCCCGGCTCGCGCGTGTTTCCCGTGGAAAGCGTGCTGCCGCCGCCGGGCAGCGTGCCGCATGCGCGGCGCCGGCCGCAAGACCGGGCGCGCCACCTGCCGGTCGGGATGCAATTGCTCGGGCGCGTGGTCGACGGCGCCGGCCGTCCGCTCGACGGCCTGGGGCCCCTTGGCACCAGCGAAGTCGGGCCACTCAACGCCCGTCCGGTCAACCCGCTCGACCGCGCCCCGATCAAGGACACGCTCGACGTTGGCGTGCGCGCGATTAACGCCATGCTGACGGTGGGCCGCGGCCAGCGCCTGGGCCTGTTCGCCGGTACCGGCGTCGGCAAATCGGTGCTGCTGGGGATGATCGCGCGCTACACCGAAGCCGAAGTCATCGTGGTCGGCCTGATCGGCGAACGCGGCCGCGAAGTGAAAGAATTCATCGACCAGATCCTGGGGCCGGAGGGCCGCGCCCGCTCGGCCGTGGTGGCGGCGCCGGCCGACTCGCCGCCGCTGCTGCGCCTGCAAGGCGCGGCGTACGCCACCGCGATCGCCGAGCACTTCCGCGACCAGGGCAAGAACGTGATGCTGATCATGGATTCGCTGACCCGCTACGCAATGGCGCAGCGCGAAATCGCGCTGGCGATCGGCGAGCCGCCCGCCACCAAGGGCTATCCGCCCTCGGTGTTCGCCAAGCTGCCGGTGCTGGTCGAACGCGCCGGCAACGGGCTCGAGGGTGGCGGCTCGATCACGGCGTTCTACACCGTGCTGTCCGAGGGTGACGATCAACAGGATCCGATTGCGGACGCCGCGCGCGGTATCCTGGACGGCCACATCGTCCTGAATCGCCACCTGGCCGAGGCCGGGCATTATCCGGCGATTGACATCGAGCAATCGATCTCGCGCGCCATGCACTCGATCACCACCCACGAGCACCAGCTGGCGGCGCGTAAACTCAAGCAGTTGTATTCACGCTACAACCGCTCGCGCGATCTGATCAACGTCGGCGCCTACGCCGCCGGCAGCGACCCGGTGCTGGACCAGGCGATCGCCAAGCACACCGTGATCGAAGAATTCCTGTGCCAGGAAATCCACGACAACGCCTCGCTGGGCGAGAGCTTGGGGCGACTTACCACGCTGTTCTGAGGATTGCCTGGAGGCACCTCGCCGTACAATCTGATCCATTATGGCCATAGCCTCCGCATTAGACACCCTGATCGACCTGGCGCAACGCGACTCCGACGACGCTGCCAAGCGCCTTGGCGCCGCCTTGAAACAGGTCGAGGAAGCCGAACAGAAGCTGCAAATGCTGACCGGCTACCGCGACGAATACGCGCGCAAGCTCGATGCGGCCCAGGTGGCCGGCATCACCCCTTTCGCGTACCACAACTTCGTGGCCTTCATCGGCAAGCTCGACAATGCCCTGAACGGCCAGCGCGAAGTGCTGAAACACGCCGAGTACAAGGCCAACACCGAACGCGCGACCTGGCAGGAAAGCGAACGCAAGCGGCTGTCGTACCGCACCCTGAACGAGCGCGCCGCAAGCGAGGCGCTCAAGCTTCAGAACAAGCGCGACCAGAAAATGATGGACGACCACGCAGCCCGTGGCGCCCGCTACAAACAACGCTGACTCTCTATTCACGATTGCGCCAACAATGACGATGCACACCAATTCCCTTCCGCTGCAGTTCGCCGGCGCCAGCCCGCTGAGCACGGCCAACGGCGTCAACCGCGCCGGCTCTGGCGACAAGCTGGCCAGCGCCAGCAGCAATGCCAATAGTGGCTTCGGCGCCACCCTGTCGCGCGAACTGGCCCAGCGCCAGCCGCCACCGGCCGCGCCGGCGCCGGCGCCGACGCCGAAGCAACAACCGAAACCGGCGCAGCAAAATGCGAAACCGGCGGCGGCCGACAAGCCTGCCACCCGCGAGGCGGCGCACCAGGCTGCCGCCAAGCCGGCCGAGGGCGCGCCGAAAACCGCGCAGGCCGGCGCCAAGGAAGGCACCAGGAAAAGCGCGGAAGAAAGCGGCGACGCCGCCAGCGCGGCCGAGGCAGCCGAAGCCGCGACCACCCCGGTCACCGACATGCTCGCCTTCATGGCCAGCCTGCAGCAGCCGGCTGCGACTGCCGTTGCAGTCGACGCCGCAGCCGGCGCCGATGTGCAGCAGAGCGCGCTCGAAACCGCCATGCAGAACATGAAGGGCGGCGCGGGCGGCGTGGGCGGCACCGGTAGCGATGCCGCGGCGGACGACGACACTGGCGCCGGTCTCAAGCTGGCGACCAGCGTCGATCCGGCCGCCGCCGACGCCGTCGCGCTGGGGCAGGACGCCGCCCTGCCGCAAGGCGAGCAGGGCCAGGAAGACGCGCCCCAGTTCGGCGCGCACCTGCGCGAAGCCCAGCAGAGCACCCCGGCCGCGGTCGAGGAAACCACGCCGGCGCTGGCTTCGCTGCAAGCCCAGGCCACCAAACTGGCCGAGGTGCAGGGCCCGGCCGCCGGCGGCGAACGCATCCCGGCGCGGGTCGGCACCCAGGCCTGGGACAACCAGGTCAGCCAGCGCATCGTGTACATGGTCGGCAAGGAACAAGCCGCCACGCTGACCCTGAACCCGCCCGAGCTGGGCCCGGTGCAGGTGGTGCTGAACGTGAGCAACGACCAGGCCACGATCGCCTTCTCCTCGCAGCAGCTGGAGGTGAGGCAAGCGCTTGAAAACGCCATGCCGCGCCTGCGCGAAATGATGAGCGAGAGCGGCATCGCGCTGGGCAATGCGACGGTCGATGCCGGCACCGCCAACCAGGGTGGCGCGCAGGACAATGAACGGCGCGCGAATGGCGGTAATGGCAACGGCAATGGCGGTGGCAATGGCCTGGCCGGCAATGGCCAGGGCGAACCGGCCCTGAATGAAGTGGCGCCGCGTGCAACGCGTACCGTGGCGATTGGTGACCGGGGTATGGTCGACCTGTTTGCATAAGTAGGCGAAGCAGCCCCCGCCTGGCGGGGGCGTTCGCGATCGATCATGCGTTGATCGGAAAAACCCGCAATTACCCCCTCTTCCCCCCTCTGTTCAAAGCTTGCCCGGGCGCATCTTTCCGCGACAATGCCATAATGCTGTACCCCACACCAACCTGCGACGAAACGACCTATCTTGAAAGCGAACCCGAAAATGAAGGCTGATCCGAAAGCGGACGCGGCAGCAGCGGCGCCAGCCGGCTCGAAGAAAAAGCTGATCATCATGATCCTCGCGGCCGTGCTGGTGCTTGGCGCAGGCGCGGGCGGCGGCTGGTATTTCAGCCAGTCGACGGCGGCCCATGGCGATGAAGAAGCGCCGGCCAAGGAGCACAAGAAAAAGAAAAAGAAGGACCCGGAAGCCAAGCCGGAATACGTCCCGGTCGAAGCCTTCACCGTCAACCTGCAGCCTGAAAACGGCGAGCAGTACCTGCAGGTGCAGTTCACGCTGCAAGTGGCCGGCGCCGAACAGGCCGCGCTGGTGAAAGACAATATGGCGCTGGTGCGCAATCGCGTGCTGCTCCTGCTGTCGGGCAAGAAAGCGTCTGAAATCAACACCGTGCAAGGCAAGCAGCAACTGGCCACCGAGCTGAAGGAATCGATCACCGAACCGTTCGAGAAGGATGGCGACGAACAGGAAGTGTCCGACGTTTTATTTACTTCGTTTATCATCCAGTAAGCACATCAACATCACGACGCACCATGGCCGATAATTTCCTCTCCCAGGAAGAAGTCGATGCCCTCTTAAAAGGGGTCAACGGCGATCAGGACGACGTTTCAGCGCCTGAAGACACCTCGGGGGTACGCACCTACAACCTGGCAACGCAGGAGCGCATCGTGCGCGGCCGCATGCCGACGCTCGAGATCATCAACGAGCGTTTCGCCAGGTATCTGCGGGTCGGCCTGTTCAACTTCTTGCGTCGCAGCGCCGAAGTGTCGGTGGGCTCGGTGCGCGTTTCCAAGTACAGCGAATTCATCCGCAACCTGGTGGTGCCGACCAACCTCAACCTGATCCACATGAAGCCGCTGCGCGGCACCGCGCTGATGGTGTTCGATCCGGGCCTGGTGTTCCTGCTGGTGGACAATCTGTTCGGCGGCGACGGGCGCTTCCATACCCGCGTCGAGGGACGCGACTTTACCCAGACCGAGCAGCGCATCATCATGCGCATCCTCGACATCGTGCACGAGGCCTATGCCAAGTCGTGGGAACCGGTGTACCCGATCGAGTTCGAGTACATCCGCTCCGAGATGAACACCCAGTTCGCCAACATCGCCACCCCGAACGAGGTGGTGGTGTCGTGCACCTTCACGGTCGAACTCGGTTCGGTGTCGGGCCAGATCCACTTCTGCATGCCGTACTCGATGATCGAGCCGATCCGCGACGCGCTGACCTCGAGCATCCAGGGCGAAGCGCTCGAAGTCGACAAGCGCTGGGTGCGCTTGATGACGCAGCAGATCCAGGTCGCCGAGGTTGAAATCGTTGCGGTGCTCGGTCACGGCAAGGCCAATTTCGACGAGATCCTGAACATGAAGATCGGCGACGTGATTCCGCTGGTGGTGCCGGAAATGCTGGAGGCAACGGTCGATGGCGTGCCGGTGATGGAATGCACCTACGGCGTCAACAACGGCCAGTACGCGCTGAAGGTCGAGCGGCTGATGGCCAATAGCGACACCTTCAGCAAGTAAGCGTTACAGTACCTACACATATCGGCCAGGCGCCCGGCGCCGACCACCGCGACACAGGAGAACAGCATGTCTGACAACCAGGAAGACCAGGAATTCATCGACGACGACTGGGGCGCGGCGATTGCCGAGCAGGCCGCGGCCGAAGCGGCGGCGCTCGAGCGCCAGCAAACCCAGCAGGCAACCGCACCGGCGGCCGCCGCCGCCGTGTTCAAGGATTTCTCGAACAAGGGCGCCAAGAACGAAACGCCGAACGACATCGACTTCATCCTCGACATCCCGGTGCAACTCACGGTGGAACTGGGCCGCACCAAGATCGCCATCAAGAACCTGCTGCAACTGGCGCAGGGCTCGGTGGTCGAGCTCGACGGCCTGGCCGGCGAGCCGATGGACGTGCTGGTCAATGGCTGCCTGATCGCCCAGGGCGAGGTGGTGGTCGTGAACGACAAGTTCGGGATCCGGCTCACTGATATCATCACGCCATCTGAACGGATTCGTAAATTGAATAAATGATCCAGCGTCTCGCTCTGGCATTGCTGCTGTTGCCTTTGATGGCATCGGCAGCGCCGCAACAAACCGCCGCCGAACCGCCGGCGCAAGCGCCCGCAGCGGCGGCGCAAGAACAATCCGCGACCCCGCGCCGCCCGGGCGAGACCACCACCGGCCGCCCACCCGCGTCGGCCCGCCCCGCGCCGGTGACTGCGCCGGCCGCCGAAGCGCCGCCGACCGCCGCGCTGCCGGGCGACACCAGTCCCGTAGCCGCGACCGAATCGACGCCGGCTGCTACCGAGCCGGCTGCTGCGCCCGCAATCAGCGCCGTCACGCCAGCCCCCGCGCGTCAAGCTGCGCAAGTGACCATGCCGACCGCCACCAGCCCCGGCGCCGGCGGCCTGCTGCAAACCATCTTCGCCTTGCTGGTCGTGCTCGGTTTGCTTGCTGGCCTGGCCTGGTTCATGAAACGCTACGGCCCCAAGGTCACCGGCGCCAGCGCCAACCTGCGCGTGGTCGGCGCCCTCAACATCGGCGGACGCGAACGCATCATGGTGGTCGAAGTCGGCGACCAGTGGATCGTGGTCGGCGCTGCGCCGGGGCGGGTGAATGCGCTGCATACCATGCCGCGCCAGGAAGGCGAAGCGGCTATCATGCCGGCCGCCGGTGGCGCACCAGCGGGAAATTTCTCCGACTGGCTCAAGAAGACAATCGACAACCGTGGCGTGAAGCGTAATGCGAACTAAACATATCCTGCTGGCGGCGGGCCTGGCGGCGCTGCCGCTGCTCGCCATGGCCCAGCCCGGCATCCCGGCGTTCCAGACCAGCACCACGCCTGGCGGCGGCACCGCATACTCGCTGCCGGTGCAGACCCTGCTGTTGATGACGTCGCTGACCTTCCTGCCGGCGGCGCTGTTGATGATGACCGGTTTTACCCGCATCATCATCGTGCTCTCGCTCCTGCGCCAGGCGCTCGGCACCCAGACCGCGCCGCCGAACCAGGTGATGGTGGGACTGGCGCTGTTCTTGACCTTCTTCGTGATGGGCCCGACGTTTGATCGCATCTACAGCGAGGCGTACCTGCCGCTGCAGCGCAACGAAATCCAGATGACGGCGGCGATGGAGCGCGGCGCGGTGCCGCTCAAGGAATTCATGATCAAGCAGACGCGCCAGTCCGACCTGGCGCTGTTCGTCAAGATTTCGCGTTCGGAAGCATTGCAGGGGCCGGAAGACATTCCGCTGCGGGTATTGATTCCGGCATTCGTCACGAGCGAACTGAAGACGGCGTTCCAGATCGGGTTCGCGATCTTCATCCCGTTCCTGATCATCGACATGGTGGTGGCGTCGGTGTTGATGTCGATGGGCATGATGATGATGTCGCCGGCCGTGATCGCGCTGCCGTTCAAGCTGATGCTGTTCGTGCTGGTCGACGGCTGGCAACTGCTGCTGGGCTCGCTGTCCCAGAGCTTCTACTAGGGAACAGCCGCGATGACTCCCGAGAGCGTGATGACGATGGGCCGCACGGCCATGGAAATTACCCTGATGGTATCGGCGCCGCTATTGCTGGTGGCGCTGATCATCGGCCTGATCATCAGCATCTTCCAGGCCGCGACCCAGATCAACGAAGCGACGCTGTCATTCATCCCGAAGCTGATCGGCGTGTTCGTGGCGCTGGTGGTGGCCGGGCCGTGGATGCTGTCGGTGATGCTCGATTATATGCGGCAGGTGTTTACCGGGATTCCGGGGTTGATCGGCTGATCGATGACGCGGGCGATGGTTGAACGCGTGGACGGCACAGCCATCCACCCTGCGCTGACATGCTGACGCTCACCGCAGCGGAGATCAACGTCTGGATCGCAGGGCTGCTGTGGCCGCTGTCGCGTATCCTCGGGCTGATCGCCTCGGCGCCGCTGTTCGGCAATGCCGGGGTGCCGGTGTCGAGCAAGGTCGCGCTCGGGGTATTGCTGGCGCTGGTGATCGCGCCGATCGTGCCGCCGATGCCGGCCGCCGACCCGACTTCGTGGGCCGGCCTCCTGATTCTGGTAAAAGAGATGATCATCGGCGTGGCGATGGGCTTTGCCATGCGCCTGGTGTTCGCCGCCATCGAATACGCGGGCGAGGTGGCCAGCCAGACCATGGGCCTGGGTTTCGCCATGTTCTTCGACCCCACCACGCGCGGCCGCTCGTCGGCGGTAAGCCAGTTCATGGCGCTGGTGGCGACCATGGCCTTCCTGGCCGTCAACGGCCACCTGGTGCTGCTCGAAGCGCTGGCCGAAAGCTTCATCACCATGCCGATCGATTCCATTCCGTTTTCAGGCAATGCCCCACTGGAACTGGTACGCTGGGGAGGACGCATCTTTTCGGCCGGGTTGCAACTGGCGCTGCCGATCGTGGCCGCGCTGCTGATCACCAACGTCGCGCTCGGCATCCTGACGCGCGCCGCGCCGCAGCTGAACCTGTTCGGCATCGGTTTCCCGATCACGCTGGGCGTCGGCTTCCTGACCCTGAGCCTGTCCCTGCCCTACCTGAGCACGCCGATCGTCAATTTGTTCAACCAGGGCATCGAGGCGGGACGCGCGATTCCGCGCGCAGGCAATCCGCAGCCGGGCGCGCCCAGCGCCCCCGCAGCCAATGCCCCGGTGATCACCGCTCCCGGCTAACGTCCGCCAACGCCTTCTCTTCCATGCACCGACTCAACGCCGCACAACGCTTCCAGCTCCTGGCCGACCAGGCCATCGACAGCGCGATGATCGTCGCCGATACCGACGGCGTCATTCTCGACTGGTCGGCCGGCGCCGCGCACCTGTTCGGCTGGAGCGCGCAACAAGCGTGCGGGCAACCGCTGGCGATGCTGTTCGGGCCGGAAGACTGGGCCAACGATCCGCTGGCGCAGGCGGCCGACGGCGGCCACGCCATCCGCCGGCTGCTGCGCAAGGACGGCGCCGGCCTGGCCTGCGACGCCACCCTCACCCGCATGACCGACGCAGGCGCAGCGGTCGGCTACGGCCTGGTGGTGCGCGCCGCCGCCGGCTCGCGCGAACGCCTGCGCAAGACCGAGGAACAATTGCGGCTGGCGGCCGAAGCGGCCCAGCTCGGCATCTGGAGCTGGGACGTCGGGCACGACATCGTGACCTGGGAAAACGGCCGCATGCATGAGATCTTCGGCGTGCCCGACCGCCAGCACGACATCAATGCGGCGCGCCTGATGGCCGACTACCTGCACCCGGACGATGTGGCCCGGTTCAGCGCGGCCGCGCGCCGCACGCTCGAGCACGGCGAGCGCTTCTATTTCGCCGGCCGTTTTTGCCGCCTGCCGCAGCGCGAAGAACGCTGGCTCGAACTGACCGGCATCCTGCAGGCGCGCGCCGGCGACGCCGCCGCCACGCTCACCGGCACCGCCGCCGACATCACCGACAGAAAGCGCAGCGAAGACGCGCTGAGCCAGGCGCGCATGCGGCTGGAAGCGACCATGTCGGCGGCCGAAGTGGCCAGCTGGATCTGGGACATCCAGAACGACCGCGTGGCCGGCGACCGCAACCTGACCCAGCTGTTCGGCGTGGCCGACACACTGGCGGCGGGCGCGCCCTTGTCCACCTATGCCGGCAACATCCATCCGGACGATATCGACGCGACGACGCTGCACATACAGCATGCCATCGACACGGGCGAACCCTACCGCTCGACCTACCGCATCGCCCATCCAGGTGGGCCCGGCGGCTGGCGCTGGGTCAATGCGCGTGGCCGGGTCGACTACGACGACCAAGGTCGCGCGGCCACGCTCAACGGCGTGGTGCTCGACATCACGCACCAGCGCCAGCTGCAGGATGCCTCGCGCGTGGTCGAAGAGCGCTACCACACCCTGATCACGTCGATGGACCAGGCCTTTGGTTTCCTGCGCGTGCTGCTGGACGACGCCGGCAAGCCGACCGACTACCGCTTCGAGGTGGTCAACCGCGCGCTCGAAGAGCAGTCGGGCCTGGTCAACGCGGCCGGGCGCACCATCCGCGAGATGGTGCCCGACATCGAAATGAAATGGATCGAGATCTATGGCCGGGTGGCGCTGTCGCGCAAACCGGAACGTTTCGTCGAGCATTCGGCGGCGATGGGCTATTGGTGGGACGTGTACGCCACGCCGATGGGCGAGCCGGACGAACTGCGCATCGCGATCCTGTTCACCGACGTCACCGCGCGCAAGCAGGCCGAGGAAAACCTGCGCCAGCTGGCGGCCGACCTGTCCGAGGCCAACCGGCGCAAGATGGAATTTCTGGCCACGCTGGCGCACGAGCTGCGCAATCCGCTGGCGCCGCTGCGCACCGGGCTCGACCTGATGCGGCTGAACGACAAGCGCGCGCCGGGCAACGCCGGCGCCCCGTTGCTGGAAATGATGGACCGTCAATTGCGCCAGATGGTGCACCTGATCGATGACCTGATGGACGTCGCACGCATCAACAGCGGCAAGATCGTGCTGAAAACTGAGTGCATCGACATCGCCGACGCCGTGCACAATGCGGTCGAGGCAGCACGGCCGGCGCTCGCGGCCGGACGTCACGCGTTCAGTCTGGCAACCCTGGAGCAGCCGGCCATGGTGCAGGCCGATCCGACCCGGCTGACCCAGATCCTGGTCAACCTGTTGACCAATGCCGCCAAGTACACGCCGCACGGCGGACAGATCGGCCTGACGGTGCGCCGGGTGGACGCCAAGGGCGCCGGCAAGGGCGCCGGCAAGGTCGAGGTCGAGGTGGCCGACAACGGCGTCGGCATCCCGGCCGGGGAGCAAACCGGCGTGTTCGAGATGTTCAGCCAGGTGTCGAAGAACATGGGTCGCGCCCAGGGCGGGCTCGGGATCGGGCTGTCGCTGGTGCGCAGCCTGGTCGAGATGCATGGCGGCGCCATCACCTTGGCCAGCCCGGGCGCCGGCCAGGGGTCGGTCTTCACCGTCACGCTGCCGCTGGCGCCCGAATGCGGGCCGGAAGATGGCGGCGCAGCGCAGCCGGCCGAGGAACGCGGCGCCGGGCGCCTGTCCGGCCAGGCCGGCTTACCGAACCTGCGCGTGCTGGTGGCGGACGACAACGTCGACGCCGCCGGCATGCTGGTCAGCCTGCTGCGCGCGGCCGGCCACGCGCCCGAGGCGGTGCACGACGGCCGCGCCGCCCTGGCGCGGATTGTCGCCGCGCGTCCCGACCTGGCGATCCTCGACATCGGCATGCCCGGCCTGAACGGCTACGAGGTGGCGCAACAGGTGCGCCGCATGCCAGAGCTTGAGCAGACCGTGCTGGTGGCCCTGACCGGCTGGGGCGGCGTCCAGGACCGCGAGCGGGCGCGCCGCGCCGGTTTCGACGCCCACCTGACCAAACCGGCCGGATTTGCCGAACTCAAGCGCCTGATTGCCGACATCGCGGCGCGCCGCTGAAGCCTGCGCTACACGCAATTGATGGGGGGCGGACGGGAGAATTTCGCCCCAATGCTATTTAGCTAACAAACAAAACCGTATGGCAGGGGTAGCCTGAGGGTTCGGGGCGCGCATCGTCTGCGCCAAGCCACTCTATGGCCTAGCTACCATGAAAACATCCAAACCCGTCAAAATCGTCGGCGCCATCCTGATCGGCATCACCGTCATCGTCATCCTGTTCTTCCTGCTGTTCGACTGGAACATGTTGCGGCCCTATATCAACCGCAAGGTCTCGGAGAGCACCGGGCGCGAATTCGCCATCCGCGGCGACCTCGACGTCAAGTTCCAGCGCAACCAGGACAGCGAATCGGGCTGGCGGCGCTGGGTGCCGCATCCGCGCGTCAGCGCCGAGGATGTCCATATGAGCAACCCGACCTGGAGCACGGTCGGCCCGGAAATGGCCAGCGCCCAGCGCGTGGAAGCGGCTTTCCGCATCCTGCCGCTGCTGGGCAAGAACGCGATCCTGACCGACCTGCGGCTGCTGGCGCCGAACATCGCGGTTGAGCGGCGCAAGGACGGCAGCAATTCCTGGACATTTAAAGACAACGGCCCGTCGGAATGGAAGGTCGACATCCAGCGCCTCGCCTTCAACAGCGGCCGCGTGCACTACGTCGACGCGCCGATCGCGCTCGACCTGCGCGCCGAAGCCAAGTCGATCGACGCCAACGCCGGCAGCAACGCCACGCCCGCCGACGGCGCCCAGCCGTACGGCCTGGCCTTCACCCTGGCCGGCACCTACAACAAGGCCAGGATCAGTGGCGGCGGCCGCGCCGGCGCGGTGCTGTCGCTCACCGACGAACACACCACGTTCCCGATCGAAGCCAAGGCCGACATCGGTGACAACAAGATCGGCCTGCAGGGCACGATCCGCGATCCGCGTTCGATCGCCGGTTTCGAGTTGAAGATGCAACTCGGCGGCGCCAGCATGGCCGACCTGTACGCACTGAGCGGCGTGCTGCTGCCGGAAACCCCGCCCTATTCCACCAGCGGCCATTTGCTGGGCAAGAAGAACGGCGATTTCTGGTCGTTCACCTACAAGGATTTCAAGGGCAAGGTCGGCGAAAGCGACATCGGCGGCACCCTTACCTACGCCCAGCGCGCCACCCGTCCATTGCTGTCGGGCGCGGTCGCGTCGCAACAGCTGCGCCTGGCCGACCTGGGCCCGACCGTGGGCGCCGACACCGGCGCCGGCACCAAGGCTGCCGGCAAGGTCAAGGCGCCGGCGGCAGGCAAGGCGCTGCCGGTCGACCAGTTCAACACCGAAAAATGGGGCGCGCTCGACGCCGACGTGAAATTCAGCGGCAAGCGCATCGTGCGCACCCACGACATTCCGCTGCGCGACATCGAAACCACGATCCGCATGAAGGACAAGGTGCTGACCCTGACTCCGCTGGCATTCGGCATGGCGGGCGGACGCATCACCTCGAACATTCGCCTCGATGGTTCGGACAAGACCCTGGACGCCTCGGCCCGCATCGCGGCGCGCGGCCTGAAAATCCGCGAGCTGTTCCCGAAACTGCAATCGATGCAGGCCAGCTTCGGCGAAGTCAATGGCGACGGCGCACTGGCCGGTCGCGGCAACTCGGTGGCGGCGATGCTCGGCACCTCGCAGGGCGAACTCAACGCCGTGGTAACCGAAGGCACGGTCAGCCGCTTCATCCTGGAACTGGCCGGCCTGAACGTGGCCAACGCGGTCTACGCCAAGGTGTTCGGCGACAAGCAAACCCTGCTGCACTGCGTGGCGGCCCAGACCACGGTGCGCAACGGCCGCGCGAATATCGACCGCTTCGTGCTCGACAGCGAAGAAGCGGTGGTGAACGTGTCGGGCTACGTCGACCTGGCCAAGGAGCAGCTCGACGTCGACGTGCGTCCGCGCACCAAGGGCACCCGCGTGCTGTCGCTGCGCACCCCGCTGTATGCGCGCGGCAGCTTCACCGATCCGAAAGTCGGCCCGCACGCCGGCCCGCTGGCGCTCAAAGCCGGCGCGGCAGTGGCGCTGGCGGCAGTGACCCCGATCGCCGCCCTGCTGCCCCTGATCAACGTCGACCGCGCGCCGGACACCAATTGCGGCGCCGAGATTGCAGCCGCGACCAAGAAGCCGAGCATGAAGCCGGCGCCAAAGGTTGGTGAAGCCGCGCCGGCCGGCAAAGCCGCACCGGCGCCAACCAAGGGTATCAACAAGGCAGAACTGCATCCGAAAGCGGCCGCACAGTAAGACATATTGATTTCAGGATGTGATCGAAGCCGGCCCAACGCCGGCTTCGATCCAGTGGGCGCCTGCGGGCGCCCTTTGCGTTTGTGCTGGAATCGACGCTGTTTTTGATGCCAAGCGTTTGTGACTAACCCGCATCGCATATCAGGGACCACAATTCACGCGCTTCTCTTGTCAAACGGTATCTTCTAAGGTGTAATCAACCGTATCAACCCATCCTTATGGGAGGCTTCCTCGTCCTGCCCGGATATTTACGTATGCAAACGCCAGCTTTGCCATCAAGTGCAGTGTTTCTTCCGGAACTGTCGTTCCCGCACTTTACCCAAGATACGCGCCTGCTCAGGCTGACGACGCCGCTCGGCCCCGATGTCCTGCTGGCCGAATGCGTCCGTGGCGAAGAAGGCTTGAGCGAACTGTTCCGTTTCAAGATCGCTGCCTTGTCGGTCGACGCTGCGATCCCCCTTAAAGCGCTGATCGGCCAGCCGGTGTTGCTCGAGCTCTTGACTGCGCATAGCCGGGACCAGCTGCGCCCGTTTCACGGGCACATCACGTCGATCGCCCTGAGTGGCGCGAATGGTGGTTTCGCGCGTTACAACCTTACATTGGAACCGTGGACCGCGTTCCTGGCGCACGGCCGCGACAGCCGCATCTTCCAGGACCGGACCGTCGTCGACATCATCGACAGTGTGCTGGGCGCCTACCGTGGCAAGGGCACGCTGGCGCCGGCCTGGCGCTTCGACCTGCTCGACCCGGATGTGTACACCACACGCAGCACGGTCACCCAGTACCAGGAAAGCGATCTGGCCTTTGTCGAGCGCCTGATGCACGAGGAAGGCCTGTTCTACTATTTCGAGCACAGCGGCGACGCCGGCAATGCGCCCTTCGGCAGCCATACCCTCGTGATTGCCGACCATAACGGCAGCTTCGTGACAAACCGGCAGGCTGCCATTGCCTTCACCCAGCCGGGCGCCACCATGCAACAGGACAGCCTGGACCGCTGGCGCACCGAGATCCGCGCGCAAACCGATGCCGTCGAGCTGCTCAGCTGGGATTACCGCGCGCTGAACGTGCGCACCGTCAGCGCCGTCAGCGCCAACGCCAGCGGCGAGCTGGTCAGCCGAGATACGCCCGGGGTATATGCCTATGCGTCGCGCGCGCACGGGCAGCGCATCGCCGACCGCCAGATGCAGGCATTGGAAGCAGGCAAGGAGGTCCACGTCGGCGCCGGCACCGTGCGCACGCTGGCGCCAGGCACCACCTTCACGCTGACTGGCCATCCCCGCTTCAACGACGACGGCAAGGACGATGCGCGCAGCTTCCTGACCGTCCACACCGTGCACCTGATGCACAACAATCTGGATGCCGAACTGGCAGCGACATCGACGCAGCACCTCGGCCAAAGCGTCCTCGACGCCCAGATTGCCGACGAAAAGAGCGCCAGTCTGCACGCGCTCGGCAAGGGACCGGGCCAGCGCCCGCTGTACCGGGTACGCATCGACGCCATCCGTAGCAAGGTTCCCTACCGCAGCCGCGGGGTCGATGCCCACGGCCAGTTGCTCCACCCACGTCCGAGCGTGCGGGGACAGCAAACCGCGATCGTGGTCGGCCCGTCCGGCGCTACGCTCCACACCGACCGCGACCACCGCATCAAGGTGCAATTCCACTGGCAGCGCGGCACCCAAAGCCACGCGCGCCTGGCGCATCCCGCCCCCGACGGCCACGCCGACGCCAGCGCCGACGACCGCGCCGGCACCTGGGTACGCGTGGCCACGCCGCTGGCGCCGGTCGCCGGCGCCAATTGGGGCAGCAATGCCCTGCCGCGTGTGGGCCAGGAAGTACTGATCGACTTTTTGGAAGGCGATATCGACCGACCGGTCGTGATCGGCGCGCTCTACAACGGCCGTGGCCAGCAAGACGCGCAGCACAACCAGGTCAGCGCCGGCGCCGGCGCTGCCAGCGGCAACGCCCCGGCCTGGTTCCCGGGCCAGGCTGGCGCGCATGCGCACCCGGCGGTCCTGTCCGGCATTAAAACCCAGGCATTGCAGGCAGCCGGCGGCGCCGGCCCGTACAGCCAGCTGGTGTTCGACGACAGCCCCGGTCAGGCGCGCATCGCACTGCAGCGCCACGCCCAGGCGCACGGCGGAACGGCCGAACTGAACCTGGGCCACTTGCCGCATCAAAGCGACAACGCGCGTCTGCCGGCAGCCGGATTCGGCGCCGAACTCAAGACCGGGCACAGCGCAGCGCTGCGCGCGGGCAGCGGCTTGTTGCTGTCGACCGATGCACGCGGCAGCGCTGTCGGCGACCAGATGGATTCGCGCGAGGCGAGCGAACAGGTCCGGCAGAGCGCCGAGATGCAGACTGCATTGGTCGAACTGGCGCAGAAACATCATGCAAAATTGAAAAATGAGCCGGCGCCGGCAAAATTGGCAGCGCTCAGGCAGCTCGAACATGTCGACAAGGTACTGACGGGCGACGGCGCGCTGACGCGGGCTACCGCAGGCGCAGCAGACAAGTCCGCAGCCACTGAATACGGCGAGCCCCAGCTGCAACTCTCGGCGCCGGACGGCATCGCCGCAGTGACACCTGCCAGCGCCATTTTCAGCGCTGGCGCGACCAGCAACTTCGCTGCGGGCCATGCGCTCGAGATGGCGTCGCAGGGCAACAGCTTCCATGCGGTCACGGCCGGCATCGGCCTGTTCACCTATGGGAAGATCGGCTCGCCCCAAGCGCCAAACCAGGAAACGGGTATCCGTCTGCATGCCGCCAGTGGCAAGGTCAGCATGCAAAGCCAGTCGGACGAAACCCGGATTACGGCCGACAAGGCGATCACTGTGGCAAGTGTCGCCAAGATTGTCAGCATCGGGGCCAGCACCCATGTCGCCATGACGGCGCAGGGCGCCAGCCTGCGGCTGGAAGGTGGCGACATTACGCTGGCGGGCCCGGGGGTGATGGCGTTCAAGGCCAGCATGAAGGAATTGACCGGCCCGGCGCAGGCAGGTGCGTCTGTTGTCGCTCTGCCAGCCGCGGGCGAGCTGTCCTTGTGCGAGTTGCGTGCGGCAGGCGCCGCTTCGAATGGGGACAGCTTGGTGCCGGTGACCGAATGAGCATGCCGATGCAACCGTTCGATCACCGGCTGCTGCGCGACCACGCCTTCGGCATCGTCGGGCCGGCCGATATGGACAGGCTTCCGGCCGGAGTCGCGGCCACCGCGCTGGTCCCGGCCGCCCTGAGCGCCAGCGCGCACCTGATGCCGGGTCTGATCGATTTGCGCGCGCTACCGCAAGAGCACGCCGACGCCTTGCTCGAAGAAATCCATCAGGCGCATCTGTCGGGGGCGCCGCCCTTGCTCGCGCTGCTGGTTGACTCCACGCTCGACGCCCCTCGTTTCGCCCGCTACTGGAACGCCAGGCAATTGGTCAACCCGCGAAGCGGCGCGGCGGCGTGGCTGCGGCTGCACGATCCGCGTGTGCTGCACCAGTTGCTGCGCATGCTCGGCGCGAGCCAGCGAGCCGCCTTGTTCGGTCCGGTGCGGGCGCTGCGCTACTGGATTGCCGGCGCCTGGATCGATGCCGATGCCGGCCAGGTCGCGCCCGGCGCAGCGGCGCTGCCTGAGCCATGGGACTGGGATCGGATCAGACGTATCGGCATCATCAATCGCGCCCTGCTTGCAGCCGGCGTGCACAGTGCCCGCATTGACCAGCACAGTATCCTGGCGGAACAACTGATCGCGCGCGCCAGCCGGCAGCACCGAATGGCGCAGATGAGCGACCTGGTCGAATTCGCCACACGCGGGTTGCTGTTCGGGGCGGCGTTCGACAGCCATCCGCGCGTCGCCGCCGTCCTCGCGCTGCCGGTGGGCGACGCCGATTCGAGTCTCGCCGACCGGCTGGCACTGCTCGACGATGACGTGTGGGACGCGCTGCGCCAGGACCCGCCTGCCGCCGGCGCCAAGTAGATGGAGAACCGCGCAACGATGACCGACAACAAGACATGCGAATTCTGCGACAAGCGCGGCTTACCCCTGCTGCTGGTGCGGCACGCCGTGGCGCCGCACGGCGCCGGTGCGCCGCTGGCTGCCGCGCTGGACATCGCGCTGGCCAGCGGCGTCGCGCACTATACCAAGCGCGTGCTTCGCAGCGGCTACGTGTACGTCTATGATGAAGCGCGCAAGCGCTGGGAAGCCTATTTCGTGACAGCGGACGGCTACCTGGCAAAATTCCTGATGACGGCGACCACGGCGCCGGTGGTACCGGCCAAGCCGTTCAATTGTCCCGACCAAGGCCACCGGGCCATCGCCAGCTGCATCATGGTGCCAGATCCTAAACGGGCGACCGGGATCTGGATCGGGTTTAGCGACGTGCTCTGGACCGACCGCATCAGGAAAGCCAACCAGGACCCGGCCCATCGCCATCGCCACATGACCCGGGTGGATATCCCGGCCCTGCTGGGCGGCGGCAAGTCGGACGATGCCCAGCCCATGGCGCAACTGGGCGCAGTGGTCGCCGAATACGCAATGAACGATGCCCGCGGCAAGTCTGCCTTCGGCTGGAACACGGCCGCGTTCACCAGCCGGCAATCCCACGCCCGGCGCCTGCAACAGGAATGCGAACGGCTGTATCCGGGCAAAGCCGCCATGATTGCGATTCGCGACCCGGCCGGCATCGCGCAGGAACTTGCACTCCTGATGAAGCACAATGCCGAGATCTTCATGGGCAGGCCGGAGTACGCCCGCAACCTGGCGGCGAACGCAGCGATCGACGAGATCGAAGCGGCGGTCAGGAACCAGGCCGAGAAGAATGAATTCTCGGCCGCGGAACAGGTTGCGAATCAGCAGATCAGCGGCAATCCACTTGGCCACTGGTTGTTTGAATCGACCCGCAAGCAGACCGAAGAGATCCGCGACGTTACCTCGTCCGAGGCAACGCGCTCCGCCCACCAAGCCTGGCAAAAGTACGCGAAGAAATTCGACGACGACGCGCGCCAGAAATGGATGCGCTCGTTTGAAGCCGCCCTGGCCGCCCACGACAAGCAATCGATCGCGCCGCTGGCGCGCAACCATGCCGCCTGGATGAAAAGTAGCTTGCTGTCCTACTATTTCCAGTGCAATTACGACGACGCCAATGCCGACGCCGGTCTGGTATATACCTCAGTCATGACACGCTGCATTGCGTCGACCCAAGACAAGGGACTGTGCGCGAAGGTGTATGACGACTGGCTGGCGGGCAAGCTGGACGACGAGCACAACTTGCTGCTGCGGGCGATGATGTTCAACCAGAAGTCGATCGCGGACGCGGTGAAGTCGGCAACCACGGTGAGCATCGACCTGCGCCAGATCCCATGGGACAATATTTTCGCGGTGTACACAAACGCCGTTGGCCGCATCAGCGAAGGCATGCAGGACGCCAGCGCGCGCCTGATCGTTGAGTTTGCCGGCCCTCTGGCGCGCATGCTGGGCAAGCTCGCAGACGGCAACGCGGGCTTCAGGCAAGCCGTCATGGGCTTGGGGATTGTCGCCGGCCAGCCCGTGGTGCTGTGCGAAGTCACCGGAGGCAGGAAAGCGTTCCGTGCCCATGTCATCCGTCAACTCTACCGCGCGTCGGGACAGGTCATCAGCGAAAACCAGATGCGCAAGGCCGTCGCCGACGAATTGCGGCGCCAAGGCATCCATGGCGCCCCGCTGGACGGCACCACCAGGAAAAAATGGCTGATCCTGGCCGACAAGGAAACCATCGACGCCATGCCGGCCGGGCTGACGCCGCAACAGCGCGCCCAGTGGCTGGCGCGCAGCATCCGGACCGTCGAACAGGTCGAAGCCCTGAACCTGGCGCGCTGGCGCACAGTTATCAGTTCCAAGGTGCGGTTCGGCGTCGTCGCCGGGATTCTCCAGGCCGTCAGCCTGACCAAGGTGATCGCCGACCAGGAAAAGGCACTGGCCAACGAAAACAATGACGCCACCCTGCGCATGGTCGCCGGCATCACCACGCTTGCCGCCACGACCTCCGAAACCGTCGGCACCGCCCTGGCCGCGCGCGCGGCGCAGGGCTTACGCTACGGACAAGGATTGGCAACAAGCGCCGGGACCCGCCTGGCCAGCGCCGGCGCCAGGATTGGCGTGATGACCGGGCTGTTCGTCGCCGCCCTCGATGGCTACAAGGCGTATTCGGAAAGACGTGAAGGAGCAGATGGATTGCTGGTGGCAAGCTACGCCACGTCGGCGCTGGTCGGTGCTGGCCTGAGCGTCGCGCTGGCCTACGCGGCCCTGCTCGGCGCGGCAGCGATTCCGGTTATCGGGATTCTGGTCGCGCTCTTGATCGGTATCGGACTCCTGATCGAATACCTCAAGGACAACCCGACGCAGGATTGGCTGGAGCGTTGCCCCTGGGGCGTCCTGAAAGACCAACGCTATCCGGATATGGCCACCGAGCAGGCCCAACTTAAACAAGCATTGAGCTGAAGGCACGTATGGATTTCGCAGGACTGATCGGAAAATTCCGGGCAAATCGGCCACTCACGGAACAGGAGCGGGAATATCGGCTCGATCAACAGGAGCGGCTCGATGTTGCGCCCCACTACCAGCTCGGCGTCATCGAAATGAACTCCACCAGCCTGGAAATGGTGGACAAATGGTATGGAGAACGCGGCACCATCACGGCGGTCATGCTGACGATTGTGGTCGGCGTGATCGTCTTCTTTGGCGCCATGCTGCACCTTGCGTTGACGCGCGCGCCCGATGCTGTCGGCGGCGGCGACGATGTCGGCTTGCTGGTATTCTTGGCCGTGCTGTCTGCGCCGCTACTGGCTGCAGCCGGTTGGGCGCTGCGTAAGGAAATGTTCGCTTACACGCACTATCCGCTGCAATTCAATCGGATCACGCGCACTGTGCATGTCTTCCGACCGGACGGGATCACCCTGTCAGTGCCATGGAATGACGTGTTCTTCACCCTGGCACCGGTGGACCACGTCTACAAATTCTGGAACATTCTGGGTCACGTCATGGCGGACGACGGGCTCACCGTCAAGGAAAGCTTTGCTTTGAGCATGACCTCCGAAGGGTCGCCGGACGGGGTCAAGATGATGCGCTCGCATTGGGAATTCGTGCGCCGCTACATGGAAGACGGGCCTGGCGCCCTTCACGCTCAAGTGCAATTCTGCATGCCAATCAAGAAGCGCCGTGAAACCTTCCATGTCGCCATGCATCGTTTGATGATCGAAGGGACAGGCGGCGCTCGGCTATCCAACCCGCTTCAGGTGTTTGGACTGCTGTTCAATCTGCTGGTCTTGCCATTTCGCTTGCTTGCGATATACACCAGTAAGATTCCGCGCTGGCCAGCCGAGGTCGAAGCGCGTTCGGCCGCACCGGATAATGATCCGTATGCGATTGCTGGCTCACCGAACGGAGACCGGGTCGCCGTATTTCCTGCCGCTGCACAAGCGGCCGGCGTGCGTTTTACCGGCGCGCCGGACGATCCGCTTGCCGTGCCGAAGGTCGCCGCCGTGTCCGGCCGCAATGCGCCGGCATCGTCCGCGACGCGCGGCAGGAATAAACGCGGCTAGCGCGCCAGTGACGCCGGCGCGGGCACTTACAGGTAATTGAACAACGACAGCCCCGACATCGTCTTGAACGACATCTGCGCCGCCTGCAGCGTCATCTGCTGCTGCGAGAAGTCCGAGATCGCCTTGACCATGTCCAGGCCCTGCAGGTCGTCCATGGTGGCCGAGTACTGCACCGCCAAGTCGTCGCCGGCGCTGTCGAGGTAGTCGAGTTCTTTCATGTGGGCGCCGACCGATGCCTGCACCGTGAGCACATTGTCGTGCGCCTGCTGCAGGTTGTTCAGCGCCGTGTTCAGGTTGTTGGTCAGCGCCGCCTTGCCGCTCGAGCCGTCGGTCGGCGCGCGCAGTGCGCCGATCAGGTTGGTGATGGTGGCGAACACCGATTCCTTTTCGCTCGGCGCCACCGAGAACTTGTCGCCGCTTGCCGGCACGCCCTTGATGTCGAACGACATGCCGTTCAGCGAGATCGCCTTGCCTTCTTCGTAGGCCTGGGCCGGCTGCACCACCGTGCCCGGGTCGGTGCTGGTGTCGGTGACGGTATAGGTCGTCACCGGTGGCGTGGCGTCGCTGACGTTGAAGGTCAGTTCGTATGGCTTGCTGGTCAGCGCGCCGCGGTCGGTCACCGAGCCGGTCGAGATGATGGCCGCGCCGGTATTCTTGGCATCGGCCTTGGTCTGGAACA
>Ga0265797_10003601_pt1 | contig 24643 bp, 23 predicted proteins | sample P2T30metagenome_FD_192433 | JGI IMG/M metagenome (GOLD analysis project Ga0265797, IMG submission 192433) | Plant litter microbial communities from East Loma Ridge, Irvine, California - P2 T30 | ecosystem: Environmental > Terrestrial > Plant litter > Unclassified | place: USA: California... | reverse complement strand
GGCCCGGTCGCGACTGGCGTTGAGGTGGACCACCACCGGGGAGCGACTGACACACGAGCGGTGGCCGTACGCCTGGGCCGCCACGCCAGACCAGACCCCCGTCCGTCCCGTGTGCCGAGGAGCAGTCATGACCGACAGCCAGTCCTTCCCGTCGACCTTCAACCAGCCGTTGTCCGAGGTCGACCCCGAGATCGCCGCCGTCCTCGAACAAGAGATGGGCCGCCAGCGCGGCACGCTCGAGATGATCGCCAGCGAGAACTTCGTGCCCCGCGCTGTGCTCGAGTCGCAGGGCTCCGTCCTCACCAACAAGTACGCCGAGGGCTACCCCGGGCGCCGCTACTACGGCGGCTGCGAGTTCGTCGACGTCGCCGAGAACCTCGCCATCGAGCGGGCCAAGTCCCTGTTCGGTGCCGAGTTCGCCAACGTGCAGCCGCACTCGGGCGCCTCGGCCAACGCCGCCGTCCTCGCCGCGCTCGCGAACGTCGGCGACACGATCCTCGGCCTCGAGCTCTCGCACGGCGGTCACCTCACCCACGGCATGAAGCTCAACTTCTCGGGCAAGCTCTACGACGCCGTCGCCTACGAGGTCGACCCCGAGACGTACCTCATCGACATGGACACGGTGCGCCGGCAGGCGCTCGAGCACAAGCCCAAGGTCATCATCGCCGGATGGTCGGCGTACCCCCGCCAGCTCGACTTCGCCGCCTTCCGCGCCATCGCCGACGAGGTGGGCGCGTACCTCTGGGTCGACATGGCGCACTTCGCGGGCCTCGTCGCCGCGGGCCTGCACCCGTCGCCGCTGCCGCACGCGCACGTGGTGTCGTCCACCGTGCACAAGACCCTCGCCGGGCCGCGCTCGGGCGTGATCCTCTCGAACCACGAGCCGCTGTTCAAGAAGCTCAACAGCGCGGTGTTCCCCGGCCAGCAGGGCGGCCCGCTCATGCACGTCATCGCCGCGAAGGCGACGGCGTTCAAGCTCGCCGCCGAGCCCGAGTTCAAGGACCGTCAGGAGCGCACCATCCGTGGCGCGCAGATCCTCGCCGAGCGCCTCGGCGCGGACGACGCGAAGCAGGCCGGCGTCGCCGTCCTCACCGGCGGCACGGACGTGCACCTGGTGCTCGTCGACCTCCGCGACAGCGAGGTCGACGGCAAGCAGGCCGAGGACCGCCTGCACCGGGTCGGCATCACCGTGAACCGCAACTCGGTGCCGTGGGACCCCCGCCCGCCGATGGTCACCTCGGGCGTCCGCATCGGCACCCCGGCGCTGGCCACCCGTGGCTTCGGTGACGCGGAGTTCACCGAGGTCGCCGACGTCATCGCCGAGACCCTGAAGCACGAGCCCGACTACGAGGCGCTCGCCGCCCGGGTGACCGCGCTCGCCGACGCGTTCCCGCTCTACGCGTGAGCGGCGGCGTGGTCCCCGGCACGCCGACCACCCCGACCGCGCCCGCCACGGCTCCCGCTGACGGCGGGCCCGTGGGGACGGCCGCGGCGGCGGGCCCCGGAGGCGCGTCGCCCACCGCGGGCGCGTCCGGTCCCGGAGGCGCCCCGGCTGCGACCGGGACGACCGACCTCCCGCGCATCGCCGGTCCCGGCAGCGCGATCACGATCGACGGCACGGCGCTCGCCGCGCGGGTGAAGGCCGACCTGCGCGAGCGGGTCGCCGCCCTGCGCGCGCGGGGCGTCGTGCCCGGTCTCGGCACGATCCTCGTCGGCTCGAACCCCGGGTCGCTGTCGTACGTCGCCGGCAAGCACCGCGACTGTGCCGAGGTCGGCATCGAGTCGATCCGCATCGACCTGCCCGAGACGGCCGACGGGTCCCAGATCCGGGCGGCGATCGAGACGATGAACGCCGACGAGCGGGTGACCGCGTTCATCATCCAGCTGCCGTTGCCCGCGGGCGTCGACCCGACCTCGATGCTCGAGCTGATGGACCCGGCGAAGGACGCCGACGGCCTCCACCCCGTCAACCTCGGTGAGCTCGTCCTCGCCGTCCCCGGCGGTCGCGGCGAGCTCGACGCCCCACTGCCGTGCACGCCGCGGGGCATCGTCGAGATGCTGCGCGCCTACGACGTGCCCGTGGCCGGGCAGCACGTCACCATCGTCGGCCAGGGGCTCACCGTGGGGCGCCCCCTCGGGCTGCTCCTCACCCGGCTCGAGGCGACCGCGACGCTCACGCACTCGCGCACCGCCGACGTCGCCGCCGAGGTCCGGCGGGCCGACATCGTCGTGGCCGCCGCCGGGGTCGCCGGTCTCGTGGAGGCCGACTGGGTGCGTCCCGGGGCGACGGTCATCGACGTCGGCATCACCCGGGTCCTCGACGAGGCCACCGGCAAGTACCGCCTGCGGGGCGACGTCGACCCTGCGGTGGCGCAGGTCGCCGGGCACCTGTCGCCGGTCCCCGGCGGCGTCGGCCCGATGACGCGCGCGATGCTGCTCACGAACGTGGTCGAGGCCGCCGAGCGCCGCTGACGAGCCGCGGCCTGGCGTGCCGTGCGGGCCCGACGCGCCGTGCGGGCCCGCACGGCCGCGTGCTGCGGCCTTTCCGACGCCGCACGACCGGCCCCGCGCCTCAGGCGTCGCGGCGGGCGCCCTCGGCGGCGGTGACGGTGAAGACGGCGGGCTCCCCGAAGCCGGCGTCGGCGAAGGCGGCCCGTACGGCGTCGGCGACGGCGTCGCGGTCGCCGGTGCGGACGAGGGCGATCGCGGAGCCGCCGAAGCCGCCTCCGGTCATCCGGGCACCGATCGCGCCGGCGGCGCGGGCGGTGTCGACGGCGAGGTCGAGCTCGGGGACGCTGATCTCGAAGTCGTCGCGCATGGAGGCGTGCGAGGCGTCGAGCAGCTCGCCGATCGCGGCGGCCCCTCGCTCGCGGAGCGTGCGGACGGTGTCGAGCACGCGCGCGTTCTCGGTGACGACGTGGCGCACCCGGCGGTAGGTCTCGTCGTCGAGCAGCTCGGCCGCGCGGGGGAGGTCGTCGACGTCGAGGTCGCGCAGCGACGTGGCGCCCATCGTCGCGGCGCCCTTCTCGCAGGAGGCGCGGCGTGCGGCATACCCGCCGGTCGCGTGGGCGTGCTCGACGCGGGTGTCGACGACGAGCACCTCGAGCCCGGCGGCGGCGAGGCCGAGCGGGACGACCTCGGCGTCGAGGCTGCGGCAGTCGAGGAACACGGCGGAGTCGACGGCGCCGAGCAGGCTGGCGGACTGGTCCATGATCCCGGTGGGTGCGCCGACGGCCTCGTTCTCGCTGAGCTGGCCGACCGCGGCGAGGGTGGCCCGGCCGACGTCGACGTGCCAGAGCTCGGCGAACGCGAGGGCGGCGGAGCACTCGAGCGCGGCGGACGACGACAGGCCGGCGCCCACGGGCACCTCGGACTCGACGAAGACCTCGAGGCCGGTGAAGGTGGCCGGGTCGATGACGCTGACGTCGCTGCCGGCGGCGGCGAAGGCGGGGGAGGAGGCACGGTGACGGGCCTCGCCGAGTGCCCACGCGGCTCCGGTGACGTACGCGGACCAGCCCTCGAGCGCCTCCGGACGGAGGTCGTCGAGGCTGACCTCGTGGACGACGCCGGGCTCGAACGTGCTCGACACGCGCAGCAGCCGGTCGTCGCGACGGCCGACGGTGACGGTGGTGCGCCGGTCGATGGCGAAGGGCAGCACGAAGCCGTCGTTGTAGTCGGTGTGCTCGCCGATGAGGTTCGCGCGGCCGGGGGCGGACCAGCGGCCCACGGGCGTCGTGTCGAAGACGTCGGCGTAGCCGGGTGCCGTGGCAGGGCCCGCGGGGGAGGTGGTGTCGGTCATGCGCGTCGGATCGCCTCTCGGAGTCGGTCGGCCTGGGCCTCGGGGACGAGGTCGCCGATCCAGGCTCCCATCGCCGCCTCGGAACCGGCCAGGTACTTGAGCCGCGTCTCGGCGCGCCGCGGCGACGTGATCTGAAGGTTCAGCCGCACCGTGTCGCGCCCCGTGTGCACGGGCGCCTGGTGCCAGGCCGAGATGTAGGGCGTGGGGTCGCCGTAGAGCGCGTCGAGGCCGCGCAGGAGGCGTCGGTACAGCACGGCGAGCTCGTCGCGCTCGGCGTCGGTGAGGGCCGCGAAGTCGGGCACGTGCCGGTGCGGCAGCAGGTGCAGCTCGATCGGCCACCGGGCGGCGAACGGCACGAACGCGGTGAAGTGCTCGCCCTCGAGGACGACGCGGGGGCCGCCGCGCTCGTGCTCGAGCAGGTCGGCGAAGAGGGTGGGCCCGTAGGAGTCGATGCTCTCGAGCAGGCGCGTGGTGCGCGGGGTGACGTACGGGTAGGCGTAGATCTGGCCGTGCGGGTGGTGCAGGGTGACGCCGATGGCCTCGCCGCGGTTCTCGAACGGGAACACCTGCTGGATGCCGGGCAGGGCCGAGAGGGCCTCGGTGCGGTGCGCCCACGCCTCGACGACGGTGCGCGCCCGCGACTCGGTGAGGTCGGCGAAGGAGCCGTGCGTCTCGGGGCTGAAGCAGACGACCTCGCAGCGGCCGACGCTGCGCCGGGTGCGGCCGAGGCCGATCTCGCGGAGGTCGGCGAGGCCGGCGGGGGCGTCGTCGCCCTCGAGCAGCGGGCCGAACGACGGGGAGCGGTTCTCGAAGACGGCGACGTCGTAGAGGTCGGGGATCTCGCTGGGGTTGCTCTCGGACGCGGGGGCGAGGGGGTCGAGCTCGGCGGGCGGCAGGAACACGCGGTTCTGCCGGGAGGCGGCGATGGAGACCCAGTCGCCGGTGAGGACGTCCTGCCGCATGGTGGCGGTGTCGGGGCGGGGGTCGAGGGCGCGGGCGTCGACGCGGCGCTCGGCCCCGAGGGTCGTGTCGACGTCGTCGAAGTAGATGAGCTCGCGGCCGTCGGCGAGCGTGGTCGGCCGTGCGGTGATGCCCGCCATCGGGTCCTCCTCGAGGTCGTGCCCGCGTCCTGCTGCTTGCAGTTGCGAAAGCACCTGCAAGCATACGAAACTGGCCGGGTGGACGCCACCCCGACCGAGCGCGAGCCCGCCGAGGTGCGTCGCGAACGGATCGCCCGCCTCGTGACGCGGCGGGGCTTCGTGCGGACGGCCGAGCTCGCGCGCGAGTTCCGCCTCAGCGAGGTGACGATCCGCAGCGACCTCGAGGCGCTCGTCCCCGGCGGGCTCGTCTCACGGGTGCACGGGGGTGCGCTGGCCACCGACCGGCGACCCGTGGAGCGCCCCTTCGAAGAAGAGAGCGCGGTCGGCGCCGAGCACAAGCGGGCCATCGGGGTGGCTGCGGCCGCGCTCGTGCGCCCGGGCGACTGCGTCGTGCTCGACGTGGGCACGACGCCGACGCAGGTCGCCCTCGCCCTCGTCGAGCGCGACGACCTGCACGACGTCGTCGTCGTGACGAACGGCCTCACCATCGCCCTCGCGCTCGAGCAGGCGGTCCCGCGGTTCACGGTCGTGGTCACCGGCGGCACGCTGCGGCCCCTGCAGCACTCCCTCGTCGACCCGCTCGCGTCGACGGTGCTGGCGTCGGTCACGGCCGACGTCGCGTTCATCGGCTGCACGGGAGTCGACGCCCGCGTGGGCGCCACGAACGTCAACCTGCCCGAGACCGACGTGAAGCGGCTCATGACCCGCACGGCGCGGCGGTCCTTCCTGGTGGCCGACGGCGGCAAGCTCGGGCAGGCGCACCTGGGCGTGATCGGGCCGCTCGACGACTTCGCGGGCCTGCTCACCGCCGGTGCCGACTCCGAGGCCGTGGCCGAGCTCCGCGCCGCGGGGCTCTCCGTCGTCGAGGCCGACCGCGACGACGCCGAGGGGGCCGGAGGCGCCGGGGCCGTCCGCCTCGTCACCGAGGCCGACGGGGCGGGCGCGCCCGGCGCCTCCGGCCGCCCGACCGTCGCCGACGGGGCGGGCTCGCCCGGCACCTCCGGCCGCCCGACCGTCACCGACGGCGAGAGCTGAACGGGCGGCGGCCCCGCCCCCGGCGCACCATCGACACAGGGTGGTCACGGCGCCCACCCGACCCGCGCACGACCGACGAGAGGGGGACGCCATGTCCCAGCACCCCACCGGGGACCAGTACGAGCTGCTGCTGCAGGACGGCGCACGCACCATGACGGCGACGGTCACCCAGGTGGCCGCCGGGCTGCGGGCGCTCGCCGTCGACGGGGTGGCGCTCGCCGAGACGTTCCCCGTGGACGCGGCGCCGCCGTCGGCGTGCGGCATCACGCTCGTGCCGTGGCCGAACCGGGTCGCCGACGGGCGGTGGACGCTCGAGGGTGCCGTGCAGCAGCTCGACCTCACCGAGCCGTCGAAGCACAACGCCAGCCACGGGCTGCTCCGCCACACGGCGTACCGCCTCGTCGAGCGGGAGCCGCACGCGGTGACGCAGGGGGCGACCGTGTTCCCGCAGCACGGCTGGCCGTTCCAGCTCGACGTGACCGTGCGGCACGAGCTCGTCGCGGACGGCCTCGTCGTCACGCACGTGGTCCGCAACGTGGGGCGCGGTCGGGCGCCCGTCGCGCTGGGCTCGCACCCGTTCCTGCGGGTCGGCGACCACGACGTCGCTACGCTCACGGTGACGCTCGACGCGGCGACCCGGTACCTCGTCGACGACCGCAGCATCCCTACCGGCACGGAGCCCGTCGACGGCACGGACGCGGACCTGCGGCACGGGCCCCGGGTCGGTGACCTCGACCTCGACACCACCTACCGCGACGTCGCGGCCGACGAGGAGGGCGTGCGCCGCACCACGCTCATGGCGCCCGACGGGAGCGCCGTCGAGATGTGGCAGGGGCCGGCCTACGACCACGTGCAGGTGTTCACGCCGCGGAACTTCCCCCGCGACGGGGTCCTCGGGCTCGCGGTCGCGGCGGAGCCGATGACGGCCCCCGCGAACGCCCTCGCCACGGGGGAGGGGCTGCACTGGCTCGACGAGGGCGAGACGCTCACGGCGGCGTGGGGCGTGCGGTACCTGCCCGCCGGCTGACCGTCGCCGCCTCTCGCGGCGCCGCCTGGCTGCGGGCCCGGGCCGGAGGCGCGGGTCGGGCCCTGGTCGGAGGCCCCGGTCGGGCCCGCACCGATCGTCCTGTCCCCAGGTCGGGAGGCAGAACAGGCGTCTGACCGGCGAGAAGTGTCCGAATACCGCAAGAGCGGCCTGTGAGGCGGGAGGTCGACCCTGCCGTGGCGTTACAGTCGACGAGCATCCCGGCTGGTTACCGGGTGCACGTCGCCGCTGATGCCCCGCTCGTCTCCTGATCCGACGAGCGCGGTGCTCGCGGCGCACCCGTGCCCCCGCCCTCGGGCGGGGGCACGGTCTCTCCCGGGGTGCGGCTGCCGTGATGCGCGGCGCGCGAACGCGGCGCCCGAGGAGTCCGGGGGAGCCCGCGCGGACGGTGGGCCCCGTGGGGCTCGAACCCACGACCCGCGGATTAAAAGTCCGATGCTCTACCGACTGAGCTAGAGGCCCGTTGCGCGTCCACTGTACGGGACCAGGGCGGTCACGGCCGCGGCAGCGGGGCTGCCGTCGGCGTCCGCGTGCCGGCCGTGCCCCGCGCGGGCGCGACCGACCGGGCCACGCGCGGCACGACACCACGAAGTGCCCGTGGAGCCAGGGAAGAACGTGGCTCCACGGGCACTTCGTGGTGTCGTGCGGCAGGGGACGGGCCGGGCCAGCGCCTCCGGACCCTGGGTCCCCCTGTCGGCGGCGGCGCCTATCGTGGGCCGGTGCCCAGAGAGTTCCACCGTCCCACGCGCTTCACGAACCAGGAGTTCGAGGCGTACCAGGGCGGCGACGACCCCGCGACGATCAACCGCGTCGCGCACGAGTCGGCCGCCGCGCTCGTCGCCCGGGTGCGCGACGACCCCGACCCCGAGATCCTCGACCGCCTGGTCACCTTCGCCGACCTGCACGGCATCGAGGCCGTCGCCGAGCTGTGGGCGCAGGCCAGCCCGCACACGCTGCCGGGCGCGCTCTGGCGCATCTACCTCACGCGCGCGGCGATCCGCGCGGAGCCCGCCGAGGCGACGCTGTTCTTCGAGCGGGGCGTCGAGGCGTCCCGCACCATCGACCCCGTCGTCGCGGGGGCGCCCGACCCGGCGACGCCGGCCGAGATCGTGGACCTCGCCGACGTGATCCTGCGCGGCGCGTTCGAGGGCGACTTCGCGCTCGCGCTCGACCGCGGTGCCGCCTTCTGCCGCCTCGTCGCGGACGGGGCCGCCTCGGTCGCCGACGACCTCGACGAGTCGTCGAGCGCCCGCGGCAGCGAGCTCACCCGCCGCGCACTGCGATGGTCCGAGCTCGGCGCCGACCTCGGCGCCTGCGCCCAGCTCTGGCGCGACGGCAGCCTGGCCTGAGGTGACCGCGCGCCCGTCCGGTTCGCGCCCCGCGAACGTCGTCACCCCTCCGGTCGCCCTCGTCTAGACTCGATGGAGCCGGGCCGCAGCAAACCCCGGGCTCCACAATTCGCCGCTTCGAGCGGCCTGACGCCGAGAGGCGTTTTCTGCGGTCCGGCACCTCTTCCACTCCTCCCCGCACCGCGGGTCGAGCCGAGCGGGCGCAGCCGTCACCCCACGGCGAACCGCACGACGATCTGCACGACGAGCAATCCGACGTGCGTCGTGCGCCGAACCCCTGTCAGCGAGGGATCGACAGATCCGGCGGCAGGCCGAGAGGCCGGGCGCCCCGGTCCCCGCGGCCACCGGGCCCTCCCGGGTCGTCCCAGACGGTGGTCGCGGGACCGGCCTCGTCCTCTGACCACCCGACTTGCACCCGGAGGTGAACCTGCGATGCTTGCCCTCGTGACCCGAGACACCGAGACGACGAGCACGGCAGCGCAGCCGGCATCCCCCGACGAGCTGCTCGCCCGTGTCGCCACGGGGGACCAGGCGGCGTTCGGCGAGCTGTACGACCAGACCGCGGCCCGCGTGCTCGGCCTCGTCAAGCGCCTGCTGAAGGACCACGCGCAGTCCGAGGAGGTGACCCAGGAGGTCTTCCTCGAGGTCTGGCAGACCGCGACCCGCTACGACCCGGCCCGCGGCAGCGCCGCGAGCTGGATGCTCACCATGGCCCACCGGCGGGCCGTCGACCGGGTCCGCGCCTCGCAGGCCAGCCGTGACCGGGACGCCCGGATCGGGGTCCGCGACCACGAGACCGAGTTCGACCAGGTCAGCGAGAACGTCGAGATCCGCCTCGAGCACGAGCGGGTGACGCGGGCCCTCGCCCGGCTCACCGACCTGCAGCGCCAGGCCGTGGAGCTCGCCTACTACAAGGGGCTCAGCCACAGCGAGGTGGCGACGATGCTGGGCGTCCCGCTCGGCACCGTGAAGACACGACTGAGGGACGGCATGATCCGTCTCCGCGACGAGATGGGGGTGGCCTCGTGACCGGGACGGACGATCGCGACCGACGGGACGACGACGGCTCCACGCCCGTCGACCTGGACTCGCTGTCGGGCGCCTACGTGCTCGACGCACTGACCGACGACGAACGTGCCGCCTTCGAGGCGCACCTCGTCGATCACCCCGAACTGACCGAGGAGGTGGCCGGCTTGGCCGAGACGACGCTGCTGCTGGCCCACGCGGCCCAGCCCGTGACGCCGTCCGCGGGACTCCGCGACAGCCTGATGGCGAGCATCGCGACGATGCCGCAGCTGCCCGTCACCGCCGACCCGGCGCCGCAGGCGGCGCACCGGGCCGAGGAGCGCGTGCCCGCGACGCCCGACGAGCTCGACGAGGGCCCCGGAGGCGTGGTGCTGGCCCCCACGGGAGCGGCCCGCGCCCGGTGGGCCACCCGCCCGGTGGTCTGGCTCGGTGCCGCGGCCGCGGCCGCCGGCCTGTTCTTCGCCGGTGGCGCCGTCGTGGGGTCCTTCCCCGGGGCGGACGTCCAGCAGGAGCAGCAGGCGTCGGGCATCGAGTCCATCTACGCCGCCGACGACTTCCAGCGCGCCGTCACCGACGTCAGCACGGGCGGCACGGCGACCCTCGTGTGGTCGAACGAGCTGCAGCGCTCCGCGGTCGTCCTCGACGGCGTGACCAGCCTGCCCGGTGACCAGACCTACGAGCTCTGGTACATCAACGAGGGCGGCGCCACCCCCGCGGGCACCGTCGACGCCACCGGCACCGGGCCCGTCACCAAGGTCCTGCACGGCGAGCTGCAGGCCGGCGACACCATCGGCATCACCGTCGAGCCGGCCGGGGGCTCCGAGAGCCCCACGACCGACCCGATCGCGGCGATCCAGAGCGCCTGAGCCGGGGCGCGCTTCCGGCACCGGTCCAACGGACCCGGACGCGCGCCTCCGGCCCCTGCGCGCACGACGACGGCGCCGGCCCCCTCTCGGGGACCGGCGCCGTCGTCGTGCGTCGTGCGCGGCGGATCAGCCGAAGCGGCCCGAGACGTAGTCCTCGGTGGCCTGCACGCTCGGGTTCGAGAACATCTTCGCGGTCTCGTCGTACTCGATCAGCTTGCCCGGTTTGCCGGTGCCCGCGATGTTGAAGAACGCCGTCTTGTCGCTCACGCGGCTCGCCTGCTGCATGTTGTGGGTGACGATGACGATCGTGTACTCCTGCTTGAGCTCCTCGATGAGGTCCTCGATGGCGAGCGTCGAGATCGGGTCGAGGGCCGAGCAGGGCTCGTCCATGAGGACCACGTCGGGCGACACCGCGATCGCGCGCGCGATGCAGAGGCGCTGCTGCTGCCCGCCCGAGAGGCCCGAGCCGGGCTTGTCGAGGCGGTCCTTGACCTCGTTCCAGAGGTTCGCGCCCTGCAGCGACTTCTCGACCAGCGCCTCGGCGTCCGACTTCGCCATGCGACGGTTGTTGAGCTTCACGCCGGCGAGCACGTTGTCCCGGATGCTCATCGTGGGGAACGGGTTCGGACGCTGGAACACCATGCCGACCTGACGGCGCACGAGCACCGGGTCGACGCCCTGGCCGTAGAGGTCGTTGCCGTCGACGAGGACCTGGCCCTCGACGTACGCGCCGGGGATCACCTCGTGCATGCGGTTGAGCGTGCGGAGGAACGTCGACTTGCCGCAGCCGGACGGACCGATGAAGGCCGTGACCGTGCGGGGCTCGATGGTGATGTCGACGTCCTCGACGGCCTTGAACTTGCCGTAGTAGACGTTGAGGTCCTTGACCTCGATGCGCTTGGACATGTGCTGCTTCTCTCCGGGGGTGACGGGCGGCGTCAGCGGCCGAGCTTGGGGGCGAACAGGCGGGCGACGAGGCGCGCCACGAGGTTGAGGGCCATGACGATGAGGATCAGGGTCAGCGCGCTCGTCCAGGCCCGGTCCACGTACGCCGCGGCGTCCGTGCCCTGGCTGATGTACGAGCTGTAGGCGAAGACCGGCAGCGACTGCATGCGACCGTCGAAGAGGTCGTAGTTCATGCTCGCCGTGAAGCCGGCCGTGATGAGCAGGGGCGCGGTCTCGCCGATGATGCGGGCGATCGAGAGCATGACGCCCGTGACGATGCCGGCGATCGACGTCGGCAGGACCACCTTGAGGACGGTCAGCCACTTCGGCACGCCGAGCGCGTACGACGCCTCACGCAGTTCGTTCGGGACGAGCTTCAGCATCTCCTCCGTGCTGCGGACCACGACCGGGATCATGAGCACCGACAGCGCCACCGAGCCCGCCGCGCCCATGCGGACGCCCTCGCCGAAGAAGATGACGAACAGGGCGTACGCGAACAGGCCCGCGACGATCGACGGGATGCCCGTCATGACGTCGACGAAGAACGTGATCGCCCGTGACAGGCGGCCGTTGCCGTACTCGACGAGGTAGATCGCGGTGAGCAGGCCGATCGGCACCGAGATCACCGTGGCCAGGGCCGTGATGAGCAGCGTGCCGGTGAGGGCGTGCAGGCCGCCGCCGCCCGCGCCGACGACGTTGCGCATCGACTGGCTGAAGAACGCCGGGTCGAAGCGCGCCGCGCCCGAGGCGACCACGGTGACGAGGAGGGACACGAGCGGGACGAGGGCGATGATGAACGCCGCGCTGACCAGCGTCGTGACGACCCGGTCCTTCGCGCGGCGGACGCCCTCCACCTGGTACGAGATGACGAACACGAGCGCCGCGTAGAGCACCGTGCCGAGCACGATCGCGGTCGGCCAGGTGTAGTCCTCGGTGACGCCCGCGGCCTGCAGCAGGGCGAAGACGACGAGCATGACCGCCCAGCTGCCCACGAGGATCACGAGGGGGGCGTACTTCGGCAGCCGACCCGTGGTGAGGGTGTTCACCGGGCGGGACGCCGTGCGCCGCGGTGCCTGCGTCGTGGTCGTGGCCATCAGTTCGCTCCCGAGAAGGCCTTGCGGCGGTTGATGACGTAGCGCGCGATCGAGTTGACGACCAGCGTGATGACGAAGAGGACGAGACCGGTCGCGATGAGCGTGTTGATGCCGATGTCGTGCGCCTCGGGGAAGCGCAGGGCGATGTTGGCGGCGATCGTCGACGAGTTCGTCGAGGTGAGGATCGCCGGGTTGACGACGAGCGCGGGGCTGAGCACGAGGGCGACCGCCATCGTCTCGCCGAGCGCGCGCCCGAGGCCGAGCATCGCGGCCGAGATCACGCCGGGACGGCCGAAGGGCAGGACGGCGACGCGGATCATCTCCCAGCGCGTCGCGCCGAGGGCCAGCGCGGCCTCCTCGTGCAGCGTCGGGGTCTGCAGGAACACCTCGCGGCTCAGCGCGGTGACGATCGGCAGGATCATCACGGCGAGCACGATCGACGCGGTGAGCAGGGTGCGCCCGGTGCCCGAGACCGGGCCCGCGAAGAGCGGGAACCAGCCGAAGGTGTCGACCAGCCAGCTGTAGAAGGGCTGGATCGCCGGGGCGAGGACGATGCTGCCCCAGAGGCCGAACACGACGCTCGGCACCGCGGCGAGCAGGTCGATGACGTAGCCGAGGCCCTGCGCCAGCTTGCGGGGCGCGTAGTGCGAGATGAACAGCGCGATGCCCACGGCGACGGGGAGCGCCATGAGCAGGGCGAGGGCGGCGGCGTAGACGGTGCCGAACGCCAGGGGGCCGACGTAGGCCCAGAACGAGCCCGGGTAGCCCGAGAGCGACACCTCGTCGGCGGGGGCCGTGAGGGCGGGGACGCTCTGCACGACGAGGAACAGGGCGACCGCGGCGAGGATCGCGAGGATCAGCCCGCCCGCGATCACGGTGCTCGACGAGAAGATGCGGTCGGCGGGGCTGCGGCGGACGCGGGGGGCGTGCGTCGCGGCGGTCGTGGCGGGGGCTGTCATCAGCCGGGTTCCTCCGTGGGTCGGGGTCTCGGGTCTCGGGCGGGTGCCGGTCGGGTGCCGGGTCGTCCCGGACGGGGTCCGGCCCTGTCAGGCCGACGGCCCGGGACCGCACGGATGCGGTCCCGGGCCCGGGTGGCGCGGGTGCTACTTGATGAGCGCGACGGCGTCGGCGACCTGACCCGAGAGCTCGCTCGAGATCGGGGCGGAACCGGCGGCCTCGGCGGCGACCTGCTGTCCCTCGTCGCTCGTGACGTACGAGAGGTACTCCTTGACGATCTCGCCCTGGGCCTCGTCCTCGTACGACTCGCAGGCGATGAGGTAGCTGACGAGGACGATCGGGTACACGCCGGCCTCGGTCGAGGTGCGGTCGATCTCGATGGCGATGTCGCCCTCGGTGCGGCCCTCCTCCTCGGGCGAGGCGTCGACGATGGCCGCGGCGGCCTCGGGCGAGTAGCTGACGAACTCGTCGCCGACCTTGACCTTCGCGACGCCGAGGTCGCCGGCGCGCGAGGCGTCGGCGTAGCCGATGGTGCCGGTGCCGTTGGTGACGGCGTCGATCATGCCGGAGGTGCCGTTGGCGCCCTCGCCGCCGAGGCCCTCGGGCCACACGCCGTCGGCCTCGTTCGTCCACGCGTCGGGAGCGGTCGCCGACAGGTAGTCGGTGAAGTTCTCGGTGGTGCCCGAGTCGTCCGAGCGGTGCACGGCGGTGATGTTCGACGAGGGCAGGTCCGCGTCGGGGTTGTCCGCGACGATGGCGGCGTCGTCCCACGTCGTGATCGTGCCCGCGAAGATGCCCGCGAGGGTGGCGGGGGAGAGGTTGAGCTCGTCGACCCCGTCGAGGTTGAAGACGACCGCGATGGGCGACACGTAGGCGGGCAGCTCGACGATGCCGGTGTCGGGCGTGCAACCCGCGAAGGTGCTCGACGAGATCTCGTCGGTCGTGAACGCGCGGTCCGAGCCGGCGAAGGCGGCGGCGCCCGAGATGAAGCTCTCACGCCCGCCGCCGGAGCCCTGCGGGTCGTAGTTGACGGTGACGTCGGGGTTCGCCGTCTGGAAGCCGGCGACCCAGGCCTCCTGGGCGGCCTGCTGGGAGGAGGCGCCGATGCCCGCGATCGTGCCGGACAGGCCGGAGTCGCTCGCCTCGCCGCCCGCGCCGCCCTCGTTGGACGCGCAGGACGCGAGGAGGAGGGTGCCGACCGCGGCGATCGCCGCGATGCTGCCGGTGCGCTTGAAGTTCACAGGGGTTCCTTTTCGGGAGGTGTCAGGGATGCTGTGGGCCTGGTGCCGACCCGCCGTGGACGCTACGGACGCCGGGTGTCCACGGTCGTCTGCCCCGGTGAACGGCAGGTGAACGAGCCGGGAACGGTGCACGGCGACACGCGCCGGACGTCCTCGGCGGAGTAGGGGGCGTGCCGGCGCCGCCGGGGTCGTCAGGCGCGCGGCCCGTGCGTCTCGACGGCGACGAGGCGGTGCTCGTCCCGCGAGACGTGCAGCACGGTGTAGTCGGCGGTCCCGAGCGAGGAGGCGCGGCGTCGGTCGAGCCGGTCGCCGCCCTTGGTGTGCAGGGTCACCTGGCGCACGATCTCGGGCAGCACGGGGCCGTGGCTGCAGAGCACGGCGGAGCGCTGCTTCTTGAGCCGCTTCGTGACGACGGACGCCACGTCGGCGTCGCCGTCCTCGTACGAGTCCTGGCTGATGTCGTCGGTCTGCTTCACGCCGAGCCGGAGGTGCTGCGAGACCGGCTCGAGCGTCGCGAGGCAGCGTGCGGCGGTGCTGCTCACGAGCCGTTCGGGCGCCCAGCTGGCGAGGACGGGCGCGATCGACTTCGCCTGCTGGCGCCCCCGGGGCAGGAGGGGGCGGGTCGCGTCGGACCCGGACCAGTCGCCGCGCGGGGTGGCCTCGCCGTGACGCAGGGCGACGAGCGCGAAGGTGCGGTGGGCGGAGGACGCCACGCGGTCGGCGAAGCGGTCGAGGACCTCGGCGTCGCGTTCGTAGGTGAGCACGTCGCGGGCGGCGGCGACGGGCAGCCAGTCGACGGCGGCGACCTCGTCGTTCGGCGTGAAGGCGCCGTGGGCGCGGTGCTCGGCGGCGGTCACCTCGGCGGCCCAGTAGTGGACGACCTTGTCGCGGCCGCCGGGCAGGAGGTACTCGGCGGTGCCGAGCGGTGCCCCCAGGGCCACGTGGTAGCCGGTCTCTTCGCGGATCTCGCGGACGGCGGTCTGCGGGGTCGCCTCGCCGGGGTCGACCTTGCCCTTGGGCAGCGAGACGTCGCGGTGGTGCTCGCGGTGCACGACGAGGACGCGCACCTCGCCGTCCACCTCGCGCCAGAGGACGGCACCGGCCGCGACGACCGTGGTCGCGCTCACCGGGCGCTCCGGCGACGCTGCGAGATCTCGCGCATGACGACGTTCTGCAGGTCGGGCAGCGGCGCGCCCTCGGCGTCGCGCGAGTGGCGGGTCCAGGTGCCGTCGGCGTCGAGCCACCACGACGAGGTGTCGTCGGACATCGCACGGTCGAAGAGCTCCTCGATCTGCTCGAGGTGGTCGTCTTGCGTGAGGCGCACGAGGGCCTCGACGCGGCGGTCGAGGTTGCGGTGCATCATGTCGGCGCTGCCGATGAAGACCTGCGGGTCGCCGCCGTTGGCGAACCAGAAGACCCGGGAGTGCTCGAGGTAGCGGCCGAGGATCGAGCGGACCCGGATCGTCTCGCTCAGCCCGGGTTCGCCCGGCTTGATGCCGCAGATGCCGCGCACCCACACGTCGACGGGGACGCCGGCCTGGCTCGCGCGGTAGAGCGCGTCGATGACCTGCTCGTCGACGATCGAGTTGATCTTGATGCGGATGCCCGAGGTGCGCCCGGCCTGCGCCGCCTCGATCTCGCCCTGGATCTGCTTGAGCAGGCCGCGGCGGAGGTAGCGCGGGGCGACGAGGAGGCGCTTGAACTTCTTCTCGATCGCGTAGCCGGACAGCTCGTTGAAGAGCCGGGTGAGGTCCTTGCCGACCTGGTCGTCGGCGGTGAAGAGGCCGAGGTCCTCGTAGATGCGGCTCGTCTTCGGGTTGTAGTTGCCCGTGCCGATGTGGCTGTAGTGCCGCAGGCCGTTCTTCTCCTGTCGCACGACGAGGGCGAGCTTGCAGTGCGTCTTGAGCCCGACGAGGCCGTAGACGACGTGCACGCCGGCCTTCTCGAGCTTGCGGGCCCACGTGATGTTGGCCTGCTCGTCGAAGCGCGCCTTGATCTCGACCAGCGCGAGCACCTGCTTGCCGGCCTCGGCCGCGTCGATGAGGGCCTCGATGATGGGGCTGTCGCCGCTCGTGCGGTAGAGCGTCTGCTTGATGGCCAGCACGTTGGGGTCGGCGGCGGCCTGCTCGAGGAACGCCTGCACGCTCGTCGCGAAGGACTCGTAGGGGTGGTGGACGAGCACGTCCTGTCGCGCGATGCTCTGGAACATGTCGGGCTTCATGTTCGGCTCGGTCTGCTGCAGCTGCAGGGCCGTGGTGGGCAGGTGCTTCGCGTACTTGAGGTCGGCGCGCGACAGCTTGGTGAGCTCGAACAGCCCGGCGAGGTCGAGGGGCGCGGGCAGCCGGTAGACCTCGTCGTCGGTGACGTCGAGCTCGCGCACGAGCAGCTCGAGCGTGACCGGGTCCATGTCGTCGGTGATCTCGAGGCGGATCGGCGGGCCGAAGCGGCGACGCAGCAGCTCGCGCTCGAGCGCCTGGATGAGGTTCTCGGACTCGTCCTCGTCGACCTCGACGTCCTCGTTGCGGGTGACGCGGAACACGTGGTGCTCGACGATCTCCATGCCGGGGAAGAGGTCCTGCAGGTGGTTCGCGATGAGGTCCTCGAGCGGGATGAAGCGCACGAGGCCGCTGTCGTCGTCGGGCAGGCGCACGAAGCGCGGCAGCATCTGCGGCACCTTGAGGCGCGCGAACTCCTGGCGCCGCGTCTTGGGGTGGCGGATGCGCACGGACAGGTTGAGCGAGAGGCCCGAGATGTAGGGGAACGGGTGCGCCGGGTCGACGGCGAGCGGCATGAGCACGGGGAAGATCTGGTCGGTGAAGACCTCGCGCATGCGCACCCGGTCGGCCTCGGCCAGGTCGCTCCACACCTCGACGTGGATGCCGGCCTCGTCGAGGGCGGGCTTCACCAGGTCGAGGAACGCCCGCGCGTGGCGCTCCTGCAGCTCGTGCGCCTTGGCGTTGATGTCGGCGAGCACGTCGGTGGGACCGCGACCGACGTTGGTGGGGACGGCGAGCCCGGTCGCGATCCGCCGCTTGAGGCCCGCGACGCGGACCATGAAGAACTCGTCGAGGTTGCTGGCGAAGATCGCGAGGAAGTTCGCCCGCTCGAGCAGGGGGGTCGTGTCGTCCTCGGCGAGCTCGAGCACGCGCTGGTTGAACGCGAGCCAGCTCAGCTCGCGGTCGAGGTAGCGCTCGCCGGGCAGCGAGCCGTCCTCGTAGCTGACGATCTCGTCGAAGTCGTCGAGGAAGTCGGGGGTGACGCCGGCACCGTCCACGCGGGGTTCGCTGTCCATCCCCCGATCCTGCCACCGGTCGTCGCCCGTGTCGGACCGTGCCGGGTGAACGGTGGGTGCCGGTGCGCGCCTCCGGGCGGGGGAGGAGGGGTGCGGCGGGCGCTGCCCCGCGGCCGGGCGGGGTGCGCGCCGGGCGCGACCCGCGCCTCCGGCCCCGCTCAGTCGCGGCGCGGGCGGTCGAGGCGGTACTGCACGTCGACGGCGTGGTCGGCGAAGCCGCGCGACGCGTAGAGCGCGAGCGCGGCCGTCGCGTCGCCCTCGACGTAGAGGGCGGCGGTGCGCACGCCGCGCTCGGCGAGCCGGACGAGCCCGGCGTCGACGACCGTCCCGCCGAGCCGCTGGCCCTGGTGCCCGGGGTCCACCGCGACCGCGTAGAACTCGCCGGTCGCCCCGTCGTCGCCGGCCTCGACCTTGAGCCAGCACGAGGCGAGCAGCTCGTCGCCGCGCCAGAGCAGCAGCAGGTCCCCGGCGTCGAACCAGGGTTCCGCCCGGCGGGCGTCGAGGTCGCCCTGGTCGAGGGAGCCCTGCTCGGGGTGGTGCGCGAAGGCGCGGGCGTTGAGGTCGAGCCAGGCGGCGTCGTCCGTGCCCGGGCGGAACGCGGCGACGCGGTCGCCGTCGTGCAGCACGGGCGCCGCGGGGGTCGCCGGCACCTCGGCCCGCTGCTGCAGCAGCCGTCGCACGGGCGTCGCGCCGAACCGGGCGGCGAGCACGCGCGAGCCGGGCAGGTCGCCGTGCGCCCACGCGTCCAGCGGGCCCTGCGTCTCGTCGACGACGCGCTGCAGGAGCTCGGCCCCGCGACCCTGCCGCCGGTGGTCGGGATGGACGACGAGCTCGACCTCCCCGTCGCGGAGCACCGCCGCGGCGTGCCCGTCCCCGAGCACCCGGGCGTCGCCCGAGCGGGCCTCGACGAGCGCCTGGTCCGAGAACGGCGGCGCACCGTCCTCGGCGGTCGCGGCACGGGCGAGGTCGTCGAGGAACGTCATCCCCGCACCCTACGACCGGGGCCGGAGGCGCGACCGGGCCTGGGCGCGCCCGTCGCCCCCGGCGTCGGGTCAGGGACCGACGGCCCCGGTCTCGTCGTCGTAGTGGTTGAACCGGTAGCCGACGTTGCGCACCGTGCCGATGAGCGAGTCGAGGTCGCCGAGCTTGGCCCGGAGCCGGCGGACGTGGACGTCGACCGTGCGCGTACCGCCGAAGTAGTCGTAGCCCCACACCTCGCTGAGCAGCTGCTCGCGGGTGAACACCCGTGAGGGGTGGGTGGCGAAGAAGCGGAGCAGCTCGAACTCCTTGAACGTGAGGTCGAGCGGGCGACCGTGCACCTTCGCCGAGTAGCTGGCCTCGTCGATGACGACGCCCGACGCCTGGATCTTGGAGCCCACCTCGGCCTGGGCCCGACCGGTCACCAGCCGCAGCCGCGCGTCGACCTCCGCGGGCCCCGCGGTGTCGAGGACGACGTCGTCGGCGCCCCAGTCCGCGGTGACGGCGGTGAGGCCGCCCTCGGTGAGGACGAGCACGACGGGCGACCCCACGCCGGTGCTGCGCAGGATCTTGCAGAGCGACCGGGCGCTCGCGAGGTCGGTGCGGGCGTCGACGAGGACCACGTCGCTCGGCGGCGCGGTGACGAGTCGCGCGGGTTCGGGAGGCAGCTCCCGGGTACGGTGGCCCAAGAGGCCGAGGGCCGGGAGCACGTCGGTGCTGCTGGCAGCGGTCAGGACGAGGAGCTGCGCCACACGACCTCCAGGTTTCCAGGTGCGGGTCAGTCTAGGGCACCCGCGCCGACCGGCCGGCACGACGAGAGGACCCCCATGGACCAGCACGCGGTCGACCCGACGGCGGGCGGCGGCACGGCGGCGGCACGCCCCGAGCCCGTCACGCGGCGCCTGAAGCCCCTCACGGTGCTGCCCGTCTGGCTGCTCACCCTCGTGGCCGCCGTGCTGCTCGCGGCCACCGGGTCCCGCGACACCGCTTACGTCTGGCTGCCGCTCGTGCTCGCCGGCAGCGTCGTCGTGACCTTCGTGCTGCAGCTCGCGACGCGCGAGAAGGACGGCCTCGTCTCGCGCACGATCCTCAGCACCTGCGGGAGCCTCGTGATCCTCGCCGTCGCGACGCTCGTCGTCGAGACGACCTGACCCGCGCGGCCTACTGCTGCCGGTGGTCGACGCGTAGGCTGGGGACATGGATTCCCTCCTCGCCCTCGAGGTGTTCTACGTCGGCCTCCTCGGCCTCGCGTCGCTCGCCATCGCGTTCGTGTCCGTCGTCGTGCTCGTGAAGCTGTTCAAGGGTCAGCGCTGAGCCTGCCGTGATCGACATCCCCACCGGCCTCCCCGCCGAACTCGTCCCCCTGTCCTGGCTCCTCGGCGTGTGGGAGGGCACCGGCGTCGTCGACTACAAGATCGGCGAGGGCGACCCCGACGTCGAACCGGGCACCGAGCGGCGCACCGCCGAGTTCGGGCAGCGCGTCAGCTTCAGCCACGACGGCCTGCCCTTCCTCAACTACAGCTCGTACACGTGGCTGCTCGACGACGAGCGCACCCCGCTGACGAGCGAGACCGGCTTCTGGCGCCTCGAGCGCCCGGCCGAGCCCGGCGACCCCGGGCCGGGCATGCTGCCCCGGGTCGGCGTCCAGCCGTACACGTCGGCACGGGCCGTCGAGATCCTGCGCACCCCCGACGACGCCTTCGGCGTCGAGGTGCAGCTCGTGCACCCCACGGGCGTCAACGAGCTCTACCTCGGCCGCGTCAAGGGGCCGCGCATCGACCTCGCCACCGACGCCGTGCTGCGCGCGGGCACGGCGAAGGAGTACTCCGCGGCGACCCGCATGTACGGCCTCGTCGAGAACCACCTGCTCTGGGCGTGGGACGTCGCCGCCCTCGGCCAGGAACTGCGCACGCACGCCTCGGGGCGCCTCGCCCGTGTCGACTGACGCGACCGGCGGGGCGGACGCGGGTCGCGCCTCCGGCCCCGACCGGGCCGTGGGCCCGGCGGCCTTCGCCGCACGCCCGGGCTTCGTGGGCCTCGACCCCGTCGTCGAGGGCGGACCGGTCGCCGCCGCCCACTTCGGCGCGCCCGTGCACGAACAGCGCGCCCTGCTCGCCGGCCGTGCCGTCGCGGACCTCTCGGACCGCGGCGTCGTCACCGTCACCGGGCCCGACCGGCTCAGCTGGTTGCACTCGCTCACCACGCAGCACCTGCTGGGCCTGGCCCCCGGCGACTCCGCCGAGACCTTGCTGCTCGACGCGAGCGGCCGCCTCGAGCACGCCGCGCACGTCGTCGACGACGGCGAGACCACCTGGCTGGTCGTCGAGGGGGTCGAGGCCGCGCCGCTGGCCGCGTGGCTGGACCGCATGCGCTTCATGCTGCGGGTCGAGGTCGCCGACCGCAGCGCCGACCTCGCCGTGGTCGGCGCCGCCGGCGACGTGGCACTGCCCGTCCCGGTGGTCGCCCCCGCGGGCGTCCCCGTCGTCTGGACCGACCCCTGGCCGGGCGTCGTCGTCGGCGGGCACGGCTACGCGCCCGACGAGGGCCACCCGGGGCACGAGCGCGCCTGGCGCGAGACCGTCGTCACCCGCGACGACCTGGCGCTGCTCGCGGCGGGCGACCTGCCCGTCGCCGGTCAGCTCGCCGTCGAGGCCCTCCGCGTCGAGGCGTGGCGGCCGCGGGCCGCGACCGAGGTCGACGAGAAGACGCTCCCGCACGAGCTGGACTGGCTGCGCACCGCCGTGCACCTCGCGAAGGGGTGCTACCGGGGGCAGGAGACGGTGGCGAAGGTGCACAACCTCGGGCACCCGCCGCGTCGCCTCGTGATGCTCCACCTCGACGGCTCGGACGCCGTGCTTCCCTCGCGCGGTGACGCCGTCGTCGTGGCCGCCCCCGGCGACGACGCCCGGGACGCCCGCGCGGTGGGCGCCGTGACGAGCGTCGCGCTGCACCACGAGCTCGGGCCGGTGGCGCTGGCGGTCGTCCGGCGCACGACCGACGAGCACGCCCCCCTGGCGGTCCTGGCCGGCGACGCCGTCGTCGCGGCCGCGCAGCAGACGATCGTGCCCCCGGGCGCGGGCGCCGCGGCCGCGGTGCCGCGCCTGCCCCGCCTGGGCGCCGTCCGCCGCTGACCGTGCCCCACGGCGGTCGCCGCGGCCACGACCGCGGCCCGGGGCCGGGCGGCGCCGACGGCACCGCCCGCCCCGACGTCACCAGGGGCCCTGGCGTCACCAGGGGCGCCGACGGCCCCGGGGCTGCCGGAGGCCCGGGCTCGCTCGCCCCGCGCACGTCGCCCGTCGCGCTCCCCGCGCCCGGCGCCGTCCGGCGGGCGGCGTCCCGGGCGGTGCGGGGCCTGCGCGCGGCGGGCTTCGACCCGCGCGGAGCCTGGAGCCGCACGGTCGGCTCCCTGCCGGCGGTGCTGCAGCTCGTGCTCGCGGTGACGGCGTCGTACCTGGTGACGCACGTGGTGCTGGGGCACGAGGTGCCGCTGCTGGCGATCACGGTGACCCTGTCGTCGTTGGGCCTGGCCCGGGTGGCGCGGCCGGCGCAGGTGCTCGAGACGGCGGTGGGCATCGTGACGGGCATCGCGCTCAGCGAGCTGCTGCGACTGCTGCTCGGCACGGGCGTCTGGCAGGTGGTCGTGGTGCTGACCGTGGTGCTCGTCGCGGGGCGGTTCGCGTCGCCGAGCGCGGGCTTCACGATCGCGGCGGCGACGCAGTCGATGCTCGTGATGCTGCTGCCGGACCCGGACGGCGGGCCGTTCGTGCGCAGCGTCGACGGTGCCGTGGGCGGTCTCGTCGCGCTGGCGGTGACGGCGCTCGTGCCCCGGGGCGCGGCGGGAGCGGTGCGCGCGGAGGCCCGGGCGCTCGCCGCCGAGCTGGACCGGGCGCTCGTCGCGCTCGTGGCGGCCCTGCGCGCGGACGACGTGCGCCGGGCGGACGAGGCGGTGCGGCGCCTCCGGGGCACGCAGCCGGCGCTCGACCGGTGGGGCGACGCCCTCGACGCGGCGGTCGGGGTGGCCCGCCTGTCGCCGTTCCTGCGGCGTCGCCTCTCGGCGCTGCGGGCCCAGGTCGCGGTGCGTCGCGACGTCGACCACGCGGTCCGCAACCTCCGGGTGGTGGCCCGCCGGGTCGACACGTCGCTCGGCGACGGGAGGGACCGGTCCGTGGTGGCGGACCTGCTCGACGGCGTCCGGTCGGCGCTCGTGCTGCTCGTGCCGGTCGACGACGGTCGCGAGCCGGACCCGGAGGCGGCGCGGGCGACGCTCGAGCGGGTGGCCGGTCGCCTCGACCCGACGGTGGTCGCGCCGGGGGCGCCGGTCACCGAGCAGGTGCTCGTGCTGATGCTGCGACCGCTGGTCGTCGACCTGCTCATGGCGACGGGGGAGGCGCACGCGGCGGCGCGGGCCCGGCTGGCGCCGCTCCCCGCCTGAGGGGTGCACCTGACCGGTGCGCCCGGCGCGACTGGTCCGGGCAGCGTGCCCGGCGCCTCCGGCGTCGCCCGGCGCGACCCGCGTCAGCCGTCGCCGCGCGGCGCGACCGCCGCCCAGGGGACGCTGACCTCGCCGAGCCGCCACCGCCGCCTTCCGTGCAGCACGGGCCAGCCGGCGGCGCGCAGCCCCTCGACGGTGGCGATCCACCGTTGCACGGGCCCGTACACGGAGTGCCCGGCCGCGACGGCCCACTGGCGGTCGAGGGCGACGAGCAGGTCGTGGACGCGCTCGCCGGGCACGTTGCGGTGGATGAGGGCCTTGGGCAGGCGCTCGGCGACGACGGAGGGCTGCTCGAGCCCGGCGAGGCGCAGGCTGACGGTGAAGGTCGCGGGGCCGTCGGCGCCGAGCGTGACCCAGCTGGCGACGCGGCCGATCTCGTCGCAGGTGCCCTCGACGAGGACGCCGCCGGGCTGCAGCCGCGAGGTGACGAGGGCCCACGCGTCGGCGACGTCGTGCTCGTCGTACTGGCGGAGGACGTTCGCGGCCCGGACGACGACGGGCCGCCGGCCGTCGTCGAGCGGCACCTCGAAGCCGCCCACGCGGAAGCTCACGCCGGGGCGCGCCGAGAGCGCGGCGGCCCGCACCCGCTCGGGGTCGATCTCGACGCCGACGACCTCGACGTCGGGGCGGACGAGCGAGAGCCGCTGGTGCAGCTCGAGCGGGGTGGTGGCGCTGGCGCCGAAGCCGAGGTCGACGACGAGCGGGTCGTCGGTGCGCCGCAGGGCGGGCAGCGCGGCGGTCCACCGGTCCATGCGCCTGAGGCGGTTGGTCCCGGTGGTCCCGCGGGTGACGGCACCGACTGGCATGCGTCGAGTCTGCCGCAGGCCGCCGTCGGTAGGGTGGCGGCATGACTTCGACGCTCATCCTCCTCCGTCACGGCAACAGCGAGTGGAACCAGGCGAACCTGTTCACGGGGTGGGTGGACGTCCGCCTCAGCGAGAAGGGGCGCGAGGAGGCGAAGCGCGCCGGTGAGCTGATCCGCGACTCCGGCCTGCTGCCCGACGTGCTCTACACGTCGCTGCTGACCCGCGCGATCCAGACGGCGAACATCGCCCTCGACGAGGCGGACCTCGCCTGGCTGCCGGTGAAGCGGTCGTGGCGCCTCAACGAGCGCCACTACGGCGCCCTGCAGGGCAAGGACAAGGCGCAGACGCTCGAGGAGTACGGCCCCGAGCAGTTCCAGACCTGGCGTCGGTCGTTCGACGTGCCGCCGCCCGCGATCGACGACGACGACCAGTGGTCGCAGGCCCACGACCCGCGCTACGCGGTCATCGACGGCGACCTGCCGCGCACCGAGTCGCTGGCGCTCGTCATCGACCGCATGCTGCCCTACTGGGAGTCCGACATCACGAAGGACCTCGCCGAGGGCAGGACGGTGCTGGTGACCGCGCACGGCAACTCCCTGCGCGCCCTGGTGAAGCACC
>Ga0265797_10003599_pt1 | contig 24647 bp, 27 predicted proteins | sample P2T30metagenome_FD_192433 | JGI IMG/M metagenome (GOLD analysis project Ga0265797, IMG submission 192433) | Plant litter microbial communities from East Loma Ridge, Irvine, California - P2 T30 | ecosystem: Environmental > Terrestrial > Plant litter > Unclassified | place: USA: California... | reverse complement strand
ACCCCGCACCCGGCCTCCGACGACGCACCCGCCGACGAAGTCCGCACCGTGCGACCCCGGCTCCGCGAATCCCGCACCGTGCCGCCTCCGCCACACCGTGCGGGGCTGGTGGCTCCGTGCGGCACCACAACCCCGCACCCAGCCTCCGACGACGCACCCGCCGACGAAGTCCGTACCGTGCGACCCCGGCTCGACAGCACGACAAGTTCGCACGGTGCGAGCCGAGCGCGTCAGCGCCGCGCGGGCCGCGCGGGCGGGGGCGGCGGGACGGGCTTCGCGGCGACGACGTCGACGAGCCGGACCTCGACCGGGCCGCGGCGGGTCGAGATCGTCACGGCGTCGGGCGTCCGGGCGACCAGGTCACCGAGGGCGTCCTGCGCGCCGTCCCCGTGGTGCGCCCGGACCACCAGGCGGTCCCCGATCGCGGCGTCGTGCAGCACCCCGAGCGCACGGGCCCGGGCGATCGCCGCCTGTTCGTCCGCATGCACCGCCCCAGGGTACGGGCCGCCTAGAGTGTCGGCATGGAGAAGGCCCGGGTCGACAGCTGGATCTGGGCCGTCCGGATCACCAAGACCCGGTCGGCCGCGACCGCCGCGTGCAAGGCCGGTCATGTCCGGGTGAACGGGGAGCGCGCGAAGCCGGCCCAGCCGATCGGCCCCGGTGACGAGGTGCGGGTGCGCCAGAACGGCTTCGACCGCATCGTCATGGTCACCAGCATCATCCTGAAGCGGACGAGCGCGCCCGAGGCTGCGAAGCACTTCGAGGACAAGACCCCGCCGCGGCTGTCGAAGGAAGAGGCCGGCTTCGTCCCGATGCGCGATCGCGGCGCCGGACGGCCGAGCAAGCGGGAGCGCCGCGACCTCGAGAAGCTCCGCGGCTACTGACGCTTCGGCTTGCCGTACGGGTCGATGACGACCTCGAACTCCTCGTCGGCGGCCCACTCGACCGCGATCGGCTGGCCGGTCCAGCGCGCTTCGAGGTGCCCGTCGTCGTCCTCGTCGGACCCGCAGAGCGCTGAGCCGCTCGGCACCCGCTCGACGGCGACCCGACCGTCGATCCCGACGGCGTACAACTCCACCACCCGACCGCGGATGGTCTGCGTCCGCACCGTGTCGTGTCGGACCTCATCGAACCGACGCGCGCCGTCGGCGGGCACAACGCCGTACTCGACGACGTCACCGATCTCGACGGCCGGCCCGCAGCACTGGTGCTCCCAGCCGCCGATCTCGACCACGACGTGCGACGCGGACATCAGACGAAGCGGACGGTCTGCTGCAGGCGGTCGCGGATCTCGAACACGTCGACGGAACCGGCCGGCGACCAGACACCGTTCAGCACCTGGGCGAGCGCACTCCGGCGGACGACGAGCGCGGTGGGCTTCTTCGGGGAGCCGACGAGCTGCACGTCCTCGATGACGGCGGCGTCCGGCACGACGAGCAGCCGCCCGGAGAACCGCACCCGGGTCTGCTTCTGCACGGCACGGGCGGCGCGGACGAGTTCCTTGACGGGCCGCTCCCCCGGCGCGAGCGTCTCGCCGACGATCTCGCCGTGCTCGACGCGGACCGGAGCGCCCCAGTCGATCGACTCGACGGCCCAGAGTCCGCTCGGGGTGAGGACGGCGTGGTCGAGCTTGCCCTCGGCTCCGGCGTCGAGGTCGTGCCACACCGTGACGCCGATCCCCATGTCGGAGACGATCAGGGCGGTCGCTTCTTCGGCCAGGGCCTCGGCGAGCAGGCGCCGGATGTGCCGGGGCGCGGAGCGGATGAGCGTGGGGTCGTACGGGTCCTCGATGGGGTCGCCGAGGCCGACCCACTCGCGTTCGGCCTGCAGGAAGACCTCGCGCGACCGACCGCCGGGGTGTCCGTGGGACCGGGCCCGGGGGCGGGTGTCGCGACGCGCTGCCGGGGGTGCGTAGGCGTCGCGTCCGGTGTCACCCCTGCCGGCGGTCGCCCCGGACGCGCCGTACGCGCGGGACCCGACGTCGTACGCCCGCCGGGCTGCCGGGGTGCCGATGCGCTCCCATGCGAGCTGGACCTGGCGGAAGCGCTGGGCGTCGCCGCCGAGGTCGGGGTGCGTCTCGCGGGCGGCCCGCCGGTAGGCACGGCGGAGCGCTTCGTCGTCAGCCGTCGCGGGGACGCCGAGGACTTCGTAGGGGGTGGCGTCGGCCGGGCTGTCCGTCATGGCCCTGCGACATTACCGGAGGCAGTGTCGGAGTCCGCCGCATGGTTGCTGGGTGCGGTCTGGGCCCACGCCGCCGGTTCCGCACCGACGCGCCAGCGGCGGGGCGGCCGTGCCGGTGGGGAGAGGGGCGGTGCGGCCGGGCAGCCTCGGCACACGGTCCGCAGGTGGTCGCGTCAGACCACCGTGGTCGCGACGGGCGCACCGAGGAACGCCGCGTACCGCGCGGCCGCCGCCTCGAGCGCGCGGACCGATGCCGCGTCGAGGGCACCGAAGGGTGTGACGGTGACGAGGTGCCCGGCCCGGCGCTCGGTGCGCTTCCAGGTGCCGACGACGCGACCGCGGACGACTGCCATCGGCAGGAACATGCCGTTGGCCCCGGGGACGACCCGGTCGGCGTGGGCGGGGTCGAGCTGCGCGGACCGGTCGGCGTACCCGAGCAGGTACTCGTCGAAGCCGGGGAGCAGGTGCCCGGTGGGGGTGCGCGCGGCTGCCGGCCGGTCGGCGAGGTCGAAGAGCCCGTCGCCGAGGTCCTCCACCGCGTCCCCCGCCGCGGCCCGCGCTCGGCGGAGGTCACCGAGCGGCAGCTTCGTCCAGCTCGCGGCGTCGGCCTCGGTCGCGGGGCCACGGCCGCGCAGGTACCCGAGCAGGACCCGGCGGAGGGCTTCGTCGCGGTCCGGCAGCTCAGCGGTGGCGGGTGCCCACTCGTCGAGCAGCACGAGCCCCTGCCCGACGCGGGCGGTCGGACCCCAGGCGACGAGGCCCTCCTGCGCGAGCTGCAGGACCAGGTGGTAGCCGCGGCCTCCGGCCGGGTCGATGCCCGCAGCGCGGTACGCCGCGAACAGGTCGTCCCGGACCAGCGCGCGACCACCGACCAGGGCCGCGACCGTCGCGCCACGGGCCCGGCCGAGCAGGGCGTCGTCGATGCCGAGCTCGGCGGCGCGTCGGGCGATCGTGCGGAGCGTCCGCTCGGCGGTGAGCGAGAGCAGCAGGCGCAGGTCGTCGGGGCGCAGGGCGTGCAGGGTGCCGCGCATCGGCCACGAGCGGACGAGTTCCCCGCGGTCGAAGGCCTCGCGGACGTCGTCACGCGACGATCCGGGAGCGCGGACCCCGATGGCCCAGAGCACCTGGCCGAGGTCCTGCCCCTGCACCGCCAGCATCCGCTCGACGACCTCGGTGGGGCGCAGCCCGGGCACCGCGATGCCCTGCGCCGCGAAGCGCGCCGTGCGGAGCCGCGCGGGGCTGGTGGTCACGCGACGGCGGCGGTGACGGCGTCGGCGTGCTGCTCCAGGTAGGCGACGTCGGCGCGGTACAGGTCGGCGTGGCCGTGCTGCAGGTCGCTGACGAACTTCGGGTTGCCGGCGGCGGCCTCGTGCTCGATCGTCGTGACCAGGGCGACGAGGGACGCAATCATGGTCTCGGCCAGGACGCTGCGGGAGCGGTCGTCGAGGGCGTAGGCGCGGCAGAACTCGGCGGCCCGTGCGAGCCGCTCGTCGAGGTCGGGGGCGGTCGATCCCTCGACAGCGCCGGTGGTGAACGGCGCGAACCGGTAGACGGCACTCGCGACGTCCCAGACGCGGGGGCCGGGGTGTGCGGTGTCGAAGTCGATCAGGCCGACGGCGGCGATGCCGTCGTAGACGCAGTTGTACGGGGCGAAGTCGCCGTGCACGATCGTCTCGACGGGGGCACGGTCGGCCTGCGACCAGAGGTCGTCGGTGGCGCTGCGCGGGAAGCTGGCGGCGGCGTCGTGGAACTGGCGGAGCAGGCGGGCGCTGGTGACGAGGGCGGCCTCGCTGGCGATGTCCTCGGTCCAGGGGTACTCGCCCGCGACACCGGGGACGAACGAGACCGTCTCGAGGGTGTCGCCGAGGGCGATCGGTTCCGGGGCTGCGACGAACCCCTGCTCGTGCAGGTGGGCGAGCAGCCGGTGCACCGTGGGGGTCCACGGCCCGGCGGGGCGGTGGACTCGGTCGTCGGCCCTGGTGATGCGCTCCAAGGGGAACCTCCTGCGTGTTGCGTCTCCGTTGACGTCAGGGCCAGCGTACCGGCAGCGACCGACGGCCGCTCGGTCACCATCCGGAACACGGCGGTCCAGGCGGCTACAGCTGGTCGCGCAACCAGGACGGCCCGTGGACGACCGCGCCGAGGGCCTCGACGCGGTCGCGGAGCTCGCGGTCGGCCGTCACGACGACGACCGGCCCGTCGCCGGCCTGCACCGCGGCCTGCGCGGACTCGACGATGGCGTCGTCGCCGGAAGCCGGAGCACGGACGACGCCGACAGCGCCGGTGGCGGCGCCGCGGTCAGCGCCGACAGCGCGGTCCGCACCGCCGTCTCCACCAGCACCGCCCACGTCCGCAGCGGCCCGGGCCTCCCCCTCGAGCACCACGGTCCACCGCGGCCACCACCGTGCGAACGGCAGGTCGAGCAACGATGCGGAGACCCCACCCGCGGCGAGCGCCGACACCTGCGCCAACAGGCGCGATGCGGCACCGGCTCGGTCCTTCCACCAGCCGTCGGGCACGCTGCCGACGACGTTGGCCGCGTCGACGACGACGTGCGGGGTGGTCGCGACCGTGGCGCGGAGCGCCGGCCACGACCTGCCGAACCCGGGGTGCAGGGGCAGGTCGTCGACCTGGTCGATCGGGATCCACGACAGCGCGAGGCTCTCGCGGTCGGCGATGACGGGTTCGAAGGGTCGGGAGGCGCGCCCCACGACGGTCGTGTAGGTCCAGAACCCCAGGTCGAGCAGTGCCGTGTGGCGCAGGGCGATCGCGTCGTCGGGCACGCCGGCTTCCTCGGCGGACTCGCGGAGGGCGGCGGTCACGGCTGCTTCGCCCTGGTGCCGTGCGCCGCCGGGGATGCCCCAGGTGCCGCCGTGGTGGCTCCACTCGACGCGGTGCTGCAGGAGCACGCGGCCGGCGCCGTCGTCGACGAGCAGGCCGGCGGCGCCGAAGCGTCCCCACGCCTTGGTGCCGTCGGGGCCGACCGCCCAGGCGTCACCGGGGTCGCGGGGGCCGGGTGGGGGCCCGGGGGGCATTGCGTCTGGCACGGTCCAACCCTGGCACACGGTGCCCGGAGCGGGCCTCGAAGTGGTCACCGGGCGTCGTGTACGGTGTCGCTCGAGACACGGGGTGCCGCATCCAGCGGCTGAGATCACACCCGTCGAACCTGCTCGAGCTCGTACTCGCGAAGGGATCGTCCATGGAAACCGCTGCGCCCTCCCCTGCCTGGGCCCACCGAACCGCCGAACTGCTCGAGGCCGTGCGTGCCCGGGCGCCGCTGGTGCAGTGCATCACGAACACCGTCGTGCAGAACGTCACGGCGAACGTGCTGCTCGCACTCGGGGCCTCGCCCGCGATGGTCGACGTGGCGACCGAGGCGGGGCCGTTCGCCCGCGTCGCCGATGCCCTGCTGGTGAACACCGGCACTCCGCACGCCGAACCGCGGGTCGCCGCGCTCGAGGCCGTGCACGCCGCCCGTGACGCGGGGAACCCGTGGGTCCTCGACCCGGTGGCGGTCGGCTCGCTGCCGGTGCGGACCGCCCTGGCGCGCGACCTGCTCGCGTTGCACCCGACGGTGCTGCGGGGCAACGCCTCCGAGGTACTCGCCCTGCTCGGTGATTCGGCCGGTGGCCGCGGTGTCGACAGCACGGTGGGCACGGAGGACGCCCGGGTTGCGTCCGTCGCTGCTTCGGACGGGAGGCTCGTGGCTGCGGTGGCCGTGTCGGGTGCGGTCGACCTGCTGGTCGCGCCGGGCATCGGTGTGGTCCGGGTCGCGAACGGCACCGACCTGCTCACGCGGATCACCGGTGGTGGATGCGCGCTCGGCGCGGTCGTCGCCGCGTTCACGTCGGTCGCGCCGGGGGACGCGGGTGCCGCTGCCGTCGCCGCCACCGCCGTGCACACGATCGCCGCGGAGCTCGCGGCACGGGACGCCGGCGGGCCGGGGACCTTCCAGCCGCTGTTCCTCGACCGGCTCGCGTCGCTGACCCCGGACGACGTCGTCCGCGAGGCCCGGATCACGGTCGAGACGGCTCCTGCGGTCGATGCCCGGGCGGTGTCCGCATGAGCACCCTGGAGTCCGCCGGGTTCGGCGTCTACCTGGTGACCGACGGTGCCCTGGCCGACCGGCACGGCATCGGGGTGCTCGGGGTCGTCCGTGCCGCGGTGCACGCCGGGGTCCGGATCGTGCAGGTGCGGGACAAGGACGCCTCGGCGCGTGACCTGCTGGCACTCACCGCGGCCGTCGCCGACGCCGTCGGGGACCGCGCGACGGTGGTGGTCGACGACCGGCTCGACGTCGCCCTCGCCGCACGGCACGCCGGACACCGGGTCGCGGGCGTGCACCTCGGCCAGTCCGACGTCCCCGTGACCGCCGCCCGTGCCCTGCTCGGAGCGGACGCCCACGTCGGTCTCACCGCGAACACGCTCGCGCACCTGGCTGCGGTCGAGCGACTCCCCCGTGGCACCGTGGACCTGCTCGGCGTCGGGGTGGTGCACCCCACGGCGACGAAGGCGGACCACCCGCCGGCTCTGGGTCACGACGGGTTCGCCCGGTTGGCCGCCGCGACCGACGTGCCGTGCGTGGCGATCGGCGGGGTGACGCTCGACGACGTCGTGCCGCTCCGGGCTGCCGGTGCCGCGGGGGTCGCGATCGTGTCGGGCATCTGCGCCGCGGCCGACCCCGGATCTGCGGCGGCGGCGTACGTGGCCGCGTGGGGCCCTGGACCCGGCCACGGGGCGGAGGCGAGGCCGTCAGGTGATGGCGATCCGTCCCTCCAGGCCGACGCCACGCACCACGGGGCGGACGCATGAGCGTCCCACGGGTGCTGACCATCGCCGGGACCGACCCGACGGGCGGGGCCGGGATGCAGGCGGACCTCAAGGCGATCGCCGCGCACGACGGGTACGGGATGGGGGTCGTGACGGCGCTCGTCGCGCAGAACACGCACGGGGTGCGGTCGGTGCACGTGCCGGACGTCGGGTTCCTGCGGGAGCAGCTCGACGCGGTGTCGGACGACGTCGTGGTCGACGCGGTGAAGATCGGGATGCTCGGCACCGCCGACGTCGTGCGGGTCGTGACGGACTGGCTGCGGGAGCACCGGCCGCCGGTGGTCGTCGTCGACCCGGTGATGGTGGCGACGAGCGGGGACCGGCTGCTCGACGAGGACGCGGCGGCGGCCATGGGGGCGCTGTTCGCGCTCGCCGACCTGGTGACGCCGAACCGGGCCGAGCTCGTGGTGCTGGCGGAGCTGGCCGGGTCCGGTGTGCCCGGTCGTGGTGCGTCGGCGTCGGCTTCGTCGCTGGCGGCGGCGCGTGCGGTGGCGGCGCGCTGGGACGTCCTGGTGCTGGCGAAGGGCGGGCACGACGAGGGGCCGACCTCGGACGACGTGCTCGTGGCACCGGACGGCACCGTGCGGGTGTTCACCGGTCCCCGGGTCACGACGACGAACACGCACGGCACCGGGTGCTCGCTCTCCAGTGCGATCGCGACGCTCGCCGCGCGGCACGGCGACTGGGAACTCGCGGTCGGCGTGGCGAAGGAGTGGCTGACGGCGGCGCTGCGCGGGGCCGACGCACTGTCGGTCGGGAGCGGCAACGGCCCGGTCGACCACGGGGCGCAGGCGCGAGCAGGCCTGCCGGCGCTGTCGTACACGGACGTGTGGTGGGCGGATGCGGCGTCGGTGCTGCAGGAGACGATCGGCTGCGCGTTCCTGGTGGGGCTCCGGGACGGGACGCTCGAGCCGGAGGTGTTCGCGGGCTACCTGGCGCAGGACGTCCACTACCTGCGGGCGTACGAGCGGCACCTGGCGGCACTCGGGGTCGGTGCGCGCGGTGCTGGTTCGGGTGCTGGTGCTGCGTTCTGGGCGGCGGCTGCGCAGGGGTGTGCCGACGAGGCGCGCGACCTGCACCACCGTCGGCTGGCCGATTCGAACGCCGACGATCCCGTGCACCCCACGTGTGCCGGGTACCTCGCGCACCTACAGCAGGCCGCCGACTCCGGCTCCCGTGCGGTGCTCGCCGCCGCGGTGCTGCCCTGCTTCCGGGTCTACGCCTGGGTCGGGTCGCAGCTCGGGGTCGCGCCGGACGGGCACGCGTTCGCGGACTGGATCACGGCGTACGGTGACCCGGGGTTCGCGGCGTCGAGCGCCGAGGCGACCCGGCTCGTCGAGGAGGCAGCCCGTGCGGCGACACCCGACGAGAGGGGGCGGATGGCGCGGGCGTTCCGGCGTTCGGCGGAGTGGGAGCTCGCGTTCTTCCGGATGCCGACGGCAGGGGCTGCTGGTGCCGGGGCCACCGCGGCTGCGGGCGACGCGGTCACGGCGGGCGGTGCGGTCGGTGCCGCCGCGGCTGCGGGCGACGCGGTCGGTGCCGCCGAAGCGACACTGCTGCACTGACGGCCGTCGAACACCCCGCGAAAGCGACAGATGTCCGGAGAAGTTCCGCGGGGATCTGTCGCTTTCCGGAACGGGGGGTGGCCGCCGACACAGGCCGGCGACCGGGGCTAGCGGGCGACCGGGGGCAGCCGCACCAGTTCGACGGAGAGCTCGGCACCGCTGACCGTGCCGCGCATCCACGTGTGGTCGGGCTGGCGACGGCGGTCGGTCGGCGAACCGGGGTTGAGCAGGCGCATCCCGGACGGCGCCACGGTGTCCCACGGGATGTGCGAGTGGCCGAAGACGAGCACGTCGGTGTCCGGGTACTCGGCGTCCATCCGGCGCTCCCGACCGGTCGACGCCCCGGTCTCGTGCACCAGGGCGAAGCGCAGGTCCTCGACACCGAACCGGGCGACGAGCGGCAGCCGGTCGTCGAACTCCGGACCGTCGTTGTTGCCCCGCACACCCTCGAACCGGCTGGACCGCGCCTGCACGGCGTCGAGGGTGGCCAGGTCGACCCAGTCCCCCGCGTGCACCACGAGGTCGGCCGCGTCGACGTCGTGCCACAGTCCGGACGGCAGGTCCTTCGCGCGCTTCGGCAGGTGCGTGTCGGACAGCAGGACGAACGACGTCGTCACGACTCGGTGGGTGCCGGCATCGGGAGCCCGGCCTCGTCCGAGGCGCCGAGGCGCTCCAGCAGCCCGGCGAGCAGTGCGATGTCGTCGTCCGACCAGTCGGCGAGCCGTTCGTCGAGCGCGTCCCGGTGCAGCTGCACCGACCGCTCGAGCGCTGCGCGGCCGGCGTCGGTCGCCTCGAGCGGCTTCGCGTTGCCGCTGCCGCCGTCGGTCGTCCGCACCAGTCCGGTCGCGAGGAGCCCGGACAGCTGCCGCGAGATCGTCGAACGGTTCAGGCGCAGGTAGCGGGCGATGTCGATGGCCATGCAGCCCGGGTGCTGGACGACGAAGTCGACGAGGGACTGGTCGACGACGCTCAACACCTGGTCGGAGCCGCGGGCACGGATGCTCGCCCGACGGGTGATGCGGGCGAGCTCGGTGTACGCCCGGCTGATGTCGCTGTTGCGGACCCTCGAACTCGGGTGGTCCATGGTGGCTCCAGCCTGTCTGTGCCGGCGCCGGCCGGCGGTCTTCTGGTCCGGTCACACTACCGGCGGGTCCGCGGAGAGTGGGGTCAGCGACCGGCCGCGGCAGCCTGCAGTGCGGGGATGTCCAACTTGACCATCTGCATCATGGCCTCGAACACGCGGGCGTTGGCCTCCGGATCACCCGATCCGCTCATCAGCTCCCCCAGCATCGACGGGGTCACCTGCCACGCCAGACCCCAGCGGTCGGTCAACCACCCGCACGCCGTCGGGCTCCCGCCGTCGGCGAGCAGGGCGTCCCACAGCCGGTCGAGCTCGTCCTGCGTGTCCACGTCGATCTGGAACGAGACGGCGTCGGTGTGCGGGTGCCCGGGGCCGCCGTTCATCGCGCGGTACGGGGCACCGAGCAACGTGAACTCGACGACGAGCGCACGGCCGTCGGGCATCCGGCTCACGCTGTCGACGTGACTGTCGGGGAACAGTCCGACGTAGTACTCGGCCGCTTGTTCGGCCTGGTCGTCGTACCAGAGGAACGGGGTGATGGTGGGCACGGGAGCCCCTTCGTTCGGTGCTCAGTCCGCGGCGCTGCGGCTGAGCAGGTCGGCTTTCTCGGGGTGTTCGTCGAACCACTTGCCGACGAACCAGCACATCGGGACGATGCGCTTCGTGGTCGACGACTCGACGTCGGCGACGGCGTACTCGACGAGTTGCGCCGCGTAGCCGTGGCCGCGGTGCTTCGGGACCGTGTACGTGTGCGGGAAGGCAACCGCGTCACCGTTCACCCGGTAGTCGAGCACGCTCACGAGCTCGCCGCCGACGTACATCGCGTAGCGGTCCTGGTCGGTCTCGTCGCGGAACTCGTGGTCCATGCCGCCATCATGCTCCCGGCGGGGCGTTCGCGCCTCCCGGGGAATGCACGACGGCGGGCAGCGTTGCAGGGACACCATGACAACCATCGGAATCATCGGCGCCGGCAACATCGGATCCCAGCTCGCTCGACTCGCGGTACGGAACGGCCACCAGGTCGTCATCGCGAACTCCCGCGGCCCGGAGACCCTGACCGACCTGGTCACGGAACTCGGCGACGGCGCACGCGCCGCGACCCGCGACGAGGCAGCCGCAGCGGGCGAGATCGTCGTCGTGACGGTGCCACTCGCCGCGATCGAGACCATCCCCGTCGAGCCCCTCGTCGGCAAGGTCGTCATCGACACGAACAACTACTACTGGGAGCGCGACGGCCGCATCGCCGCCCTCGACGACCAGTCCACGACCACGGCCGAGATGCTGCAGGACCACCTGCCCGGCGCCCGTGTCGTGAAGGCGTTCAACCACATCGGCGCCGACGACCTGACCGGCCACGCGACGCCCGCCGGCACCCCCGACCGTCGTGCCCTGGTCATCGCCGGCGACGACGACTCCGCCAAGCAGACCGTCGCCGAGCTCATCGACGCGTTCGGCTTCGACGTCGTCGACGCCGGACCGCTCGCCGAGGGCTGGCGCATCCAGCGGGACACCCCCGGCTACGGCCCGCGGATGACCGCCGCCGAGCTGCGCGACGCCCTGGCCGCCGCGACGCGCTAGTCCGCAGCGCCGCGCGGCGCCGCACCGCCGCTCTACCGCGCCGCCGACGCCGTTTCGCGCTGAGCGACACCCCACGGGCTCCGCTGCCCGTGACCTGTCGCTCAGCGCGAAACAACCGGGCGCGAAACGAGCCGACCCGGCGCGAAAGCCCGCTCAGGCCCGGTCGAAGATCGTCGTCATGTCGGCGATGTCGTCCTCGGTCGGCATCCAGGTGGTGCCCGCCTCGACGTTCTGCGTGATCTGCTCCGGCTTCGTCGCCCCCGCGATGACGCTCGACAGCCCCGGCTGCGCCAGGAGCCACGCGAACGTCGCCTGCAGCATCGTCACACCCCGGTCGTCGCAGAACCGCTGGTAGTCGTCGAGCACGTCCCACGGGGCATCCTCGAGCACCTGCGGCTTCGAGGTCGTCAGCCGCCCGTCGGCCGGACCGCCCGCCTTCGTGTACTTGCCGGTGAGCAGCCCGTTGTAGAGCGGGAAGAACGGCAGGAACCCGAGCGCGTACGCCCGCACCGCCGGCAGGACCTCGGCCTCGGCGTCCCGGGCGAGCGGGCTGTACTCGTTCTGCGCGGACACGAACGCGGTGGTCCCGGCGATCGACGCCGTGAGTTCGGCCTCGGCGATCTGCCACCCCGCGAAGTTCGAGTGCCCGACGTAGCGGATCTTGCCCTCGCGGACCAGGTCGTCGAGGACCGACAGGGTCTCCTCGATCGGCGTCACCTCGTCCGGCCGGTGCATCTGGTACAGGTCGATCCAGTCCGTGCCGAGACGCCGGAGCGACGACTCGACCGCGAGCCGCACGTACCGGCGGGACCCGCGGACGCCCCAGTCCGGGCCGTTGGCGCCCTGCATGTCCATGCCGAACTTCGTGGCGAGGACGATCTCGTCGCGGCGGCCGCGGATCGAACGTCCGAGCATCTCCTCGGACATGCCCGGCACGCCGCCGTAGATGTCGGCGGTGTCGAAGAGCGTCACCCCGGCGTCGAGGGCTGCGGCGACGACGGCATCGGTGCCCTCCTGCGACTCGGACGCGGTTCCCCGCCGCCCGAAGTTGTTGCAGCCGAGGCCGACGGTGGAGACGACGAGCCCCGAGGGGCCCAGGGGACGGTGTTCGATTCCGGTCATCACCCGAACGTACCGGCGACCCCGAACTGGGGCTGCGATCCACACAGCGGTTGCCGCTACAACTGAGCGTGGATCAGTCGACGGAAGGAGCGCCGCAGTGGCAGCGCATCGCATGCCCGAATCGGACCGGCCCCGTCGGCCCGTCCCGGCCTGGGTGACCGCGCCGCCCGTCGACGAGGTCGCGCCCGAGCGGGTCGCCGCCGCCGGTCACGTGAACGCCTCCGGCCGGGAGGCCCGCCCCGCCCCCGCCTCGTCACGCGCCGCCCACGCGGCGTCGGTCCCACCGACCACGGTCGCCCCGGCAGGGAACGCCGCGGCTGAGCAGGCACCCGCCGCGCATGCGCCGGCCGCGCACGCACCGACGTCCGAGCCCGCGTCGATCGCCGCACTGGTCGAGGCCGACGCCCCCGTGCCCGACTTCCCGCCGCAGCAGGAACTGCTGCCCCCGGCCCCGACGTCGCCGAACGTGCACACCGTGCCGTTCGAGACCCCCGCGGTGCCGCCGTCGTCGGTCGTCCCCGCCTCCGGGCTCGTGGTGCCGGTCTCCCCGGTCGCCGCCGCACCCGCCTCGGCGGACGCCGCACCACTCGTCGCACCGCTCACCACCCCCTCGCCGGAGGCACCGCCGACCGCCACACCCGTGGTGCCCGTCGCCGGACAGCCCCGGTTCTCGGTGCCCGGCCTCGAACACGTGGTCGTCGAGGGCACCGAACCCGAGCCCGTCGGCCCGATCGGCTACCGGACACCCCGACGCTTCGCCCACCAGCAGGCCGCCGCACGGTCGGCAGCACCCACACCCGCAGCCGCGGGGTCGTTCGACGCCGTGCTGCACGCGGCGCCGACCACCGCCGCTCCCGGCGGCACCGCCGTCGCGACCCCGAAGGCCCGGGCGACCACGGCCCTGGTCGCACCCACCCCGGTGCCGCAGGGTGCCGGCGGGGGCGAGGCGGGCCTCCCGACCGAACTGCTCGACCAGCCCGTGACCGCAGGCGCCCTGCCGGAGCCACGCCGTGCGCTCGGTGCGACCGCCGGCGCGGTGCTCGGCGCCGTCGCCGGGATCGCGACGATCGGTCTGGCGGCCTGGTGGTTCACCGCTCCCGCGACCGTGCACGGCGTCGGCGTGGTGCTCGGGCTGCTCGCGCTGGTGCTCTCGATCGTGACGCTGCGCGACCGGACGGCCACGTGGCAGCGGCCGGTCGCGCTGCTCGGTGCGGTGCTCGGCGGTGTCGGCACGGTCGTGCTGCTGTGGGCGGTCGCGGCGGCGTTGCTGCCGCTCGCGGGCGTGACGCTGCCGGACGTCACCGGCACCGGCACGACCCCGACGCTCGCCCCGTAGCGCCGCGAGCGCTCAGACGCCGTCGTCTCGGCAGGACGCCGCGTCGACGTCTAGACGCCCCCGAAAGTCGCGGCGTCTCGACGGCTCGGCGGCGTCGAGCCAACACGCCGGCGTCTCGTCGCGCTCTCCATCCCGGAGCACGCCGGCGTCTCGCCGCCGATGCACGCGCTCAGACGGCGCGGACGACCCCGCGGGACAGGATCGCGTTCGTCAGCGCGTCGATCGGCTCCCGCTGCACCGTCGGGTTCGCGATGAGCACGTAGTCCACTGCAGGCAGGTCCGGCAGCCCGAGCCGCTGCGACACCTTCACCAGGTCGGCCGGGATCAGCGAGTGCGGGAACACCGCGACGCCGATGCCCGCGCGCACCGCGGCGAGCACCCCGTTGACGTCACGGGTGTTGCAGGTGATCCGCCAGGTGCGGCCGGCGGCCTCGAGGGCGTCGATCGCCATCTGCCGGCTGATGCTCGGCGCCTGGTACGCGATGAGCGGGACGGGTTCGCCGGGTTCCAGGGCGATGCCGTCCTGCGCCATCCACACCATCTGGTCGGTGGCGACCCGGGTGCCCTCGGCGGACTCCCCCGCCGTCTGCTTGATGAACACCAGGTCGAGCTGGCCGGCGTGCACCCGGCGGAGCAGCGGTGCCGACTGGTTCACCGTGAGCTCGAGGTTCACCTGCGGGTGCAGGCGTCGGAAGTCCCGCAGGATCCGCGGCAGCTGGGTGATGGCAAGGTCGTCCGCCGCCCCGAACCGCAGCCGCCCGCGGGTGGCCGCGCCGGAGAAGTAGGCGTCGGCGGTGGCGTGCGCGGCGAGGATCGTCCGCGCGAATCCGGCCATCGCGTCCCCGTTGTCGGTCAGGGCGACGCCGCGGGTGTCCCGGGCGACGAGGGTGCGCGCCACCGCGGTCTCCAGGCGCCGGACGTGCTGCGACACCGTCGGCTGGCTGATCCCGAGCCGGGTGCCGGCCTGCGTGAAGCTGCCGGTCTCCGCCACGGCCAGGAACGTCTGCAACAGGACCGGATCGAGCACGGGGCACCTCGTTCGTTCGCGCGGTCATTCGACATCGCAATGGAGTGATAGCCACCATAGGGGTATCGAATGGGCCGGCGCCACGTAGTTTCGTTGGGGTACCAGATCCACACCGACGTCCGGAGAACCCCGCACCGTGAGCGCGTCACCGACGACCCTCCCCCCGCCCACCGAACCGCTCCCGATCCAGGCCACGCGACCGCCGTGGCGCCACACGCTCATCGCCCTGTCCGTGCCGAACTTCCGGCTGTTCACGGCGACCAACCTGGTGGCGATGACCGCCGGCTGGATGCAGCGCATCGCCCAGGACTGGCTCGTGCTGCAGCTGACCGGGTCGGTCGCGCAGGTCGGCATCACGGTCGCCTGTCAGTTCGCGCCGATGCTGCTGTTCGGGCTGCTCGGCGGCGTCCTGGTCGACCGGTTCTCGAAGCGCGCGCTCATGATGATCACGCAGGGAGCCTTCGCGGTGCTGTCCGCGCTGCTCGCCGTCCTGACACTCGCCGGCGTCGTCGAGGCGTGGCACATCTGGGTGATCGCGTTCCTGGTCGGCATGGTCACCGTGATCGACAACCCGGCACGGCAGGTGTTCGTCACCGAGATCGTCGGGCACAAGCACCTGCGGAACGCCATCAGCGTGAACTCGTCGGTGTTCCAGCTGGGCGGCATGATCGGTCCGGCACTGTCCGGTGCCCTGCTCGTCGCGGTCGGCGCGGGGTGGTCGTTCGGCGTGAACGCGATCGCCTGCGTCGCCGTCGTCGTGACGCTCGGGTTCCTGAAGGTCTCCGAACTGCACCGCACACCCCCGGCACCCCGCGGCAAGGGCCAGCTCGTGGAGGGCCTCCGCTACGCCGTGCACAAGCCGACGATCATCGTGCCGGTGATCCTCGTCGCGTTCTTCTCGGTGTTCGCGCTGACGATGCCCGTGCTGCTCTCCGCCTTCGCGTCACAGGTGTACGACGTCGGCGCCGGCGGCTACGGGGTGTTCAACTCCGCCGTGGCGATCGGCGCCCTGGTCGGCGCGCTGCTGTCCACCCGCCGGGCCGTCGTCCGGCTCCGCACCATCGTCGGCGGGGTGTTCTGGACGGGCGTGCTGCTCGTCGTCTCGGGGTCGATCCCGGCGATCGCACCGTTCACCGTCGCGCTGGTTGCTGTCGGGATGTCGCAGCTGCTGTTCCAGACCGCGTCGAACTCGCTCGTGCAGCTGTCGTCGAACGTGGCGATCCGCGGCCGGGTGATGTCGCTCTACGTCCTGGTGCTGCTCGGTGGGCAGGCGATCGGCGGGCCGCTGATGGGCCAGATCGTCGACCGCTTCGGTGCGCACGTGGGGATGATGGTCGCCGGAGGCGTGCCGGCCGCGGCCGCCGCCGTGATCGCGCTCGTGCTCGCCCGCCGGGGCGGCCTGCACCTGGCGGTGCGGATGCGCCACCACTTGCCGGTGCCGGCGATCGTTGCGCACTGACGGGGGCCCTGGCGGTGACCACCCGCCGGCCTGGAGGCCCGTGGCAGCTCCGTCCCGCGCCTCCCGTCCGCCCGTTGGTCGCGTCGGGCGGTACGCAAGACACCGGTGTTCACGCTCGACGCCGCGGGATCCCGCGGTGTGTTGCGTGAACACCGGTGTCTTGCGAGGGGCAGTGCCTCAGTAGGCGACGCCGAAACGCGTCTGGTGGTGCGCCGGGGTGACGATCTCGTCGACGAACGCGATCGCGTAGTCGGCGCCGGAGATGTCCGAGTTGCCCTCGGCGTCGGCGAGCAGGACCTCGTCCGAGGCGCGGTAGGTGCCGCGACGCTCGCCCGGGTTGTAGCTACCGAAGGCCGCGGCGGGGCTCACGTAGAACCAGTCGACCTCGGTGTCCGACGCACGGAGGGCGTCGAGGATCTGCGCGTGGCTCTTCGCCTCGCCCTTGAAGGCGTCCGGGAAGCCGTCGGTGTCGAAGAGGCGGGGGCCGTCCTCGGACACGCGCATCGAGCCGGCACCGCCGACGATGCCGAGCCGCGCGCCAGCCGCGGCGGCGGCGTCGACGAAGTGCTGGAACTTGTCCTTCAGCTCGCTGCCGTCGGCCTGCACGGCGTGGAGCGAGACGACGACGACGTCGGCACCCTTGGTGACCTCGGACACGAAGTCGGCGTCGAACGCGTCGCCCTGCGCCAGGGTGAGGCCCTCGGCCGGCTCGAGCTTGCTCGTGTCGCGGGCGACCGCGGTGACGGTGAGGCCGCGGGAGAGGGCCTCGTGGGTGATGGCGGAGCCGGCGTAGCCGGTGCCTCCGAAGACGACGATGTTGGTCATGGTGTTCCCTTCGTGGACGTGCTGGGCGTCGGTGACGTTGACAGTCACCGTACAAGAGTTACTCTCTTTGAGTAAGTAGGCACCTGGCGGTGCGTGACGGAGGACACCATGTCAGCACTCGAGTACAGCCCCTACGCGGCGGACTGCCCCAGTCGGCAGCTGCTCGACCGCATCGGCGACCGGTGGAGCGTGCTGACGATCGGCGCCCTCGCCGACGGTCCCGCACGGTACTCGGCGGTGGCGGCCCGGGTGCAGGGGGTCTCGCAGAAGATGCTCACCCAGACGCTGCGGGCCCTCGAGCGCGACGGCATGGTGACGCGGACGGTGTTCCCCGAGATCCCGCCGCACGTGGAGTACGAACTGACCGAGCTCGGGCGGTCGCTGCGCACGGTGCTCGTGCCGCTGGAGGACTGGGCCACCTCGCACATGTCCGACGTCGCCGAGGCGCGCGAGGGGTACGACGCGCGCTGAGGCGGTGCGCGGGCGCGGGGCGCGCTGGGCGCTTGGTGAGCAGAAACGGTCGGGTCCGAGGACCGCACGCGACACCTTCTGCTCACGATGTGGCCCCGCGGCCCACGCACTCGGAATCCCCGACGGCGACGAGTGGTTGCCTGGGGACATGCGATCGATCGTCTACACGAAGCCCGGTGCCAGCAGCGTCCTCGAACTCGTCGAGCAGGAGATCCCGGAGCCCGGTGCCGGTGAGGTCCGCGTCCGCGTCGTCGTCTCCGGCGTCAACCCGACCGACTGGAAGGCCCGTGCCGGCGGCACGTACGGCGACGGACTGCCGTTCCCCGAGATCACGCCGAACCAGGACGGCGCCGGTGTCGTCGACGCCGTCGGCCCCGGAGTCGACGGGCTGACCGTCGGTGACCGCGTGTGGCTCTTCATGGCGGCTGCGTCACGGCCGACCGGCACGGCACAGGAGTACACGGTCGTGCCCGAGTCGCGCGTGGTCCCGCTGCCCGACGGCGTCTCGTTCGACGTCGGCGCCTCGCTCGGCGTCCCCGCGATGACTGCGCACCGAGCGCTCACCACCCACGAGGACGGCCCCGCACGCCTGGGGCCCGGAGCCCTCGACGGCTTCACCGTGCTCGTCGCCGGTGGTGCCGGTGCCGTGGGGCACGCCGCGATCCAGCTCGCCCGCTGGGCCGGAGCGACCGTCATCACGACGATCAGCTCGGACGCGAAGGCAGCCCTTGCCACGGCAGCCGGCGCCCACCACGTCGTGAACTACCGCGAGGAGGACGCCGCCGAGCGCATCCGGGCGATCGCGCCGGACGGTGTCGACATCGTCGTCGAGGTGTCGATCCCGCAGAACGCCGCACTGGTCGCCGACGTGCTGGCGAACCACGGTGTCGTGTCGATCTACGCGAACAACGGCGGCGACGAGGCGAGCCTGCCGATCCGCCCGAACATGAGCGTGAACGCCCGCTACCAGTTCCTGCTGCTCTACACGATCGGCGACGAGGCGCTGTCCGCGGCGGCCGAGGACGTCACCGAGGCGCTGCACGACGGTGTGCTGCCGGTCGGCGAGGACGCCGGGCTCCCGCTCACCCGCTTCACGCTCGGGCAGACCGCCCAGGCGCACGACGCGGTCGAGCAGGACACGGTCGGCAAGGTGCTCATCGACGTGACCGAGGCGCCGTAGCTGCGACAACTGATCCGGCTCGGGCTCCGGCTCCGGCTAAAACGAACGGCTCCCACGCACGCGTGGGAGCCGTTCGTCGTGGACGATGCGGGAGGGGTCAGCGACCCAGACGCGCGGCGATCGCTGCGGTGACCCGGAGCCGGGCTGCAGCGCGCTCGCGTTCGATGTTGGCGGCGATGACGTCGAGGTCTTCGTAGTCGGCGTCGGTGGTGGTGTCGTTCCAGTTCGGCGAGGAGATCCGGGCACGCCCGAACGACGGCGGAGCAGGGTTCACGGTCGTCATGGGGGCATCGTACGTCGAGCGTCCGACAGAGCGTGTGAGCATCACGGGCCTTTCCTTGGATTGCGGTCGCGCTCGGGGAACGAGTAGGTCAGCGAGAACGCGACGGCCATGAACGACGCCATCATCGCGATGTTCTTGGCGTCGAGTTCGGTGAAGGCGTCGGGGACCGGGGAGTCGACGGTGAGCATGCCGAACGAGTACTGGTCCGACCGGATCACCACCGAGACGTACGAGGTGTACCGCGGCTCGAAGCCCGGCAGGTCCTGGTCGACGTCGACGTCGGCCGAGCGGTCACCGACGATCCGGGGTGATCCGCCGACCAGCACCCACTCGAGGTTGCGGTCGCCGTAGGGCGTGCCGGCGCGGAAGACCCCGGCGGTGTCGCCGGCCCCACCGTGACCGATCGGCTCGAGAGCACGCAGATCGGTGGACAGCTGGTACACGTTGGCGCGGACGTCGGGCACCTTGGGCAGCAGGTAGAACGCCAGGGCCACGGCGACGCGGTCGGCGACGACCGAGAGTTCACCGTGGCGCTCGGATCGGGGCAGCTCGGTGAACCGGACGAGCCGGGTGGCGATCTGGCCGAACGCGTACCGGACCGCCGTCGACTGCTCGAGCTCCGCCGCGGTGGCGTTGTCCTCGGCCACCGACCGGGCGGCGTCGCTGCGCCGGGTCCGGACCACCTGCACGGTCACGGCGCCCACGAGCACGACGAGCCCGAACGCGACGAGCGACAGTCGGACCGCCGGCGTGACGAACAGGTTCGGCAGCTGGAACGCCGCGGTGGGCGCAGCGGCCACCACGATCGGCCACACGACCGTGCCGACCCGTCCTGAACGCTGTTGCCCCATGACCACGACGCTAGGTCACGCCACCGACGCGGACGGAGTTGTCCACAGGCGGGTTCTCCACAGGACGCACCGGCCTCCACCGGCCCGTCGCACGCAGCTGGTATGCAGGACCCATGACCGACGTCAGCACGCCCGTTCCCGGATCCAGAGCCCTCGTCCTCGGTGGCGGAGGTGTCGCCGGCATCGCGTGGGAGGTCGGTGTCCTCGTCGCCCTGCAGGAAGCCGGCGTCGACCTCGACGCGGCCGACCTCGTGGTCGGCACCAGCGCCGGCAGCGTCGTCGGCGCGTTCGTCCGGACGGGTGCCGTCCAGCAGGCCTACGACCAGCAGCACACCCCGGCGCCGACCACCTACCAAGAGCCGGCCCCCATCGACGTCGAGGCCGTGCAGCAGCACATCGGCGCAGCACTGCAGGGTGCGACCGGCGAGCAGGACGCCCGGGCTCGACTCGGTCAGGCCGCCCAGCAGGTCGTCGGTGGTCAGAGCGACGACGAGCGCACGGCGACCTTCGGCGAGACGCTGCCGTCCTCCGAGTGGCCGGAGAAGCCGCTCGCCGTCACCGCGGTCGACGCCACCGACGGCACCTTCCGCCTGCTGACGGCAGCCGACGGCGTGCCGCTCCCCCGTGCGGTCGCGGCCAGCTGCTCGGTGCCCTTCGTCTGGACCCCGGTCACCATCGACGGCCGCCCGTACGTCGACGGTGGTGTCCGCTCGGGCACCAACGCCGACGCCGCCGCCGGGTACGAGCGCGTGCTCGTCATCGCCTGCGGCCCCGAGGGCCCGTCCCCGTGCGGGCCGTGGCTCGACGTGGCCGTCGAGGCCCTGCGCGCCGGTGGTTCGTCGGTCGAGGTCGTGGTGGCGGACAGCGCGTCCCAGCAGGCCTTCGGCACGAACTCGCTCTCGCTCGCCACCCAGGCACCGTCGGCCGAGGCCGGCCACGCCCAGGGCACCGCGGTCGCCGAGCAGGTCGCCGCCTTCTGGGCCGAGGACCTGGCGAGCGTGCACGCATGAGCACCCCGTTCTCCGACCTCGACCAGTACGTCGCGCTCCCCCGTGTCGACGGCATCGACATCAGCCCCGACGGCACCCGCGTGGCCCTGACGGTCAGTGCCCTCGACCCCGACGGCACCGGGTACCGCCGGTCGATCTGGCAGGTACCAGCAGCCCCGGCCGAGGACGCGGACGACGCCGGCACACCCGCCGCACGCCCGGTCCGCCTCACGCGCTCCGCCAAGGGCGAGGGCGGCATCGCCTTCACCCGCACCGGCGACCTGCTCTTCGTCTCCGCCCGGCCCGACGCCGACGCCACCGACCTCGAGGCCGCCCAGCTCTGGGTGCTGCCCGCGACCGGTGGCGAGGCCCGTCCGCTCACCCGCCTGGCCGGGGGCGTCGGTGGGGTCCTGGCCACCGCGGCCTCGTCGGACGTCGTGGCGCTGACCGCCGACCTGCTGCCGGGGGCCGGCTCCGACCCCGCGTCCGTGCTCGAGGCCGACGCGGAGCTCCGGAAGACCCGGAAGGACAAGCAGGTCCGCGCAATCCTGCACGAGACCTACCCGGTGCGGTACTGGGACCACGACCTCGGGCCGGCCCAGACGCACGTGCTGACGCTCGACACGGCCGGCAGCGACACCGGCAGCGACGCCGTCGGCGCCAGCGCCGAGCCCGTCCAGCCCGTCGACCGCACACCGGCCCCCGGCCGCTCGCTCGACCACGTCAGCGGGGCGCTCACGCCCGACGGCTCGGTCCTGCTGGCATCCGTCGGCGTCCGGGAGGCCCGTGGGGACCGCTCGACGCTCGTCACCATCGACCTGTCAAGCGGCCACCGCACGGTGCTGTTCGACGACGTCGACGTCGACCACGAGATGCCGGCGCTCAGCCGCGACGGCAGGACGATCGCCTGGGTCCGCACCGTCCGCTCCACACCGGCCGGCGCGAACCAGCAGGAGGTCTGGGTCGCCAGCATCGACGGCTCCGACGCCCGCCGTGTCGCGACCGACTGGGACCGCTGGCCGAGCGAGCTCGTGTTCGAGCACGGCGACCGCGCGCTCCTGGCGGTCGCCGACCAGGACGGCCGCGCGCCGATCTTCCGCATCCCCCTCGACGGCGGAGCCGTCGAGCAGCTGACGCACGACGACTGGGCGTACTCGAACCTGCGCGTGGCGGCGGCGACGGGCGTGGTCGTGGCGCTCCGGGCCTCCTGGGCGGCCCCGCTGCACCCGGTGCGGATCGCGACGGACGGCACGGTGACCCCGTTGGCGACTCCGGCGCCCCTGCCGGACATGCCCGCCCACCTGGAAGAGGTCGAGACGACCGCAGCCGACGGCGCCCGCGTGCGCGGCTGGCTGGTCGTGCCCGAGAATGAGGGGCCGCACCCGCTCGTCCTGTGGATCCACGGCGGACCGCTCAACTCGTGGAACCAGTGGTCCTGGCGCTGGAACCCGATGCTGCTCGCAGCCCGGGGCTACGCCGTGCTCCTGCCGGACCCCGCGCTGTCCACCGGTTACGGACTCGACTTCGCGAACCGCGGCTGGAACGCCTGGGGGCAGGCGCCGTACACCGATCTGATGGCGATCACCGACGTGGTCGAGGCGCGGGCGGACATCGACGCGACCCGGACCGCCGCCATGGGCGGGTCGTTCGGCGGGTACATGGCGAACTGGGTCGCCGGGCACACCGACCGGTTCCGCGCGATCGTCACCCACGCGAGCCTGTGGGCGCTCGACCAGTTCAACGGCACGACGGACTCGTCGCAGTACTGGTCGTCGATCTTCGACGCCGACGGGATCGCGGCGAACGACCCGCACCGGTTCGTGGGTGACATCACGTCACCGATGCTCGTCATCCACGGCGACAAGGACTACCGGGTGCCGATCGGCGAGGGGCTGCGGCTCTGGTCCGAACTCGCGGAGCACCACGCGGCACCGGACGGCTCGATGCCGCACCGGTTCCTGTACTTCCCGGACGAGAACCACTGGGTGCTCGCTCCGCAGCACGCGGTGGTCTGGTACGAGACGGTGTTCGCGTTCCTCGGGCAGCACGTGCTCGACCAGGAGTGGGAGCGGCCGGCGCTGCTCGGGTAGCGCGGCGAGCCGGGCGGGCCGCTAGACGAACGCGGCCTGCCCGGTGATCGCCCGTCCGACGATCAGGGTGTTGACCTCGCGCGTGCCCTCGTACGAGTAGATCGCCTCGGCGTCGGCGAAGAACCGGGCCACGCCCTTGTCGAGCACGATGCCGTTGCCGCCCTGTACTTCGCGGCACCAGGCGACGGTCTCCCGCATCTTCGCGGTGGCGAACGCCTTGGCCATCGCGGAGTGCTCGTCGCCACCGACCCCGGCGTCCTGCATGGCCGAGGCCTGCGTGCACAGTGCGATCGAGGCCGTGATGTTCGACAGCGACTTGACGAGCAGGTCCTGCACGAGCTGGTGCGCGGCGATCGGCTTGCCGAACTGGATCCGCTCGCGGGCGTAGGCCAGCGCGGCCTCGTACGCACCGACCGCGATGCCGACGGCCTGCCAGGCGACCTCGGTGCGGGTCAGTCGGAGCACCTCGGCGGTGGAGCGGAACGACGTCGCGTTCTGCAGCCGGCGCGACTCGGGCACCCGGACGTCGTGCATGACGATGTCGGCGTTCTGCACGCCGCGCAGCGCGATCTTGTCCTCGATCTTCGTCGCGGTGAAGCCCGCGGTGTCGGTGGTGACGAGGAAGCCCTTGACCTGACCGTCGGCGACGTCCTTCGCCCAGATCACGACGACGTCGGCGAAGGTGGCGTTGCCGATCCAGCGCTTCTCGCCGTCGAGCACCCACTCGTCGCCCTCGCGCCGGGCGGTGGTGCGCAGGCCCTTCGCGGAGTCGCTGCCCGAGTACGGTTCGGTGAGCCCGAACGCCCCGACGATCTCACCCGTGGCCATCCGCGGGAGCCACTCGCGCTGCTGTTCGTCGCTGCCGGCGACCGCGATCGAGTTCATCGCCAGGCCGGACTGCACGCCGATGAAGGTGGCGACGCTCGCGTCCACGCGTCCGAGTTCGAGGGCCGCCCAGCCGCGGTACACGGCCGAGTTCTCGAACTGCCGCACGAGCGGGACGCCGGGCCCGTACATGCCGAGCTCGGCGAGCGGCGCGATCACCTGCATCGGGAACTCGGCGCGCGCCCAGTACTCGTCGGCGATGGGCGCGACCTCGCGCTCGAGGTACTGCCGGAGCTGCCCGAGCGACGCGCGCTCCTGCTCGGTGAGCTGTTGCTGGAAGCCGTAGAAGTCCGATTCGAGCAGGGGCGTCGCGGGCATCGTCGTTGACATGGGAACCACGATGCATCATTCTCGAAAACGTTGCAAGAGAGGATCGCGTGTACACATCAGACTCTGCGCTGCGCGCCTTCCGGGAGGCCCGTCACACCTTCATCGCCGGCTCACGGATCGACATGGGGGCGTTGGCTGCCGCACTCGGCGTCGACCGCACGTCGCTGTTCCGCTGGGTCGGCAACCGTGACCGGTTGCTGTCCGAGATCCTGTGGTCCCTCGCAGTCCCGACCCTCGACGGAGCCACCCACGCCGCCGACGAGATCGGGGCGACCGGAGCTGCCCGGCTCGTCGTCGTGCTCGACCGGTTCACCGCCGACCTGATCGACGCCCCGTACTTCCGGGCGTTCCTGACGCGCGAGCCCGCTCGGGCGATGCGTCTGCTCACCACCTCGGACAGCGACGTGCAGAGCCGATTCGTCGCCCGGGTGACCGCTCTCATCGAGCAGCAGGAGTCGTCCGGTACGTTCGATCCGGCACCGTTGTCGGCTGAGGAGCTCGCACGGCTGCTCGTCCGGATCTCCGAGTCGTTCACCTACGCCGAGTTCATCTCCGGTGAGACCC
>Ga0265797_10003598_pt1 | contig 24655 bp, 21 predicted proteins | sample P2T30metagenome_FD_192433 | JGI IMG/M metagenome (GOLD analysis project Ga0265797, IMG submission 192433) | Plant litter microbial communities from East Loma Ridge, Irvine, California - P2 T30 | ecosystem: Environmental > Terrestrial > Plant litter > Unclassified | place: USA: California... | reverse complement strand
TGCTATGCAAAGGGAACGCGCTAGCCACTGCGCCAAAGCCCCTTTAAAGCGCTATTGCTATTGGATGGACGGGGAGGGAAAATGTCCAATATGTAGCGTGTCAATTGGAAGAAGAAGATCCTAGAAGCCAACGCGACAATCGGCATGGAGAGACTCATCTACAACACTGACAAGACTCCCATGCCAACGGCAGAGTGAAGGGAATTGTTCAATGTCGAGTTATCGAGACTGTACCTATGGTATGATCATCGTGACTTGGGCGCAAACTTACAACACCAAAGCAACACCGCGATCGTATACACTTCACACAACGCTTCTGTGGCCCCAGCAAGACTATCGTGGCAACGGGGGAACGATGGCGATCGTTCACAATCGAGTTCTGAGTACCATGATGTTACTAATTAAGTTGGTATCCGATTCGTTCCCTTCGTTGGAATCAGGGATGAGGCAGGCCACAAGCAGTCTCAAGACGTTTTCGACAAAGGCGATGAAGGGCAATTGAGGGAGCAGGAAGGTTAGCAAAGCCATCAAGTCCGAAGACTCGAAATTCGTCGAAGTCACTGAGATTTCGATGGAGGATGGAGTCGCATCACTGGCTGAGCGAAACAGATTGGCAATGTTGGATAGCCAGATCTATACAACAGAGCTTAGGCTACATCCTCGTTCAATCAGAACACGGATCCATCAATACTTGATGAAGTTATGTGCCCACGAAGGCTGGGCTGGTTATCTTGGGGTGTGGTGCCAAGACGCGGAGACTTACGGACTTGGTCGAAACATCTCGCAATTCCGTCCACGTCAACTTCGCACATGGAGACCGAGAGCTGACATTCGCACTATCAAACGATCGAATGTGCTGCCTCGAGCTCGTTGATCGGGATAGGTCACCTCATGCCACGCGGAAACGATGGAACGTGACTCCGAGTCTTTGGATGCCATCACCGGGAACTCTTTCCTCTCTGGACTCATTCACGCGCAAACTTGCCGTTGACAGCACGGTCACACTGCATCATTCGGAACAAAACACCTGTTTGGCCATCGACAAGACACATCTGGCACAAGTGCTCCTGTGGATGTCAGGACATGTAGTTATGGCCAATTCACATGAGCCGCAGCCTTACGCGGTGTTAATAGAGACAAATCGCCTGGTAGGTATCTGTTGTAGGTCTCTTACTCTCCCTTTCAACATCGATCCAAACAATGCTCTACACAGAATCCTCCAACTCATCGAATACTGACTCCACCAACTGCTCAACCCCAATGGCCGACTCAAGCAACAATAGCGGCACCACCAAGACCAGCACATCAATCTGGCACATCCCCCAATTCAAATACCGCCCCGAAGTCTCCTGGCTTGCCCTGCAAAACCACTTCGAGCACCTCCGCTCACTGCAACAAACATGCCTACACCCCAGCACCGGCAAACCATACATGCTCAGCATGCGCTTCGGCAAAAACAACTCTTGGGAGGGACTTGGAAAAGGCATCACGCACGTCGCGATCCTGGAATTCGCATCTCAAGAAGACCTCGATTACTACCTGCTGCGAGACGAAGTGCACGCGGAGTTCTCGCGGCAAGCACTACCACTTGTTGAGGAGGTGACTGTAGTTGATATCCAGGATGGGGTTCTTTTTGGACCGACTCCAAAGAAACCGGCTGGGTCGGGTGGGTTGTACAAGGGGGCTTGCCATTGTCGGGGATGTGAGTGGGAAGTTCGAGTTCCAGACGGAGAGGCATTGAAGCATGTTCTTTGCCACTGCGATACTTGCAAGCGACTGGGTGGCGGGCCGTATTCATGCAATTACATTGTCGGACGCGACGGATTGCGAGTGACGAGAGGGTCGCCGAATGTGTACATTTATCAGGGAGCTAGTGGTGAGTGTGATTGATGCAAAGACCCTGAGGAGATCTTTCGGATTCTCGAAGCTGACTTTTTTTAGGCAAGGATGTCCGATGTTTCTATTGCCCGAATTGTACAAGCCACATCTATCACCACCAAGACGCGATGCCTGAAAATATCATAGTTCGCACTCTGCTGCTGGATGGCGGTAATAATCTACCGGCTGGTGGCGAAATATTCACAGAAGGAAAACTTGCTTGGGCAGAGGACTTGAAGAAAAGTCTCCCGCCGGCCATATCTCAGGGGACAAGTTGATTTAAATAAGCTACTGCCAACGTCACCCAAACATATTTTAGTCTACATGCCCCCCGAGATGATGTGTGAAGAAAAGTCGCCAGGCAGCTGTTTCTCAGCGGATGAATTAATTGAAACAGGCAGCTGCCAACGCCGCCCAAATCTATCTCAGTCAATCTACCCCGCGAGAGCCTGTGCAGGGGTTATAAGTAAACGCATAGGAAGTGATGTTTCATGAAGAACTTGAGAAATCTCGCTGGCGAAATAAAAGTGATGTAACGTGCGACATCATCCCATCATAATATATCGTTAGATCTACACAATCAAGACCTCTTCGCAACATCTTCCAACAAAGCCTCCGCCGCCATCTTGCCCAAGTTGTTCGACGCCAACGGCGAATCACCAGTCAGCAGATAACGATCGCGGTGCGTCTCGCCAGTCATCTCCGGGTTGACGATCTCGACACCGAGCTTGCGCAACTCCTCGCCGACCAGCCACGGCATCTTGCCAGGGATGTACCCTATGTCAATATTCCCTCCAGCGTCGAGAGAATCGGGGAAGACAACGATCTTGTATCCTTCGTAGATGAATTTGCTTCCCTCCGGCTTTCCAACGTTGGCGGCCAACATACTCGCAGGACCGTGGCAGAGGGTGATGAAGTAACGTTTCTGCTCGTCGGCCCAGCGGAGAACGTCACCGACGGTCTTCGAGAATGGCACGCCGTTCATGACACCGTGGCCGCCCGGGATGAAGACACCGATGTAAGGCGTGTCTTTGGTGAATCCGTTCTTGCCCCAAATCTCCTGCAAGTTGAGTGGGGAGCGGAGCTTCTGCTTGTATTTCTCAAAGACGCCCTTGATCGCCTCGTCCTCTTTCGGGAACGCCCACATCTCGAGCTTTACAGGCTCGCCAGTGATGGTTGCGACATCAACGTCGAAGCCAGCTGCATTTAAATGGATGATTGGCAGTAGCATTTCTACGGGGTGATTGCCGGTTGAGAAGAACTCGCCGCCGTTCATCCGCAGGTATCGCTCCTGTGTAGCAATCATGAGGACCTTCCACTTCCCACCCGTGTAGGGGTTTGGGTAGTGGGCGCCATCAAAGTCGGTCTTTGGCGGGACGTACTGCGTAAGAGAATAAGGTGATGGGAACCAGGCGTCGTCTTCAGCCTGATCGGCGGCTGGTTTACGGTCGGATGAATTGGACATCGTTGTGGTGATGTTGGTGTAGAAAGCTGTTCGCTGGAGATATGATAAATTGCAAAAGGAAGCAGACGCAAACAACCTGCACTATATATCACAAGGTCGTCTCTGCTAGAGCTTCGATTGCCTTCGACATGCTACTGAGTCAAGCTGCATTGCTAAGCACCGCGCAGTAAAGAGCCAAGCGAACTTTTGAGCTATAACACATGAGTGACATAACCGATTATCACTGGGCTGGCAGGGATCCAATGAGAGATGCTGCCCGCATGTGCGTGGAAAGCAATCCCTGGAGGATCAGCGTTGTTTTGAGTTCATCCTACGTATGCGTATCCGGCCTCTCCGGTATCGAGCCGATAAACGACATTGATGGCAGGTGACAGGAAGACTCGGAGTCAACACACGACGACCCATGTTCCCGAGTTCGTTATGTAACCATCGCGGTTTGTACCCATTGATGTAAGAATGAAATGGAATCTACATGCTGCAACAAGCTTACAAACCACCGCTTTGGCTCTCTTTCCGCTTGACCTCAGGACTCTGCCCCCGAGAACGACCCTCCGTCGGGCTCATCAAGCTGCCACTTCGTACGCTCTGCGCTGTGCTTCCTCGCCTGCTGGTGCCAGCACCGCCCGATTCTGCTTCCCTCTCCAAGAACTCACTCCACAGCTCTGCCAGCGTCTCCCTACTCGCACCGCCAGGGCTTTCAGGATTGAACTCTCCCAACGCGGGTGTTGAAGGTGTTCGCCTGAATGGACTGACAGGAACCCGAAGAGAGCCAACGCCAGCACCTTGTCGGAGTAGGCCTGCCTGTTCTTTCTGTTGCTCGTTCCAGCCCAAGAGTGCAGATATGAGTCCTAGAACCTGGAACTTCTTCGGATCGCTACGGTCCAGTGCGAGGAAGTGCAAGAAATGATTCGTGACCAGCTGACGATCGACGTTATCTTCTGGTTTGCCTCTCTTGAGGAATCGCAGTGCCTTTGTCAAATGATCGTTGAGAATGACAGCCTCATGCCTCAATTTGCCAATGAGGAGGTTCTTCTCTTTGACCTCTTTCTCAAACGGCAGTGCTCGTTCAAGTTCCTTCTGTGTCGTCTCAAGCTGCGACTTCAACTCCGCCGAACTGTCTTCCGCGCCCTTAACTTGCTTCCGTAGTTCTTCCAGCTGAGACTGCGACTGTTCCACAAGTTCACGTAGTTCTCTCTTGCGCTCTTCCTGCACGTCACGCAGGGCGCGCTGCAGACCGTCCACTGTAGATCCTTGAGTATCCGCCTCACTTCTCACTCGTTCAAATGCCTCTTTCTGTGCGTTCAATTGTTCTTCCAACTCTTGTGCCCGTTCGTCTGCTCCTTCGCGCCGTGAGCGCTCTTCCGTAGCCAGAATTTCCCAATCCTGCATTGCTTGCCGTGCGACTTCATATTCCTCACGTACATATGCCTCGCGAGAGATCAAGTCATCGCGCTCTTTCGCCCAGTTCGTGTTAGACAGATTCGTCCTTGATCGGAGAGTCTCGATTTCGGAAGCTTGTGACTCGAGCTGGCTGTTCAGGTTGGCGACAGATGACTGCAGTCTTTCGTTGTCCTCTTTCGTGGTAGACTGCTCTTGTTCCAGCTCCTCAATGCGGCCACGAGCCAGCTCGAGTTCCTCCGCATCGGCTTTCAGACGCTCGCCTAGTTGCGATCGAATGGTATTGACTTTGCTCAACAAATTGCGGTATTGCGTCTCGGCCTCATCTTTCTCTTCTTGAGACTTCTCTAGCTCTTCCCTCACACCGGAGACCTCCTCCTTGTGGCCAGCTTGAAGACGCTCGAGTGACTTTCGCAATTCGGTGACCTCGGCGCGCAAGTTGTCTCGCTCTTGCTGCATAGCATCCAGACGAGTCGTTGCGTCCGAGTTGCTTGTAGTATTACTCGAGTCGTTGCCAGAATCGTTCACGTCTTGCGACGGCGGATCTCCATTCTGAGCTGGCTGTTTCTGGGACTCGTCCACTGGCGATAGAGCCTCGGGTGGTGACGATGGCATATGCAAGGTGTCTTCGGTCTTCAACTGCTCCAGACCGCGGACAACCTAGTCAGATGTTAGAGCAATTCCTTCCTTCGTCCATACTCGCGCATACCGCTGTTGTCTCGGGCCCTTCATCGTCGTCGTCGTCCTCTTCCTCCTCGCCGACTGCCTGCTGATCCTTGACGCCATTGGACTCGGCAGCATCTGTGGCCTTTCCATTTGCCTTTTTCTTACTGTTCTTCTTCTTCTTCTTTGCAGCTGCAACGTAATGCCGCGTCAGCCCGAGTTCCTTTGAAAGGGTCGCAGTCGCAGTGTGAGCGCTGGAGGAATTGGTGTTTGTTCTTACCTGACTTGCTTATAGAAGCCGAGGCATTGGCAGCTGACATATTCAGTAGATGGCAAAACGCATGTCTCGCGAGAGCCAACAATTGAGGAATCTATGTCACTTTACATGTGTGGTAGTGCTGGCAACTTGACGAACATGGAGAGCCTGAGGCATCAATGCACTAAGTACAATCGTGCTTGAACACGAACCGAACACGATACATCTGCAATATACACATCTACGTCCGCTGCCGCCGGAGAAGTCATCATTATGAAGGAATCGCTCGTTACATAAGCTCAGTACTGGTTCGCATCATCCGCGAGTCTACCCCTGTGGAAAGCTCCTGCAGCGCCGAACATGAAGGTGGCTTGTGGCTTACTTCCAGCGGGATCAATTGCATATGACAATATCAATGCGGGTACTGCCTCTTAACGTACTATCAGCAGTCTAATCTACATTGAACGGCTCACGACCCAGCGACTGGACCATTCACCCATCCACAATAACATCTAGGCCTCCTGCATCAACGACAAGAGGTCGTTCGCCTCAACGAACTTCTCCCAAGTTGTGAGCTGTAGCCCAGGAAGCTGAGATACAGTCAGTAAATGCTCTCGGAACACAAAACACGAACCTCTTACCTCGCTGGCCTGGACAAAGCTCGAGTTCCCATAAATCATGCCACACTTTTCGAAAATCATCAGCTGCTCGGTGAAGTCCAGTGCCGTGACCGGTCCCATCTTAGCTTCTAGCTGCTGGCGGAACTCGTTTTCGGGTGTCTGCTCATAGCGCACAGGGATGTTATAGACTGCAAGGGTTAGCTGTCAGTCTCTCGTACCGTCCTGTCCTTGCGGATGGCTGGATTTCCCCTTACCTCGCTCAAGCACTTTAAGCTTGTCTAGCTCACTGATGGCTTGCGAGTGGAACGCGATGGTGCGCTTGTGATATTGGTCGTCGTGCTCTACCAAATATTTCACCAACTTGCCAGTGTCTGAGATGGCGGCGTTGGGCAGAGGAGTCTCGCCTGGAAGCACAAAAGAACGCACGTAAGTTCCATCCTTCTGCTGCGCATGAAGTCAGCAGTGCATAGGGGAAGCAGACTCATTGCAGCATGGTGCGGCTGGAAAGAAGAACACTCACCTTCACCGGCAAGTAGACCGGCGCATTGGTCACGCAATTCTCCATGTAGTTGGGGAAGAGGATCTCAATCGTCTTGCTCCACAGCGCCGGCTTGGATTCCTGCATGTACTTCGCAACATCGGCTTTGCTCTGCCAGTGGAAGATGTTGGAAAATTGGCCCTTGGACAACGCTTTTCCATCCGGCAGCGAAGCCCAGACAAAATGCTCCAGCTGAGGCAGATTATCGGCGACATCAACGACCCTCTTGCCCTGCTCAGTCTCGATTTCGGCCGACATGGTTTGCCAAAAATCAGTCATGGCATAGACGATATGAGCTCCGTCGAAAGCACGCTGTAGACTAGCCGCATCGTCGAGGTCGGCCTGGATCATCTCGACACCTTGTTCCGCCAACGTTTTGCTCTTCGGAGACGTGGTGCTTCTAGTCAGACCGCGGACATGGTACTTCTCAGGCTCTTTGAGGAAAGCTTCAACAACCGAACCTCCCTGTATAGAAGCATGAGCGATGTTTCCGACAAGGCTTCGGATTTGTTATCATCGTCTGAACATACCTGCAGGCCTGTTGCACCGAGTACAGCGACGATCTTCTGAGATTGAGCCATGATTGAGTGTTCTTGGGCTGATTGTGTGTGATAATTCCGTCTGCGTATGAGTGGTCCTTGTATGATGATCTGGACCTCAACCTCTATATATACAGCAGCCTACAACGAGTACAGTATCAACTGTGTCACTGAAATTGGTGCTCGGGATGCGCGGACACGCGAGATCTTTGTTACGTCTGCGTTCCAGATCCGCTCGATTTGCTCATCAAGTCTAGAACCATGACAGCATCCACGATTGTATATACGCGCATGTGCACGGAAACGATTCTGACGAGCGTTGATGGTGATCCACATGCTGACTAATCACCGCGAACCGACCGGCCTTACAACGTGATGGTGCGGCCGAAAGCTACGAATTTTGATAGGATGCTAACTTGTCAAGCAATAGACATGAAAATCGAGACGCTCCGGCGTTCACCTCCGCAGTTCCCGCGTCTCGATTTTCAAGTCTGTCGAGAGCTTGTATATCGGTGCAGGCGCATTGGAAATTGTAAGCCTCTACGCATTGGCAGTGTAGGTAGCTTTCTCTTCGCTCACTGTGATCGATCTCGCAAGCAGCTGCGACTCGCACAGCAACGGTGTTTTGCTGGCACCGGATTAATAGTCCACTTGAATATCGAGACTCAGAGCATGGCGCGATCCGTGTAAACCAGTCTTAGCTTGAGTACTAAGACTTGTGGTGGGACTACACATGGACATTCGGGTTCAAAGAAAACCCCGACTTAGTCGCTGTTCGAATTTCCCCAAATCGACGCACGAATCGAGCCTCGTCATGACTTCTACTTGGCAACACCAATACCGACTGAATACCAATCGCGTCAAGGTACGGGATCACTGGTGTTTGCATCGGGAAAGGGAGTGTTGACCTCCAAATGTGTTGCTATCTCACGAGTCCCATCACGATAATGAATCCGAATGTCACCGCAGGTACCGTATACTGACCGTCAAAACATCCCCAAAACAAACACCCGTCTCAACAGGAATCTCCATGGCTCATATCCATCCGCAGCCAGCTTATGAGCATCGTCCAGCCAATCGACATCAAAGGCTCGACGACAACGTCGCAGCGCTTGACCACGACATCAGCCTGCCTGGCTCTCTCATGCCTTCTTGCCACTTCCAGGCCACTGGTTCGGCCCATCAATAGCGAGCAAAGCAAAGTGACCTCCAGCCACAGGTCTCGCTCTGTACCCATCGTAAGAGCCAATCTCATGGGTTCTGCCATCTCGGCCAACCGTAGTCTCCGTCCAGAACTTGTCACTGAACGGGATACTGTTCTTTCGGTTGGCGACGTAGGTGTGAACGTCATCGACGAACATGTCTCTCACACCCTCGTCTCCAACGCCCGGAGCCATCGCTGTGGCAGCAGCAAACATCATCCAGTCCGTCTTGGCCCACGAGTCTCTGCTGTCTAGTGGAACGCCGGCTTCACGTCTGACCGAGCGGTAGAAGTTGGTCTGCATTGCGTAGGCTTCGATCGGGAAAGTGTTGAGTTTGAGTAGGACGTCGAGGTAGAGGTTGAACTGCAGGCCCCAAGACTCGCCGGCGCCTTCGAACATGGTAAAGTGCGTTCGCTCTGCATCTGTACCGAGAGTCCTGTTGTAGAGTTCTTCTGCAAAGCTCAGACCAGTTCTCGAGTAATCTGGCTGGTCGGTCATTACGCCGTATGCGTTGAGAGCAATGGCAGACTTCACCGCGAGGCCAGTTTGGTTTGCTGCAACGCCTGCGCCATCATCCGTGGAAAACTGTTCTTCGGGGTAAAGACCTTTCTCCACCAGGTAGTCGGCGTACACCTTGAGAGTATCGAGGAATTGCTGCTTGTACGCAGTGTCACCAGAGGCGAGCTCGTACATGTACATTAAGGCGAGGAGGTTTCCGCTCTCTTCGACAGGCATTCTTTGGGCCTCACCATCATCGTGTCCAGTGGCATTCGGGAAGTGTGCGCCGATGTCATGGATGGTGTAGTTGTGTGGCCAAGCGCCTGAGTCCAGGTAAGAGATCACCGGGTGTAGCAGTAGTCGTATATAGTCTGGTGACAGAACATAGAAGATGGGCGCCATAGGCATGATCACATCGATCGTGTTGACATTGCCGTTACTGTTAGGAAGTTAGTCTAATGATGTATGAACAACTCGTGAGTCTGAGGATGAAAAAGAGGAAGATGATCATGCGTAGACTTGTAATGCAAAACGACAAACACAAACCTTGAGATCTCTTTGACAAAAGCCAAAACGTTGTTTGTGTCCAAGCTGTCCGACGGAATCGTGAGCTCCAGAGTGCCGAAAATTTGTCTTGTCGACAGGACTAAGACGTCACTGTGGTTTGCACTGCCAATAAAGGTACCAGCAAGATATGCATCCAGGTTGCGAGACTCTTCATCGGCGGCATGAAAGTCGTCAAGAGCATGCACACAGCCGCAGTTGATATCCTTGCACACGCTTTGCCAATAACTGGATCGATCGACGCCATGGTAGCTGACTGCTGGCTCACGGACATGTCCGATGACGAAAGTGACATTCTCGGTACCCTCAAGTGATCCAAGGTCGTGGCTGTATGCGAATACACTTCCGGGTCTGAAGTCGCCTCCACCAGCAAGGTTGCCGTTTTCTGCGAAGAAGTTGCGGACCTCGTCGACATTGCCGACCACGTTGCTCAACTTAGAAGCATTCTCCCTGGTACAATATGCTGCCGTACCCCAGAGAGCCATATCGCCTTCCTCTGAAAGCTTTGCTGTACCTTTTTGGCTCAAGGTGAAGACCTGAGTGGCCTCCTGAGTGGGCTCCCAGTTCCAGCCCAGCTGAATGTTGTCACCGAATTGCCCAACCCAGGAATTGTCCATATCCGAGTAAATTTGAACGCTCGGTGTTCCTGTATTGAGACTGGTTGTAGAGACAGTGAGGTAGCTGAAGGGCATGCTTTGACGAACATAGTTGTGAGGCGACACCGGCGAGAAGAAGTCCAGGACGAACTCGACATCGCCAGCTGTTACCGTGAATGTTGTATGTGTGGCGCTGAAGTCGGCGGAGGCAAGCGTACCAGGCTGGATAAGATCTCCAGGACGTGGAACACCGAACAAGCTGTAGGTCTTGCCATCGACTCGTGCTATGACTGACCAAGTGAGCTGTTGGCTCTGCCAGAATTGAGCAACGGCGGACGGCAGATTGGCGACTTCATTTCCGGGAAGCCAGGCTGGAATGAGGTCAGCAAGAGATTGCAATGCAAATGTGATGGAGCAAGGTTATAAGGCTTGTAGAGTGATCGATTGGCTCAGAAGCATACCTGATAGGTACGGGCTGCGGACAGCGAGTGGGTAGGATGGTGGCAAGATGGGTGTAAAAGAGGCATCGGCCGTGACCGAGTCAATAGTAATGGTCAGCAGAGTGATGATGAGGGCGCATAGGCGCAAAGTGATTGACTTCATGATTGTCATAGTTAATCCTTTGTGAGTATAGTAGATGATGTTGATTGATGATGTGAGAGATAGCAACCAGACAAGGAGTGAAGCCGGCATTTATCACACTCTGAAAGGACTTTGCACTCACATTAATTGACAACTAGTTGACCTTATGACCTGGCCTCTGACTAGGCTAGTAACGCATAGATGCGGTATTTTAAAGCTTTTACGGCGTTAATGCTGTAACGTTTGCAGGAAATCGTGACTTTTCTCTGAAGTAAATACTGCACTTTCTGCCGCGAGGTTGTTTGCCACGTAATGAAAGATGCTGACAGCATAATCAACATGCAGGCATTTCTCCCATTGCATGCATACGGCTTTGAAGATGGAGGGAAGAGATGCAATAGCAGTATCGGCCAGAGAGAGGATGCACGTATGCCGCCATCCAGCTCAAGCCAGTCGCTAGCATCATCAACAAGTGATCAGCCTGGATCGTGACCGAGTTCGAGTAGCCACGAAAGAGCGGAACATGCTTAAGCACGTTGCAGATCTAAAGCCCGCCCGGAGATCTATGTTCTGAAGGTGCGTTTAGTCGGTCGTCTGAGGCGTACAACGCCAACGCCGTCGGGGAAAGCATTGATGGTCCTTCCAGAAGCTAAGACAGGTGATCCGGTTCGGTGTCACAGAGCAGACGTGGCGCGTTCATTGACGAACACTTCGGCGTATCCTGGCTGTTCTTGTGCTCTTACATGTCGTGCCACACGCGGAGTTTCTTTGACCGATGGGGCGAATCTTGTCTGGGCCACGTCTGCAAGCTCGTAAGTCGCCCCGACGGAGAGTAAAAATGCCCGGGGACTGAAATTGAGCTAGAGTGTGACTGGCTTGTGTTGTATGTTGTCAAGGAAGATGAACTGCAAACGCGGAGATGGAAAAGGAGACAAGGTCGAGATCAAGGCTTGGCGGCGGCAATTGCCGTAACGGGTGTGCAGCATACGATGCTGGAAACATTCATGTATTCATACAAGCGTACAGTGGCTCTTCGAAAGTTTGTTATATCAATCTATTTGTAGTGCTGCGAGATGAATTCGGCGTCGATTGGAATCATATATCCGGTCCAATGCAAGACCACGCCAAAGCAACAAAACCTAGCAGTAAGATGCGTTCGTGGCTTCGGTGATGACACCGGCATTGATCAAATCAACGTAACTCCAGTAGTCACGCTGAGTGCCTTCTCCATCAACATTGGCAGTGGAGTACGAGACTGCGGTCCAGAAAGTACCACCAGCAACATACTTCTGCCAAGCAAAGCGCTGAGTATCGAAAAGAGTCTTGCGTCCAGCCAATGTGTTGTTGTACATCGTCTGGAGCGCCCATTCGCCGATGAAAACTGGGAATTTGGTATCCTGGGCAATGTACGCGGCTTGTCCGCAGACCGCAGGCGCAGTGTACTGAGAGTATGAACCAGCGGCGGCGAAGTAGTAGACGTGGGAGTCGATGACCAGGTTTGTTTTGGCGTCATAGAATGGCGCCCAGTATGATGCACCCATAAAGTTATCTTGGAGCATCATGGGAATGCGCTTATCTACCTTGGAGATCTTCTTAAGTACGCCGTTCATGTAGGTATTGATCCAGTTGGTAGCATTGATAGAAAGGCCAGCAGCAGAGCCAAAGCCAGCAAGGTTGTCTGATGCCTCGTTGATAGGGGCAATGGTGAACGCATTGACGTGCCCCGAAGCCTTGACGAAGTTCAGCACTCCGTCAATCGCTTGGTAAGAGTAATCAAGGTTGGTCGCATTGTAGAACCAATCCTTGTGCATGAGGGCTTCGCCAATATCCAGGCTGTTGATGCCACCGGGAAGCGAGTGCAGACCAACGATGATATGCATGTTGTACTTGGTGATCGCATAGTTCGTGATAGTCTTTAGGTAAGACTGCTGTTTGCCGTGGTAAAGAGCAGATCCAGGAACGGAAACCCAGGCGGCGTATGTAGTAGGAATGCGGAGAGTGTTAACACCAACTGAAGCAAGCTGGTCGATAGTCGTAGTGTTTAAGAACGAGGCATAGCGGTCCTCAAGAATTGGACCGCATTGATCACCCAAAACCTGGCACAAAGTCCACTCATCAGGGGCGTCACCACCTCCGACAGACTCCCACCAAATAGGGTCGTGGGTTCGCTCCTTTTCCAGCCAGCCACCCAGGTTTGCACCGTTGGCTTTGAAGGATTTCCAGTCAATGAATTTACCACCGTTGACACCGTGGGGCCAGATGATGTCGTGGACGAAGCGAGATAAGCTGGGGACGACGCTTGGGATTTCAAAAGGGCATTGGTCGTGGTAGTTGATTGTCGGCCCATGAGCATTACCGTTGGTCTGCAGGGCGACGCCCAAAGACTTAAGAAGCTGATCCAGGTCGTTTGTAATCTTTCCGAGGATGCTGCTGATGAGACCAGGGGCAGGTGTTGGTGCGCTGACGGCGGAGCCGACAAGCAGAGCTGCAGAAAAAGTTGCGGAGAGACGCATTGTGAAGATTGGCGGTACAATGAATGGAGGACTGGGGAATGTAACGAGTGTAGTCGATGTCAGAAAGGCGTCACGGTTTGAGGTTCCGGGCGACCTTTATATTAAGAAGTGCAGCAAAGTAACAACCATGGCGTCCCAGTGAGAGCATCTGTCAGCACTCGATTTCAGGACAGCCATCATGGATGAACTTCCTCTGCCGTGTTTGGTAGGTAGTGTCAAAACCTTCACGCGGATCTTACCATGCATATGCAAGCTTTCCCTTGTGAGCTCATGCCGCATTTGTTCACTTTTCGGTCGGAGGTGCCTAACAGAGGGGCGGACCAATCTTTCAGCATCGGTCCCATGATAGTGACATGGAGGAAGGTTTCCGTTCCTGCGTCTAGAACCATTCCAGATTCCCGGCAATTGGAAGCCCGGATGCCAGACTTAGGGCCCATGGCCGATTTCCGAGGCTTCCCCTGTTCTACGAGGTGGCGGTTAGGGCTTCGGTTGGAAATCGCCGAAAATCCGATCGTCTGGGCTCTCCACGTAGGAGACTGGCTTTTCTTTCAAATTACTGAAGTCCCGCAGTGACGAGGGCAAACACGGAATGAACTCAACTAGTATAGCGTATTTGATAGCGAGACTGGTGGACCACGTGGGTTGCATGCTCGAAAAGCCTCGTTAATATCTCGCTGATAACAGATCCGCTGGTGAAGACAACCCCACTCAAACGCCCGTAAATCAATTCAGTATCGTCGCCCCAGGCTGCAGCAGGTCTCTGTGTCTTGTTAGCGTCGAGTTGCGATCAGCCGACTCCCGAGACACAAGAATCACACCTACTTCAATTCTTAGGATTGATCGCTTTCCATCTCTTCCAGGCGAGGAAAGCATTTCTTTCCACAGCTGAAACACTTCCCAGCGAAAGCATACCTGAAGTCTGCAAGATCACTCTTCCTCAACTTGTTGAGACCTTCGCGGGCCATGATACTGTCGACCACCCGCTGCATCTCTTGCTGTCTCTTGCAACTGCTATTGGCGATGCTCTTCCCGCCTGTGAGATCGATAGTCCAGATGCCTACAGCACTTATAAAACTACCAATCTCGAGTTCGACACTGAGGTGCTTGATGCGAGTAAAGTCAGTGTTGTCACAGAGAAGCTTTGTCTGCTTGTTGATCAAGACGTCGCCAGTGTACAGCAGACACCTCGTCATCGATATTTTGAAAGTACTGTGTTCGTGAAATAGTCCCAGAGACTCCACACGCAGCTCACGGGAGGCTTTGCAGAGTGGTGGTTGAGAGAACCGCTGTGGGATCACGCCCAGTGCCTTGAAATAGTATTCGTACACAACGTTCCTAAGTTCGGGTGGGAGCTCGAGGAAACGAGGAAAGTTGCGTGAGCCCTGGGCCGCATCGTCACGGTCGTCGGCGTCTTCCAGATGTTGTACAAGCTGTTTCTTGGCGGCCTTTCTCGGCAAGGTCATCTCCAGGCCACGGTCCTTTACGAGTTGCCTGAGCTTTGCAACGTAGCACGCTTCGTACGATATATGGCCTCGATCGCAGCGTTCCACGAGGCCTTCCAGTCTCGCCAGCTTCTCGGACTTCTTGTGGTAGAAACCAAGTTCCTGGAGAAAGTTCTTCAAGTCATCCCTAGTATGCTTTTCTGGCATTCCAAACCGCCAGTAGCCATTCTGCAAGCCTGGACGTCCGAGTGATATGTCCTCGAGTCGTTGCCAGTGTTCTATCATGGATGTAACTTGGCGTGGATCGGGGCGTTGTACGTCTTGCAAGCGCTCACACATTCCATCGCGTGCCATGTCTGGTAATTGCTGAGGGTTTGATCTGTGCCGAGTGTCCAATAAGGATGATGTAGTGATGATGCGATTGATGGTTGGTCGCTAATATTAAGATTTCGCACTGCGAGTGTTGATGTGAAGTAAATGCCTGTTGTAAGTCTGGTCTTGCACTCAATGTACCCACATGTAGGCAATGCTCTTGCTTAGTCGAGTTAAATCACACACGGCTATTGTACAGCGCTGCAAATGAAGTGAAATGCATTGACCGAACCGTCTCGTGTGACGATGTGACAGGCTGCTGTGTGATAGGCTAAGCATTACACGTGCCGTGCAGTTTCGACATCAGTGATGGTATCTTGTAGCTGAATGTCAAAATTATGCTTTGACGCGCATTAGAAACTTGACCGAGATATGGGTGTAGTGCTGGTGGCCATCAAGACACGTGCAGACCTCTATGCTGCAACTGTGAACTTGCCATGGGTAGCGAGGGCATGCTGTCAGCTAGGGCAGGCAACTGTATCATGTGACCATGTTATGTACACGTAAAAAGACAAGTACAGTAGACAACCTTTGTGAGGGCAGAAAGGTCGTTTTGAGGGTGACTTGGTGGGAGGCGCGAGGTTACTTTGCTCATGCCTCAGGCAGTCCAGGCCAGATTAATGCGTCATTGCTATTCGCCCGTCTCGACGGCGTTGGTGTATTATTGGACATCGCATTACTCTTGGAGGCCACTTGATTGATCAGCACTTGCACTCTTCACCACACACCGCGTGCTACCACCTACATTGTTTCCTCAGCGGGTGCTTCGATCGTAGTATCGAATCGAAAAACCTCCTAACCATCCTATCTGATCACTCTCGCACAAGCGCCGGATCCAATATGGCAGACTCCACTATGTCTGATGCGGAAAAGGTATACACGACGTATCCGAGCGGAGAGACCACCACACTGACGACAGTCAGATCCGCGCAAAGCGTCTTGCGAAGTTGGGTGGTCCCGCAAGTGCTGGTACCACCCAGCCTTCAACACCAACAGGAACAGGCTCATCAAACACAACGCCCTTAGAGCAGCCTGCAGCGCCTTCGCCACCAGCAACACAGACGCCAGGCTCACCTAACCTTGCCACCGGCTCAGAACAGGCGCAAACCCCTACTACCCGTCAGATCAAAGTACAACCTCGTACAGCCTCGCCAGCCAAACGCGAAAGAGATGGATCCCAGCGGCCGAAACCGGCGGTGGAGAAGGCGCCTGAAAGCTTGGAGAACTGGCAGGATAAGATGCTGCGGCAAGTTTTCAGAGTGACTTTGAAGCCCGAGGAGGTCAGGGATGTGCATGGACACCACTTGATCCACCTGGCCAGCACACGTGACGACCTTGAGGAGCAATCTGCACCTTTGCAGCTGAACGTTGAAATTGTCGAAGCTGCGATTACAGAAGCAGCATCAAAGGCGCCAGGAGGAAAGCCTTTCAAGTACCTGCTCGCGTCGTTCAAACGCGTGTCACGTACTATCAGACAAACGAAGTACACTGGAGCCGAGGATCAGAAGCACTCTATCTTGGCAGAGACGAGGCGGCTTTGCATGAGCTACTGCGTTTTCGCAATAACAATGCCGGAGATGTTTGGAGACGATATACCCGCCGGGAACCCACTAGTCGAGCACATGCTCAGCGATCCAGAGTCGGATTCTGGAATCTGCTACGACTTCCTCAACGAAGCAAGCTCCAGGCTCGACGAAGATGAAAGTATCAAAGAAGCTATGGTGGCAGCGATCGAACAACTCAGCACGCAGCTTTCAACGAAGAGCATGCTGGGGGAGGAGAGGGTGTATGTGAACGGTCTCCGGAACTTCCTGCGGTTCCCGAAATTAGTGGACGCGATTACGCAGTCCCCCATGTTCCTCCCCAACAGTGTCGAGCCCCAGGAAATCGAGACAAAGACTCTGCTCGGTCCATTCTTCCGTCTATCCCCTATGCAGCAAGAGGTGGCCAACAATTACTTCTCTGCGCCCAAGACTCGAGATCGCGGCTTCATTGCAAACGCCCAAAATGCCGTGCGGATGACCCTCAGAACTCACCAAAGCGATCTCTTCCAAATCTCAGACACGATCGTCAAGGCTGGACCAACGCCAAGGGGGAGGTTGCTTGACTGGTTTGCTCTTTGCGTCAACAAGAATCACAAGAAACGAGCTATGAGGGTAGACTTTACCACCGTCTCCAGCGACGGATTCATGGTCAATGTAACGAATGTCCTCGATCAGCTGTGTGAACCCTTCATGGACGCCACATTCAGCAAAATCGACCGGATTCACATCGATTACCTACGTCGCAATCCGCGTGTGGACATCTCGGATGAGACGAAGATCAACGCTGACCAGAAGACCGCCGACAACTTTTACAACCAGAAGGTGGAAGGTACCAACAACTTCATATCCGAGATCTTCTTCCTCACCGTTGCGTCACATCACTACGGTGCAGAAGCTGCTCAAACAAGAATGTCGACCCTTTCGAAGAGTGTGAAGCGCATGGAGAAGGACCTGCAAGCCTTCGAGGCAGACAGGCACAAGTACATCAATGACCCTCGTTACTTGGCTCGCTTCGAAGCCCAAGTCACTCGCATCAAGAAGACCATCGACGATACCTGGTCTACCATTCATGCCACCACTGGAGTTCTCCTCGATGATCTGACCCAAGCTCGTTCGATGCAATTTATGCGCTACGTAATTGTGTGGCTACTTCGATTAGCTTCGAAGCAGAATGTGCCTCAAGAACAACTCAGCCTGCCGCTATCCTCAGAGCAGCCCGATGCTTTCACTGCCCTTCCGGAGTACTTCCTGGAGGACATCGTTGATAACTTCAAGTTCATCACCCAGAACATTCCCCACATCATCACTCCTCAGCAATGTGACGAGATCATGCAGATCTGCATCACCTTCCTGCGCAACACCGAGTACGTCAAGAACCCAGGTGTCAAATCTGGTCTCGTGACCATTCTGTTCTTCGGTGTGCAACCATTCCATCACCATTCTCGCGGTGTGCTCGGTGATCTCCTTATGGGCTCACCGTTTGCTCACAAGCACCTCTTGCACGGTCTCATGAGGTTCTACATCGAAGCCGAGTCGACTGGGCTGTCATCACAGTTCTACGACAAATTCAACATCCGATACGAGATCTTCCAAGTCATCAAAGCCATCTGGCCGAACACAATGTACCGTGACAACATGCGAAAGGAGGCAGCAGTCGACACCGACTTCTTCGTGCAATTCGTCAACATGATCATCAACGATGCGACCTACGTGTTGGACGAACTGCTCAGCGCATTCGCAAAGATCCACGACTTGCAAATCGAGCTTGCTGGGTGGCCAGAGAGCGACGAGGACGCAAGGAAGGAAAAGGTGGATCAACTGGAAGACAGCAAGGGCAAAGCGAAGAGCTACATGGGGCTGACACGCGAATCTATGGCCACCCTGACACTTTTCACAGAAGCCTTATCCGCTTCCTTCACCATGCCTGAGATTGTGCAGCGTCTTGCTGACATGCTCGACTACAACCTCGACACCATGGTCGGCCCCAAGAGCAGCAACCTCAAGGTCAAAGAGCCAGAGCAATTTGGCTGGAACCCCAGGCAGCTTCTCGGCGACATCATGACCGTCTTCATCAACCTGTCTGGTCAACCCTCCTTCGCACAAGCCATCGCCCGCGACGGCCGCAGCTACAAGCCGGAGAACTTTAATAAAGCTGTGGAGATCATGCAAAGGGCAACTCCAATGTCTCCCGACCAACTAGCCGCGTGGCATACCCTCGGCGAGCGCATAGCTACCGCGAAGGCGACTGAGGAAGCGGAAGAGGACGACCTTGGCGAGATCCCAGACGAGTTCCTGGATCCTCTCATGGCAGACCTCATGGACGACCCCGTCATCTTGCCGACGAGCAAGAACATCATCAACAGATCCACCATTCGCAGTCACCTGCTCAGTGTCGCCCACGATCCTTTCAACAGAATGCCGCTGAAGATCGAAGATGTCATCCCGGACACGGAGCTCAAGGCTAAGATCGATGCGTGGAAGGCGGAGAGGAAAGCGGCGAGGGCGGCGGAGAAGATGGATACAAGTGCTTGAAAAATGTTAGATCGGTGATAGATGGTGCGTTTCGTGTCAAGAACGCAGCGACTTCTCTTCATTAGGCCTGCTTTCACAACGAATCGCTTACGTTTCTGGCCGTTGCTCATGACGAACGGACGAGCGTCGTAGTGGACAAGCCCCGCATTCGATTGGCGTTTTATGTAACCATGGAAATGGGATAATGATGATGGAATTGCAAGAGCCAGTCACTCCCTTCCACACTCACTCTGGATGGCGACTAAAAAGTCGCTTGAATGCGAGCTTTGCCATGAACAACCGGGCAATCAACCCGCCCTCCCCTGCTCCAAAACCCACCCCAAACCCCCCAAAAGCCTCTCCCTAAACTCCCCCGCCGCCCTCTGCACAGGAAAACACCAATAATAATGCGGCATCCCCTCCACCACCTCCCTCCTCACCCTGACCCCAGCATCCTCCATCTCAGCTAACAACACCCGCCCGTCATCGCGCATACAATCCTTCCCACAATCCAGAATCCACGTAGGCGGGAACCCCTTTACCCCTTCCACGCCCATGCTCGCAGGAAACCAGTGCTGGGACTCGGCGTCGTAGGGCGGGTTCGCGCCCAGGAGCGAGTAGACGCCCAGCGCCATTTCGGCGGTGACGAAGGGCACGGCGCCGCTGTTTTCTTGCATCGAGGTGTGGAGGTGTTGGTATTGGGGCGGGACGGCGGAGGGGTGGATGTTCGCGGAGGCCAGCGTTAAGAGGCCGGAGACTTTCCTGCGCTGGCCGGTTTGGATCAGTTTGTGCATGGTCGCGATGGCTAGGCCGCCGCCCGCGGAGCCGCCCATGAGTAGGATGCGGTCGGGGTTGGCGTGGAGGTCGCGCGCGTGGGTGTGGGCCTGTGGAGGGCGAGGTGTTTTTGTCAATTGGATTTTTATTTTGGGGTGTCATGGTAATGCTGCTATTGAGGAAGAGGAGGGGGTGGACAAGGGTTGAGTCTTGGAATGGGGTGGTGTTTTCTCACCCATTGGAAGCCGTCGTAGCAGTCCTGGACATTCTCCGGAAACCTGACGGCTGGGAATTTACGGTATAGGACAGAGACGACGACCATCTTGGCTTGACCGCACAATGTCCGACAGAAATGGTCTTCCGAATCGAGGCCGCCCGTCACCCATCCGCCGCCATGGTAATAAACGACGAGAGGACGCAATTCAAAGCCCGAATCAGAGGCAGAAGGAGGTTGGTAGATGCGAACTGTGACTTTGGCGGAAATTTCCTCATCACCTGGCACTCAATCAGCTTCGTCGACAGATATGTGTGGCCCTAGCCTGAGGAATGAATGGGTGAGTGAGTGATACGCGATGTGACGCCTTCCGGCGGCGGAGGAAACGTCTTTGCATTTTCTTTCAAGAGGGTGTTGAAGGCTTCGCCGTAAGATGGATCGTGGAAGTCCGGCAGCATGCTTTCCGTCAACGAGGTTTCGTACTACACGGTGGTTTTCGCGTTAGTGGGCTACATGATGTGGTGTGAAAGTCGGCATGCCAGATCTCACCTCAACCCATTCCGGATCGTATCCTTCTCTGTTCAGAACCGACATATCCGATCGCCGCATTCGTGTTACCAACGTTCGATGTGTAAGATCAAGAAATCATTCAGCAACGTGAATTGCACTGTTGCAGGCGTTATGACAAGCTTTAAAAGCGACTCCATGTTATCGTGGTTTCAGCTCGCCCCTCATGTTGCCAATGCGGCTGAATGCGTGATGACACTAGATATGTAGGGTCAGCTCCAGCTCCAGCTGAAGGTGACCTTCATGCAGTGGATTCTTTAGCTTGCAATCCGTCTCAATGTGCGTGGAGACTTGTTGTCAGATCATTGCCTGTTATCTCGCGTATTCCTATATCTTCACAACAGCGTTGTTGCGAGACGGTAAGATGAATAGAAGCACAAACTCGCGATTGGCTCGACGAACTCACATTGCGCCCGAGTATAAGTACTAAGACTGGCGATAGGCCTGCGCTTTGCAGGCAATCGACGCAAAGAAGTATCGGTGGTTCCCAATGTAGCAGTGAGGTATTCGGATGTCCGAGCGGAAAGTCGGCTTTCTATGCTGTGGTCTCAATGATGTTGCATGTTCACTCTCGCCCCTCCTCCTCTCTCATTCCTCTCAAGCGCCGCCAGCACCTTTCCTGAAGCTGACCTTCTCCACACCGACGCTCTCATTGCCCTCCGCATCCGTCTTCAGCTGGTACACGTACAACACCAGCACGTCGCCCTGCACGTCCATGAGCACGAAGCTCGGGGTGTTGGAGTCCTCCTCCTCGCTTGCTCCCAGTGTTTCATCCATCCAGCTGTCTGCGCCCGTGGCACTGCCGGGGTTGACGAAGAACTTGCCCTCCATCTCGTAAGCCTCGAACTTGCAGGTGCCGCCCCAGCAGAGGACGTCGACGTCCATCTGCCTTGCCGCAATCAGCAGCGCATCTGGGTCTCCGGGTGGGACGATACTATCGCCGTGCGTGAAGCCAATGCGCAGGCTGCCATGGGTGACGACCTTGGAAAGAGCTGTAGGGATGGGGAAGCTGGGCTCGGCGCTGGCGGGTTGTTGTTGTCCGTAGGGAGCGGCCGGAGCAGCGGCGCTCAGGGGGATGTCGAAGTCGCCTTTGACTAGCTGGAGATCGGGCGCAATGCCTTTGAGGAAAGTGTAGACGGAGGGCGATGTGAGGTTTCCTAGGCAGAGGATCTGGCCGATCTTGCCGGGTGTGAGGAGCTTTTTGAACTGGGGTATGCGTCAGCCGGTGAACGGTGAAGTGATATTGGTCGGATATAATTTTGTTCGGGATTGGCGTACCTTCGCAGGAATGTCCTAGCCAGCCGTCAGCCGGTTGTGTACATGTAGCTTGAAAGTGCTTCAGCTCACAATTGCTCGGTCAGGGATGAAGAGGTCGCCGAGGACCAGGACGAGTCTTGTGGCCATGTTGAGGTACGGTCAGAGTTGTCGCAACTTCCCAAACGGGATTAAGTGAGGTCGAATGTTTGGCGGAAATGTGATGTAGCTAGCTGGTCTGGGCTTCTGGTGGAGTGAGGGGAGGGGACAGAAGTGAGGTCTAAAGATGCCTGAAAGCTGCCTGAGACAGATGCTAAATCTGACCTAAGCAAATACCTTGTGTTTCGAACGATAAAGATCCAAATCAGCATCGGACACGATATCACTAGATCCTACGGGAAGCTTAACAACGCGGTGCTTCACGTGCGCTTCCATCTTTTCCCTCGAGGCCTATCGTGAGCTCCGCCTGGTCGAATTGATCTTCTTTCAGGGTCAGATGTATGATTCCACATGCCTGAGTGATCGGAAGATGACTAACCTAAAACGACCGCAATACCCGTTCCGATAGCGGCCACATGCGATCATCGAAGTCACGACAAATATCGGAATATGACCGTCCGCAGGACACGAGCATATGAGCTGGACCGGGAGCCCACCCGGTGCGTCGAGCACTTCTGTCTAACGGCAACGCCAGTCACGCCAGTTCAATTGCCGAAGCGTGCTGATGCCGCTGTAATAATCCAATTCGGCAGTCTCCGTCCATCAATATTCCCCGTCACAACCTCACTTCGCCTCGCCTCGCTTTCCGTTCAATCCCCCAACCCCATTCCATCCAATCCCACCTTGGCCCATCTACCCGATCTCCCTGCAGGTACACTCAAGCTTCCGATCCTCAAGCTCCATTCTCAGTCGTCATCCTGGCTTCGTTTGCCCCGCACCGTTCCCTTTACCTTCTCCGCTACAGCCGCCGCTCCTTCAAGCTGGCTCCTCCACGGGAAAGGTTGTCTCTTATCTCGAGACACCTAAATACCAATACCAATGTCCCACTGAACACTCCATTCTCCCACGAACGCAACAGCAGTCCCAACGACGACGTCGAATCCTCTCCTCTCAGGAACAGACACCAGCAGAGCCGCCAATTCGGTACTCAGACACCCACACCCAAGGAAGAAGCAGTCCAAGAGAAGGAGCAACCAGTCAAAATGTCTACTCAACCGCCTCACCCAACCGTCCTCATTCCGGGCCCGATCGAGTACGACGATGAAGTCCTCAAGAGCATGAGCCATTACAGCGAGCCTCACACCGCACCGCCTTTCGTCAAGTGCTTCGGCGAGGTCCTCACTATGCTCCGTCAGCTCTTCCAATCCACCGATCCAAACAGCCAGCCTTTCGTGATCAACGGCTCTGGAACTCTTGGCTGGGACCAAGTCGCTGCCAACTTGGCTGAAAGAGACGATGATGTTCTCGTTCTGCACACCGGCTACTTTGCCGACAGCTTCGCAGACTGCTTCGAGACATATGGCGTCAAGGCAACACAGCTCAAGGCTCCCATTGGCGACCGACCTCAGCTAGACGAGGTTGAGAAGGCCCTCAAGGAGAAGAACTACAAGATTATCACCGTCACCCACACCGACACAAGCACCGGTGTGCTTTCCGAGATCAAGGCCCTCAGCGAGCTGGTCCACCGTGTGTCACCCGACACTCTCGTCGTAGTCGATGGCGTCTGCTCAGTCGGCTGTGAGGACATCCGTTTCGACGACTGGAAGATCGACGTGGTGCTCACCGCCACCCAGAAAGCCATCGGTGTGCCCGCCGGCCTGAGCATCCTCTTTGCCAGCCAGCGCGCCATTGAGCGCTTCCGCGCCCGCAAGACCCCACCTCCCAGTTACTACGGCAGCTGGAAGAACTGGTTGCCAATCATGCAAAACTACGAGGCCAAGAAGCCATCCTACTTCGCCACTCCCTCGCCTCAACTCATCCACGCCCTGCACACCTCTCTCACCCAGATCCTGAGCAGGCCCCTAGAGGAGCGCTTCAAGCAGCACCGCGAAGCCAGCCAGAAGGTCAAGAAGGCCATCGCCGAGCTGGGCCTGAAGCAAATCCCCACAAAGCCCGAGAATGAGGCAAACGGTATGACGGCCATCTGGTTGCCCGAAGGTCTCACTCCGCCCGAGATTCTACCCAAGCTTGCGAGCAGAGGTATCATCTTCGCTGGTGGTCTGCACAAGGAGATTGCCGCGAAGTACATCCGATTCGGCCACATGGGAGTCACCGTCACGGATCCCAGCAGAGGCGATCTCGACAAGGCCATCAAGGCCCTGAAGGAGGGCCTTGCTGAGGCCGTTCCTCAGAAGTAGGAAGATGCGTGATCTTCTCAAACGAAAAAGCACGTAAGACATAAGTTCTATAAATTAGAAAAGAAGGCCTGTTGGACATAACCACATAAAAAACGGAATGAACAAATAACGATATCCAATGTATGCTTGAATTTCAGCCTCGATTCCCTAGTTCTGTTGTCCTTTGGACAGAGAGGTACAAACAAAGATCACAATCTCCGAAAATCCAATGTCCCAACCCACATTCGAAGCCGAAGAAGAGAATCAAAAGAAAAGGCAACCTCACTCCCCAACAATCTGCATAAACTCCACCCACCCCCCCCCAACCA
>Ga0265797_10003597_pt1 | contig 24656 bp, 19 predicted proteins | sample P2T30metagenome_FD_192433 | JGI IMG/M metagenome (GOLD analysis project Ga0265797, IMG submission 192433) | Plant litter microbial communities from East Loma Ridge, Irvine, California - P2 T30 | ecosystem: Environmental > Terrestrial > Plant litter > Unclassified | place: USA: California... | reverse complement strand
CCCAGCTGTCGCCCGAGGGCCTCGACCAGCTCGACGCGCTGCCGCCCTACGACGCCGGGGCCGTCGTCGGCACCGTGTCGCGCCTCCGGGCCGCCGGCCACGACCCCGCACTCGTGCAGGCGGCGCTCGGGCAGTCCCGCCTCCGCGCCCGGGCACGCCCCAAGTTCGGCGAGTTCGCCGACCGCATGCTCTTCACCGAGGCGGGCCTCGAGCAGGCCACCCGCCTGCAGGTCGCCGCCCACCACGCCCGACGGTTCCGCGACGCCGGCGCCACCCACGTCGCCGACCTCGGTTGCGGCATCGGCGGGGACGCCCTCGCCTTCGCCGCCCTCGGGCTCCGCGTCACCGCCGTCGACCGCGACGAGGTCACCGCGGCCGTCGCCTCCTTCAACCTCGCCCCGTTCCCCGAGGCGGACGTGCGCCAGGGCGACGCCGAGACGGCCGACCTGGGCGGGGCGGACGCGGCGTTCCTCGACCCGGCACGCCGCACCTCCGGCCACTCGGCCACCCGACGGCTCGCCGACCCCGCCGACTGGTCGCCGTCGCTCGACGTCGCCTTCGGCCTCGCCGACCGGCTGCCCACGGGAGTCAAGCTCGGGCCCGGCATCGACCGCGACCTGCTGCCCGCCGGCCGGGAGTGGCAGTGGATCTCCGTCGACCGCGAGGTCGTCGAGGCCGGCGTCTGGTCGGGGCCGCTCGCGCGACCCGGCGTCGGACGGTCCGCGCTCGTGCTCACCGCCGACGGCAGCGCCGAGCTGACCGGCCCGGCGGACGCCGAGGACGCCCCCGTCGGCGAGCTCGGCGGCTGGATCCACGAGCCCGACGGGGCGGTCATCCGCGCCCGGCTCATCGGCGACCTCGCCCGACGGCTCGGCGCCCGCATGCTCAGCGACGGCATCGCCTGGCTCACCACCGACGGGCCGGTCGAGACGCCGTTCGCGCAGTCGTTCCGGGTGGTCGAGGCGTTCCCGCTCGACGAGAAGACCCTCAAGCGCGAACTGCGCGCACGGGGCGTCGGACGGCTCGAGGTGAAGAAGCGGGGCGTCGACGTCGATCCGGCGGCGTTCCGCACGCGGATGGCGCTGCGCGGTCCGGAGCAGGCCACCCTCGTGCTCACCCGCGTCGCCGGGCGGCACACGGCGCTGCTCTGCGAGCGCGCGTAGCCCGGCGGCGCCTCCGGCGGCAGCGGGCGCACGTGGCGGCCCGGCCCGGCGGCGGAGCAGCAGCGGCAGCGGCAGCGGCAGCGGCCGAACGCGACACCTCGGGCGCGACACGCCGTCGTAGGGCCCCGCGCTTCGGCGCGTCGGCGGCGACTGGTCGCCTTTTCGGTCACGTGGGCCGGTGGGGCGGAGGGGGCGGCAGCGGCGGCGCAGGCCGGCGGCGGCGGGTCAGCGGGTGACGGCGACGAAGAAGGCGGCCAGGCCGGCCCAGAGGCACACGGCGGCGAGGAGCCCGACGTAGCCCGTGACGAGTCCCGTGAGCCAGAGGGTCCGCGAGCGGGGCTCACGCCCGCTGGCGAGGTGCCCGGTCACGATCCCCACGACGCTCAGCACGACGGTGACGCCGAGGGTGAAGAGCACGGTGACGATGCCGAGCACGCCCGTCACGAGGCTCAGCACGCTGAGGGCCCGCGGTTCGCGCGGCGTCCGCCCGCCCGGGACCGGGCCCGACACGGCCGGAGGCACGGGTGCGGCCGACCAGGTCGGCGCGTCCGGGAAGGCGGTCGGGGGAAGCGGCGGGACCCCCGGCGTCGACGACGTCGCCGCCGCGCCGAGGGGTCGGCCGTCGGGACGCGGGTCGGTCACGCGGGGGTCGCCGTCCACGGTGTCAGTACCCCGAGTAGTAGCCGCCGGAGCTGGCGATGCCGCCGAAGATCGCGAAGGCCACGACGAAGAACACGACCGCGAGCACGCCGAGCCCCACGGTCACGTAGCCGAGGATGAGGCCCGTCAGCGCGAGGGGACGGCCCTCTTCGCCGCTCTTCTTGATCTGGCTGAGCGACATGTGGCCCGTGATGATGGCGGCCAGGCCCGTGATCCAGGTGAAGAAGCCGGCGATGCCGAGGATCAGGGTCACCAGCGCGAGCGTGTTGCGCTGCGGCTGCTGGCCCCACTGCTGCGTCGGCGTGCCGTAGCCGCCCTGGGCGTACGAGGCGTCCTGTCCGTAGGAGCCCTGCTGGCCGTAGGACTGCTGACCGTAGGAGGGCTGCTGGCCGTACTGCTGGCCGTCGTACGACGGCTGCCCGTACTGCTGCTCGCCGTACGACGGCTGGCCGGAGGAGGACTGCTCGCCGTAGGAGGGCTGCCCGTACGAGGACTGCCCGTACCCGGTCTGTCCGGCGGACGGCTGGTCGTCGTACGACGGCTGGCCCGAGGACTGCTGACCGTACGAGGCCTGCTCGCCGTACGACGGCTGGCCGTAGGACGACTGCTCGCCGTACGCGCCCTGGTCTCCGTACGTGGGTGCCGACGGCTGGCCGGGGGCGGGGGTCGACGCGGGCTGCTGCCCGTCCTGGTCGTTCTTGTCGGTCACGGCGGGGCCTTCCGTCGGGGGCGTGCGGGGACGCGACGCGGCGGCGTCGCTACCCGACAGCCTGCACCACGGTCACTGGGAGCGTCGAGTCGGCGGCGGCGTCGAGCGGTGAGGGCCCGTGACCGCGGGCGACGAGCTGGGCGCCGAGGGCGGCGATCATGGCGCCGTTGTCGGTGCAGAGCGACAGCGGCGGGACGCGGAGGGTGACCCCCGCGGCGGCGCAGCGTTCCTCGGCGAGGGCCCGCACACGGGCGTTGGCGACGACTCCCCCGCCGAGCAGCAGCCGGGGCACGCCGAGGTCGGCGCAGGCGGCGAGCGCCTTGGTGAGCAGGACGTCGGCGACGGCCTCGCGGAACGACGCCGCGACGTCGGCGACGGGCACGGGCTCGCCGGCCGCCTCGCAGCGCTCCACCCAGCGCGCGACGGCGGTCTTGAGGCCCGAGAACGAGAAGTCGTAGCGGTGCCGCTCGAGGTCCTTGGGCAGGCTGAGCCCGCGGGGGAAGCGGATCGCCGTGGGGTCGCCGTCGGCGGCGACCCGGTCGATGTGGGGCCCGCCCGGGTAGGGCAGGCCGAGCAGCCGCGCGACCTTGTCGAAGGCCTCACCGGCGGCGTCGTCGATGGTCTCGCCGAGCAGCTCGACGTCGTCGACGAGGTCGCGCACGTGCAGCAGCGAGGTGTGCCCTCCGGAGACGAGGAGGGCGATCGTGGGCAGCTCGAGCTCGGAGCCGTCCTCGCGGAGGACGTCGGCGCCGACGTGCCCGACGAGGTGGTTGACCGCGTAGTAGGGGACGTCGAGGGCGAGGGAGAGCGCCTTCGCGGCTCCGACGCCGACCATGAGCGCCCCGGCGAGTCCCGGTCCGGTGGTGACGGCGACGGCGTCGAGGTCGGCGAGGGTGACGTCCGCCTCGTCGAGGGCGGCGCGGAGGGCGGGCTCGAGGGCCTCGAGGTGCGCGCGGGCGGCGACCTCGGGCACGACCCCGCCGTAGCGGGCGTGCTCGTCCATGCTCGACGAGATGACGTTGGCGAGCAGCTCGGTGCCGCGGACGATGCCGACGCCGGTCTCGTCGCAGCTCGTCTCGATGCCGAGCACCAGGGGGCCGGTCACGGGCGCTCCTCGGGGTCGTGGGCGGCGTCGACCGCGGGGGTCGCGGCGGCGTCGGCCGCCGGGGTCGGGGCAGGGCCGTCGGTCGGAGCAGGGCCGTCGGTCGGAGCAGGGCCGCCCGTCGGGGCGGGTCCACCGGCCGGGGCGGGCTCGGTCACGGTGGCGGGCACCTTGAGCCGCATCATCACCGCGTCGACGCCGTCGGGCATGTAGTACCGGGGCCGCACGCCGACCTCCTCGAAGCCCAGCGACCGGTACAGCCCCTGGGCGACGGGGTTGTCGGCGCGCACCTCGAGGAACACCTCGCGCGCCCCGCGCCGTCGGGCGTGGGCGACCAGCTCGGTGACGAGGGTGCGCCCGAGTCCGCGGCCGCGCGCCTCCGGTGCCACGGCCACGGTCTGGACGTCGGCGTCGCCGGTGCGGTACCCGGCGAGGACGCCGGCGTACCCGACGACGTGGTCGCGGTCGTCGTCGGGGACGGCGACGACGTACCAGGTGTCGCGCGCGGCGAGCTCGCCGGACATGCCGTCGCGGGACCACGCGTCGTTCGCGAACACGCTCGTCTCGATCGCCATGACGGCGTCGAGGTCGGACTCCTCGGCCGTGCGCAGCAGGTAGGCACTCACTGGCGGACCTTCTTGGGGCCCGCCGAGGGCGTCACGTCGGGTTCGCGCAGGTAGAGGGGGGCCGGGTCGGCGAAGGGGCGGCCTGCGGCGTGCAGCCGTTCGGCGAGGACGCCGAGAGCGGCCGCCGACACGGCGGTGTCGGCCGGGTCCGTGCGGGGCGCGGGGCCGGAGTCGCGGGTCGCGTCGTCGAGGTCCGCGGGCCGGGCGAGCGCCGGCTCGGTGACCCGCACGGGCACGCCGTCGGCGTCGAGGCCCGAGTACGCGGTCCAGGCGACCTCGCGGCGACGGGCGTCGGTGACGACGACGAGCGGTGCGTCGGTCGCGGTCGGCACGTCGTCGAGGGAACGGCCGGCGTCGCGGGTGAGGCGGTCGAGGGCGACGGCGTCGTGGCTGACGAGCGACAGGCAGGGCCGGCCGACGCCGACGGCGAAGGCCCGTGCGGCGGCGATGCCGACGCGCAGGCCCGTGAACGGCCCGGGTCCGGTGCCCGCGACCACGGCCGACAGGTCGCCGGGGGCGACGCCCGCCTCGGCGAGCGCCGCGCGGATCAGCTCGCCGACGACCTCGGCGTGGCGACGGGTGTCGGTCTCGACCGCCTCGGCGAGCACGCCGCGGTCGCGGTCGACGACGGCGACGGCCGTGCCCGAGGAGGTGTCGATGGCGAGGATCACGGCATCGATCGTAGGCGCTGCCGGGGCGGGTGCCGTCGTCGCCGGAGCGGGTCGCGAGCACGCCGTCGGCGCGCAGCAGTGTCGCTCGGGCCCGGTCCGGCACAGTGGAAGCGTGCGCGAGCGACACTCCTGCGGGCACCGGCGGGGGTCAGCCCTCGTCGGCGGCGCGCTGGTCGGCGGCGACGACGTCGACCTCGTCGGTGGACACGGTGCGGGTGCCGGCGGCGGTGTCGACCTCGATCGTGGCGGCGCCGTACTCGTCGGCGTCGTCACCGGCGACCCAGACGGCACCCCACACGCCGTCGGCGAGCGCGGCCTCGGTCTCGACGCCCGAGGCGCTGACGACGCGGACGCCGGTCACCTCGGGCCCGGCCTGGCCGCTGAGCTGCGCGTACGCGACACCGGTGGCCGGGTCGCCGAAGCCGGCCACGTACCCGAACGACACGACGTCGTCGGCGCCCAGGTCGCCCCGCAGGCCCGAGCTGCCGGTCGACACCACGGTGCCGTCCTTCTCGTACGACTCGACGAGCGAGCCGCCCTCGACCGCCCACGTGCCGAGGTACCCGTCGGCGTCCTGGCTGATCACGGGTGCGGCGACCGGTGCGAGCCGGTCCTCGACGGGGGTGCCGGAGGCGGTGGGCGAGGCCGCCGCGGTCGTCACGGCCGCCACCCCGGTGGCGAGGGCGACGACGGACGCGGCGGCGATAAGGCTGAGGGTCTTCACGGTGGGCTCCTTCGGGTCGGCGCGCCGCCCGGCGGGCGACGCTCGGCCAGGAGCGCCGCCCCTGTGCCTGCAGCCACCCTCGCGGGGGTGCCGCTGCCGCGGCGTCGGCCGACGGTCGTCGCGCGGTGGGCTCAGGGGATGACGCGGGGTCCCCCGCGGCGACGAGGCGACGGCGAAGGCAGCGGCGGCGACGCTCAGCCGCCGAGCACGCGCCGCAGGGCGTCGTGCGCGGGCGTCGGCAGGCCGTCGTCGAAAAGCAGGTCGTGGCCCTGCTGCAGGGTGCCGTCGTCGTCGACGAAGACGTCGTAGCGGTCGTCGACGCCCCACGTCGTGAACGAGACGCACGCCTCCGACCGCAGGCAGCCCTCGAGGACGGTCGCGTACTGCTCCGCCTGGACGTCCTGCCCCTCGTCGGCGGGGACGTCGATCTCGGAGATCCGGGCGACCAGGCCGGCGTCCTCGACCGCGTCGAGGGTCGCCTCCAGGTCGTCGGCCGAGATCGCGTCCGTGTCCAGGTCGTAGACGTGGGACTGCAGGCCGACGCCGTCGAGGTGACCGCCCTGCTCGTCGGCGTCCGTGACCAGCTGCAGCAACGCCTCCTGCCGTGGCCCCGGCACGTCGGCGCCGTTCTCGTTGACGAACTGCCGCACGTCCGGGTCGGCGTCGTGCACCGCCCGCGACACGACGGCCGGGTAGCCGGGGCCGAGCACGCGGTACCAGACGTTCTGCTGCAGGTCGGTGCCCTGGTCGACGTCGAAGGGCTCGTTGACGACGTCGAGGGAGGCGAGCCGACCGCGGAAGTGCGTGACGACGGTGTCCACGTAGGCGAGGAGGGCGTCGGCGCTGGCGCGGCGCTCGTCGTCCGTGCCGGTCGGCAGGTCGCGCATCCAGCGGGGCATCGCCTCGGTGAACGCGATCGTGTGCCCGTGGACGGCGATCCCCTTCTCGTCGGCGAGGTCGAGGAGGGCGTCGGCCTCCTCGAAGTCGTACTCGCCCTGCCGCGGGGAGAGCGCCTGCGGCTTCATCAGGTTCTCCGGAGTGACGGCGCCGAAGTCGCCCACGACGTGCGCCGCGTAGTCCTCGTCGGCGGCGAGGGGGCCGAGCGCGACGGCCGCCCCCACGAGGAAGCCGGGGCGCGCACGGTCGGCGAGCGCCTGCAGGCCGTCCGGGTCGGGCTCCGCGTCGAGCACGACGGGACCCGCCGTCGAGAGGTCGACGCCGGCCGGTGCCGAGGCGGTGAGCGACCGCACCGTGAACGAGCCCTCCTCGCTGGACAGCCCCAGCCAGGCCTCGCCCGGGTCGGGGACGTCACCGCGGGCGAGGGACGCGACCGTCTCGCCACCGCTCGCCACCTCGAACCGGTCGCCCGAGCGGCGCACCGAGATCTCGGCGGCGGGGTCGGCGAGCGTCACGTCCTCGACGTCCGTCGGCCGCGGACCGGTGACGTCGTCCGGCGGCGAGCCGTCGAAGGCCTCGACGCGCAGGTCGTCACCGCGGAGCGTGAGCCGGACGCCCGCCGGCTCGAGCCGGAACTCGTCGGCGACCACCGGCGGGGCGTCGAGGACGGCCAGGGTGGCGTCGCCGGCGACCTGCTCGAACGAGGCGGTGACCGTGACGTCGCCCCCGGTGAGCAGGTGCGTGCCCGTCAGGTCCACGGGCGGGTCCGGCTGGCCGCCCGTGCCGTCCTGCTCGACGATCGTCCTGCCCGTCGCGGTCACCCGCAGTCCGCCGTCGTCGACGTCGACGCCCGGCACGCGCTCCCAGTCCTGCTCGAGCAGGTCGACGACCACGCCCCCGTCGGGTGCGGGCGCCGTCGCCGTGCACCCCGGCAGGACCAGGAGGAGCGCGAGGGTCGCCACGGCGACCGCGCGTCGGGAGGTGGTCGCCGTGGGCACGCCCTCATCGTGCACCACGCCGAGGTCCGCTGGACGTCGTGCGCCGTGCCCGGCCTCGTCAGCCCGATTGCACAACGATCATTGCGCAATAGTCCTTGTGGACGTACCGTGACACCATGAGCCCGCCCGACGAGACCCGTTCGACCCTCACCGACGCCGCCTCGCTGCGGGTGCTCGCCCACCCGACGCGCCTGCGCCTCCTGGGCCTGCTGCGCGAGCGGGGCCCGCAGACGGCAGCGCAGCTCGGCGACGTGGTCGACGAGGCCCCGGGCACCGTCAGCTACCACCTCTCGAAGCTCGCCGCGAGCGAGCTCATCGAGCCGGCCGAGCCCCAGAGCGCCGACCGGCGCGAGCGCTGGTGGCAGGCCGCCGCCCCGCTCACCTCGTGGGAGCCGGCCGACATGCTCGACGACCCGGGTCGACGTGACGCCTCGGCGGCGCTCGAGAGGTCGATCGTGCAGGCGAACGCGGCACGGTACCTCCAGTACGTCGACGCGAGGCCGGACCTCCCGCGGGAGTGGGTCGCGGCCCAGGCCGGTGGCGACCGCACGATCCGCCTCACCGTCACGGAGCTCGCCGCCCTGCGCGCCGAGCTCGAGTCCCTCGTCGACCGCTGGGTCGCCGTCGGCGCCGCGCACGGACCCGACGCCGCGGACGAGGCGGGGGCCGAGCAGGTCGTCCTCGCCTACCACGCGTACCGGCACCCCGGAGGCGCGGGCTCGTGACCGAGGACGCCCCGGCCTCCGAGACGGTCGCCCCCGGCGACCGACCGCCCGCCGAGCCCGCCGACGCCCCACCCCACGACTCGCCGGCCGGTCCTGTCGGCGCCGGTGCCCGCGCCTCCGGCCGGACCCACGCGCCCGGCCGGGCCCGCGCCTCCGGCCGCGCCGCCCGCACGGCCCTCTCCGCCCTCGTCGCCGCCCACGCGATCTCCCAGACGGGCAACGTGGTGACGGCGTTCGCGGTCCCCTTCTCCGTCCTCGCCCTCGGCGGCTCGGGCGTCGAGATCGGCGTCGCGGCCGCGTTCGCGACCGCCCCGGTCATCGTCGGCGGTCCGCTCGGCGGAGTGGTCGTCGACCGGGTCGGCCACCGTCGCGCGGCGATCGTCGCGGACCTGGCGAGCGGCCTCTCGGTGCTCGCGATGCCGGTGCTCGCCCTGACGGTCGGCCTGCCGTTCTGGGCCCTGCTCGCGCTGGTCTTCGTCGGGGGCCTGCTCGACACGCCCGGCCAGACCGCCCGCCGCGTCATGCTGCCGGCGCTCAGCGAGCAGGCCGACGTCCGGATCGAGCGCAGCGTGGGCCTGCTCGACGGGTCCGAGCGCTTCGCGAAGCTGGTCGGGGCATCCCTGGCAGGGCTGCTCGTCGCCGCCGTCGGCCCCGTCCCCGCGCTGTTCGTCAACGCCGTGACCTTCGCGCTCTCCGCGGCACTGACCTGGACGCTCGTGCCGTCCGACGCGAGGGCCGCGCGGGGTGCGGCCGACCTCGAGGACCTGCCCCGCGCCTCCTACTGGGCGGACCTCGCCGAGGGCGCCCGGTTCGTCGTCAAGGACCCGCTGATGCGACTGCTCGTCGGGCTCGTGCTGGTCACGAACCTGCTCGACGCGGCGCGCGGGTCGACCCTGCTGCCCCTGTACGCCGCCGACCGCCTCGGAGGCGCGGCGGCCCTGGGACTCCTCGTCGCGACCATGGGCGGGTGCGCCCTCGTCGGCAACGTCGCCTTCGGCTTCGTCGCGCACCGGGTGCCCCGACGGGTCACGTTCTCGCTCTGCTTCACGGTCGCGGGAGGCGCGTCGACCCTGGCGTTCGCGCTCGGCGCGCCGCTGCCGGTGCTCGTCGCGGCGACCGGCCTCTCGGGCCTCGCCGCAGGAGCGCTCAACCCGATCCTCGGCACGGTCCAGCTCGAGCGCGTCCCGGAGCACCTGCGCGGCCGTGTGTTCGGCCTCACGAACGCGGGAGCCTGGGCGGGGATCCCCTTCGGAGCCCTGCTCGGCGGGCTCGCCGCCGACACGATCGGGCTCACCGTCGCCTTCACGATCGTGGGCGTGGTGTACGTCGTGACGACCCTGACGCCGCTGGCGGGCGGGTCGTGGCGGCTGATGGAGCGGGGCAGGTCGGGGCCGCCCGGACCAGCCTGACCGGGCCGTGGAGGACCCGGCGACGACGGCACGACGGCCTCGGACGTCACCCGGAGCCCTCGTGGGAGCGGCCGGGGTCGGCCTCGTGCGGACGGCCCGGTGCCTCGGCGAGCTGCTGCTCGACCTGCGGGAGGAGCATGCGCACCGCCGCGGCGACGACCTCGTCCACGCGCTCCGGCGGGATGCGCCCGGCGGCCGCCAGCGCACCGATGCCCTCGGTCGTCGCGGCGAGCAGGAACGGGACCGGGCCCGCTGCCGCCGGGTCGCGCTCACCGAGCAGCTCCGCACCGAGCGCGAAGAAGCGTCGCGCCGAGGACCGCGACCCCGCGTCGCGCCCGGTGTCCGAACGGTCGCCGTCCGACGAGAACATCAGCTGCACGAGCGGGCCGTTCTCCTGGGCGAACCGGACGTGCGCGCGGACGTACCCGGTGAGGCGGGCCTCCAGGTCCTCGGTCCCCCGCGCCGCTTCGAGGTGGCCGCGCAGCTCGTCGAAGCCGTCGGCGGCGATCGCGTCGAGGACGGCACCCCGGTCGCGGAAGTGCCGCAGGGGTGCTCCGTGGCTGACGCCGACGCGCCGGGCCAGCTCCCGCACGGTCACCGCCTGCGGACCCGCCTCGACCAGGAGCCGACGACCCTCCCGGACGAGCTCCTGCCGGAGCGATCCGTGGTGGTACGGCCGCGCTCGATCGGTCATGGCCCGAGTGTAGGCGTTGACAACAAAGTAGGCAGTGCCTACATTGTCGTCATGGACGACACCAGGACCGGCCGGGCACCGACCGACGAGACCGTCATCGTCACCGGCGGCACGAGCGGCATCGGGCGCGCCACGGCCGTCGCCCTGGCGGGGGCAGGAGCGCGCGTGGTGCTCGCGGTGCGGAACGTGGAGAAAGGGCGTGCGGTCGCCGAGACCCTGCCGGGCTCGTCGGGCAGGCACCGGGTACGGATGCTCGACCTCGCCCGGCTGGAGACGATCGAGGAGTTCGCAGCGGGCGTCGACGAGCCGATCGCGATCCTCGTCAACAACGCCGGCGTCGAGTCGAAGGACCTGCGACGGACGGCGGACGGCCACGAGCTCCAGTTCGGCACGAACCACCTCGGGCACTTCCTGCTGACGACGCTGCTCCTGCCGCACGTCACCGACCGGGTCGTCACCGTCGCCTCCCAGGCGGAACGCATGGCCCGGCTCGACCTCGACGACCCCGACTGGCGCCGTCGCCCGTACGCCGCCGGCCGCGCGTACGCGGACTCCAAGCTCGCCAACCTGCTCTTCACCGCCGAGCTCGACCGACGCCTGCTGGCGGCGGGCTCCCGCGTCCGCGCGCTGGCCGCGCACCCCGGGCTGGTCAGGACGGCCATCTACGACCGGCCCGCCGGTCAGCGACGCAACCTCTGGGACCGGCTCGTGCCTCTCTTGGGCCAGGAGCCGGAGGACGGGGCGCTGCCGTCCCTCCTGGCCGCGACCGCGGACCTGCCAGGAGGCACCTTCGTCGGGCCGCGGCGCCTGATGCACATGCGTGGCGGAGCCGAGGTCATCGGCCGGTCGAAGCAGGCGCAGGACCCTCAGCTCGCGGCGCGACTGTGGTCGGCCTCGGAGCAGATGACCGGCGTGGCCGCCCGTCCGTGACCTCCGCCGCCGGAGGGGCGCGCCTCGCCATCGGTGACCTCGCGCCCACTTGCCCCACCCAGGCATCGGGCGCGTGACCGGTCGGACGGGACTGACGTCGCCTCTGAGGACGACATGATGATGCGACCCGACCCGACCCGAGGGAGACCCCATGACCCACCAGCCCACCCTCCTCTTCGTGTGCGTGCACAACGCCGGCCGCTCGCAGATGGCCGCCGGCTACGCCCGGGCGCTCGGTGGCGGTCGCCTGCGCGTCCTCTCCGGCGGGAGCGAGCCGGGCGAACGGATCAATCCGACCGCGGTCGCGGCGATGGCCGAAGAGGGCATCGACATCACCGGCGGCACGTCACAGCTGCTCGTGACCGAGGACGTGCGCGCCGCGGACGCGGTGATCACGATGGGCTGCGGTGACGCATGCCCCGTCTTCCCCGGCACGCGGTACGAGGACTGGGACCTCACCGACCCCGCCGGGAAGGGCCTCGACGAGGTCCGCCCGATCCGAGACGACATCAAGCGTCGCGTCGGGGCGCTCCTCGCGGAGTTGCTGCCCGAGCCGATCGCCTGACCTGAACGCGATCCCCTCCTGGACCCCGGGGCGGGTCGATCGGCGCGTCCAGGACGGCCGATCAGTCCAGGACGGCCGTGGCCTCGACCTCGACGAGCACGTCCGGCTCGAAGAGCGGCGTGGTCGAACGAGTCGTGCTCAGCACCCGCCCCATGGCGATCGAGTACAGCATCACGCCGCTGGGCAAGACCCTGCGACCGCCGGTCGAGGCGATCCTCGCGTGGGCGCGCACCCACCTGCCGGCCATCGAGGAGGCGCGGCTCCGCTTCGACGACTGACCGCCCTGCGCCGGCATCTCTCCCAGATCTCGACGAGGACCCGCAGAGGGACCGCTCGGGGGGCATCCGAGGGGAGCCGCGGACTCCCGTCAGCCGTCCATCGCGATGCGCAGGACCTCGACGACGGCCGCGTCGACGCCTGCTCGTGCCGCTAGTGAGCGATCGCGCTCGATCCGTGCCGCGGCGGCGAGGATCCGGCGGCGTTCAGTGTCCGTGACGTCGTCGCCGATCCGATCAGCCCGCGTGACCAGCGACGCGAGCGTGGCGATGTCGACGAGATGTCGAGAACTGTCGTCTCCGACGATCTGGTCCGCCGCAGCGGCCTTGCTCAGGAGCGCGCCTTGCAGGGTGGGGCGCATCAGTCGCCCGATCCGGCCGTTGACGTCGACCTCGATCTCCGCGGCGCGGAAGAGAGCGCCCTGGGCACCGGGTGCAGCGATCGTAGTGCCGCCGCCCACCCCTCTCCGCCCGTCCGCGCGTTCACCCAGGAAGCGTGGTTGCAAGACGTCGATCTGTGCGCCTCCGCGGACCCAGCGGTGCTGGTGACCCTCGAAAGACTCACCGTCCGGCTGGAAACCGAGCCCGCGGAGGACGGAGGTGAAGTCCCACAGCATCTGGGGATGCGCCCGAACGTCGAGCGCGGTGTCGGCGTCCTGGGTGGGGCGGGCACTGACGGCACCGCGCTCCCAGCAGATGGACTGGACCATCTGGCCACCCACCAGGGCCCAGTCCGCGGGGAGCACTTCGTACACGTCGAAGAGCGCATGCCAAGCGCTGGCCTGCGCAGGTGCGAGGGTCGGGGCGGTGATCATGCGCCGATGCCTCGCAGCAGCGCGGCGACTCGGGCACGCTCCCTCGGGCCGCCGTCCGCAGCGAGGTCGAGGAGGAGCACGGACAGGGGCAACGGTGACGAAGGGCGCTCATCGTCGACGTGCAGTCGCACGTTCGGTGCATCAGAGCTTCGGAGCAAGAAGTCGCGGCGGACCAGGGGGTAGTCCGCTGCTGCGACGTGGGCCTCGACGAAGTCCGGGGCACTGATCTCGGCACGAGCATCACTGACCCCGCCGAGCACGAGCCGATCATCGGCGCGCAGGTCCTGCAGATCTGCTGGTTGGACGAACAGGTCCACTGCGGGACGGGCGAGTACGGGCCGGAGCCAGGCAGCGAGCAGGTCGGTGGCGTGCTGATCGTCCCTTAACCGCAGCACGCGGTCGCGGAGGCGGGCGCGTTCGGTCGGCGTCAACGCGCGAGCCGGTCCGAGGTCGCCGTCGAGCCGTGCCAGGAGAGCTGAGGCTGCCCGTTCCGAGAGCGGTCGGCGCTTCTGCGGCCGCAGGCGGTGGGAGTCGTCGATCAGCCATGCAGTACCGACCTTGCGGGCAGGTACGGCGCCTTCCCGTGCCGCGCGTCGGACTCCCTGCTCCGACAGTCCGTACCGCCGCGCGTAATCCGCCACGCTCACCTCAGCCATGCACACAAACATAACGCGGACGTTGTATTTGTGGGTTCGGGCTTCGCGCAGGGCAGACGACGAGCGGGGTCGGGGCGCGAGAGTCGTCCCGCACACCCTGCCGGTCAGTGATCGGGGTGCAGGCTCGCGTCGGCCGGCCCGGTCCGCCACGTGGTGAAGTGCACGGTGAGGCCCGCACGGGACGGGGCGCAGCACAGCGGACCGGCCGTGACCTGCGCGTCGGGGTCGAGCGGCGCGACGCGGACGAGCCGCCAGGGCTCGTCGTCGACGCGGGCGCGGACGGTGAGCGCATCTCCGGAGCGGCTGGCGCGCACGGTGACGACCCTCCCGTGCCAGTCGGGCACCGGCGACAGCGACCAGTCCGAGACGCCGCGCGTGACGACGGCCCCGAGGGAGTCCTCGCCGTCGCTGCGCTCGACGCCCGCCTTCACCCACGTCTCGCCGTCGACCTTCACGAACAGGCCGGCCTGGTCGAACTGGTCCGTGAAGTCGAGCCGGAACGACACCTCGGTCGCGGCGCCCTGCGCGAGCGGTGCGAGCAGCGCGTGCTCGGTGTCGTGCACGAAGCCGTACGAGGTGACCCGCCAGGCGTCGCTCCCCTCGACGGCCGTGACCCGCATCCCGTCGTCACCGAGCTCCACGTGCGCGGGCGGCGTCGTCCAGGTGCCCGCGTCCCAGTCCACGTCGATCACGGTGCGGTCCTCCTCGTCCGGCGACGCCGTCGCGGTCGCTCCGGGTCCCAGCATGGCGTCACGGCGTGCGGACCGCCCGCCGGCGCACCGCCCGCCGGCACACCGCCCGCCGCCGCGTCGGCCGCCGCCCCGCCACCTCGGGACGGCGCCGCGCCCCCTCAGAACGCGCCGATCCTCCGGGTCCCCGCGGGCTGGCCGAGCAGGGCGGCCCACTCGCTCGTCAGGGGGACGGCGACGCCGCGCTGCGCGGTGAGGAACGACAGCATGCTGCCGAGGCCGACGACGCCCGTGGTCTGCACGTTCCGCCAGGCGGGCTTCGCCGCGACGAGGGCCGCGACCGAGTCGAAGCGGCGCACGGTGGCGTTGTCCCCGGCCCCCCAACCGACGAGCGTCGCCTGCGAGGTGGTGACGCGCTGGTTGAAGGCGTTGCCGACGATGTCGATGCCCATCGAGTCCGCCGAGCGGTGGGTGGCCTTGTCGAGGACGTAGACCTGGAACCAGCCGCCCGTGCCGAACGCGTTGTTCGCGACGGTGATGTCGCCGGTGACCCAGGTGACGGTGGGGTCCGGCTTCGGGCGGCGGGGGTCCTGGCCGGTGCCGGAGGTCGCCTGCCGGCGCTCGTCCTGCTCGATCTTGACGCCCATCTTGCTGAAGCCGCCGATGCTGTTGTTGACCACGTCGACGCCGTTCGCGTCGAAGAGGTGCACGCCGACCTCGCCGCCGGTCACCACGTTGTCGGCGACGACGGCCTTGCTCGACAGTTCGAGCTGGATCCCGAACCACGTGTTGTCGACGACGGCGTTGCCGACCACGCGCGCGTCGTAGACGCTCTCGTCGAGCCAGATGCCGCCTCCGGTGTTCCGGCTGACGTCGTTGCCCCTCACGGTGACGCCCCGGGACCGGGTGATCTTCACGCCGCCCGCGACGGGCGCGGTCTTGAACTGCTGCGCGTTGTTGCCGGTGACGAGCGAGTCCGTGAGCGACAGGTCGTAGGCGGTGCTCGCGTTGATGCCGAGCATGCCGTTGCGCCGCGCGGTGATGCGCTCGAGGGTGCCGCGGTTGCGCTCGAGGGCGAGTCCGATCATGGCGTTGTCCTCGAGGACGAGGTCACGCGCGGTGAGGTCGTCGTTGCCGAGCCGCACCGTGCCGCGTTCGTCGTCGGTCGTCGCGTAGCGGCGCACGCCGAACCCCTGCAGCGTCGTGCCGGCGCCCTGCACGTGGAACGCCTGCGTCTTGTTGCTGATCCGCACCTCGTGCCCGGCGGGGTCGGTGCCGAACACGACCCGACGGCCCGACGGGTCCGGGTAGAAGGTGCCGGCGACGACCTGCGCGGCGCTCGCCACCTGGCGCTGGGCGACCCCGTCGAGGAAGAGCTGGTCGGGCCGCGCCGCCAGCGGGGCGCCCGCCTGCACGAAGCGGGGGTTGTCGGCGACCCCGAGCACCTTGTTCGAGGGGAACGTCGACCACGGCGTCGTCCACGTGCTGCCCTGCTTCGTCCACGCCGTCACGCGCTGCGACCCGTCGAACCACACGGCCTCGCCGGGCCACGCCTGCACGGTGACCTTCTTGCCGAAGGGCACGACGACGCTCTGGTTGTAGGTGCCGGCGCGCAGGACGACGGTGCCGCCCTGGGGCGCCCTCGCGATCGCCGCCGCGACGGTCGCGAGCGGCGCCGAGGCGGTGCCGGCGGCACCGTCCCGACCGGTGGTCGCGACGACGACGGCCCCCGCGGGGACCGCGTACCGCGCGCTGCCGACGGGCACCGAGCCGGGGCCGGAGGCGGAGGTCGCCTCCGGCTCGGGGTCCGGCTCGGGCTGCGGGGTCGGCGTGGGCGTCGGGGTCGGCGTCGGCTCGGGCTGCGTCGCCGGCAGCGTGGGCACGCCCGAGGCGGCCGCGACCGCGAGCGCGTCGTGGGTCGTCGTCGCGGCGCCCTGGTTGCCCGTGGACGCGTACTGCCACAGGCCCGCCCAGCCCGCGCGCTGCAGGCGGTCGCCCGCGGAGTCGGTGGCGACGACCTGCCAGCCGGGGTCGGCGCCGTCGACGGCCCAGGCCCGGGCGCCGAGCGCCACGGGCGAGTCGCCGGTCGCCGTGAACGCCACGCGCACCGTCGCGCCGGGTCGCACGTCGGCGGGCAGGGCGGTGCGCGCGAACGGCGTCTCGACCCGCGCCACGACCTTCGAGAGCACGAGGGCGACGGTGCCGCGCGCGGACTGCTCGAGGCGCGCCCGGTACGACGAGCCGTCGGCGCCGAGGCGCAGTTCCCACGCGTGGTACACCGTCTGGCCGGCGGGGAGGGTGACCGTGTCGGCGACCTCCGCGTCGCGGGTCGAGGTGCCGCGGAGCACCGCCGTCACGCTCGCTCCGGGGGCCAGGCCCGAGACGACGCCCTGCCCCGACGCCACGTCGAACCGGGCCGGCCCGCTCGACCACGTCGTCCACGCGCCGCCCGTCGTGGCGGTGCCCCAGCCTCCGGTGGTCGACCGCGAGAAGTCGTCCGACGCGGTGGGCGTCGCCGCCTGCGCGGCCTGCGCGGGCAGTCCCGCGGCGAGCAGGGCACCCACGGCGAGCGCCACGAGGGCGGGCCGGAGGCGGGGACGGCGGAGGGCGGGGGAGGTCCCGGTCATGAGGTCCTTCATGGCGTGGCGGGCGTGACCCCCTGACGGGGGTCTTGCGGAACGGGCGTGGGTGGGGGTCGTCGCGAGGACCGGACGATCCTCACCCACGCCCTCCGCTCGCGCAACGGTCGACGCGCAGACCCACCCGCGGGACCACCCCCTCGACCACCACCCCGCGGGTGCCCCCGGCGGTGCCCGCCATCCGCCCGCCGGTCACCCGTCCGGGCCCCCTGCCGGGCGGACCGGCGCACCTAGGGTGACACCATGCAGGCCACCGCGGGGCCCCCGACCCCCTCGCGCGCCGCGCGCGCCCCCGTGCGCGACGGCGCGCGCGCCGCCCTGCGCCCGGGCGGTCGGACGGCGTCCCGGCGACGGGGCGGGCGACCCGCACGTCGCACCGGGGGCCGCCCCGTCCACCGGCACGCCCCGCCGCCCGCTCCCGCCGTCGAGCAGGCCGACGGGCGCGCCTGGGTGCGGGCGGTCGCCGCGGTCGCGCTCGTCGCGCTCGGCAGCCGGCTCCCCCTCGGGCAGGGCCTCCAGCTGGGCTTCGTCGGCGCCGTCGTCCTGGCGCCGCTCTGGTGGCGGACGGCGACCCGCACGAGGGCGGGCGTCCTCGTCGCCGCCGCGGTCGCGCTCGCCGCCGCGGCCGGGCTCTGGCTCACCGCCGCCTCGACCGGCGACCACGCCACCTCGCGCACGAACGCCGTCGAGTGGACGGTGCTGCTCGTCGGCGCCTTCGCCTCGGTGGGACTGCTCGTCTGGTGCCGCAGCGTGCTCACCACCTGGCGGGCACTGCTCTGGTACGGCGCCGGCCTCGCCCTCGGGCTGCTGCGCGGCAGCACCCTCTTCGACGTCAACCCGTGGAAGTTCGGCTACGCGTTCCCCGTCGCCGTCGTCGTGCTCGCCGTGGCGCTGCGCCTCGGCCGCGGCTGGGAGGTCGCCGCCCTCGCCACCCTCGCCCTCGTCTCGGCGCTCAACGACTCCCGCTCGGCCTTCGGCCTGCTGCTGCTCGCCGCGGGGCTCTGCCTCGCCCAGGTCGACCTGCGCGGCACGGGACGACGCCGCTCCCCGTTCGTCGTCCTCGCCACCGGCGCGGCCCTCGCCACCGGCGTGTACCACCTGGGGCAGGCGCTGATCCTCGACGGCTACCTCGGCGTCGCCACCCAGCAGCGCTCCCTCGAGCAGCTGCGCACCTCGGGGTCGCTCATCATCGGCGGCCGCCCCGAGCTCGGGGCCACCTGGGCGCTGTTCCGCGAGCACCCGTGGGGCTTCGGCGCGGGCACCCTGCCGAGCGCCGCCGACGTCGCCGTCGCGAAGCAGGGCATGGCCGACACCGGGTACGACCCCGACAACGGCTACGTCGAGCGCTTCATGTTCGGCAACGGATTCGAGCTGCACAGCGTCGTCGGCGGCCTCTGGGCGCACTCCGGGCTCGCCGGGCTGCTGCTCGCCGCCGTCGTCGCGACCGTCGTCACCTGGGGCGTCGCCACGCGCATCGCCGAGCGCACGGCGAGCGGGCTGCTGCTCTTCGCGGCCGCGAACACCCTCTGGAACCTCTTCTTCAGCCCCGTGCTCACCAGCGTGCCCACGCTCGTGCTCACACTGGGCCTCCTCGCCGCCACGCGCGTGCACGGCGGGGGCGACCCCGCCGCACCACCGACCAGGACCGGGGCGACGCCCCGTCCCCGACCGAGACGAGCAGCACCGTGACCGACGACCGCCGCAGCCCCTCCCCCGCCGACGACGGCCGCGACCGGTCCGCCCCGGACGCCGCCGACGTCACGGACGCCACGGACGCCCCCGACGGCACGGCCGACGCGACCACCGACGAGCAGGTCGCCCGCCGTCGTCGCGGCCTGCTCGTCGCCGGCGTCGGCGCCCTCGCGGCCGCCGCCGTCGTCGTCGCCCTCGTCGTCGGGGCCGGAGGCGGTCCCTCGTCGACCGCGGAGCCCACCTCCGGCGCCACCACCGCCGACGCGGCACCCGGCGGCACGGCCACGGACGCGGCGGGGGGCGACGCCACCGACGGTGCGACCGACGCGGGCGGGGCGGACGGGAGCGACGCCTCCGGCGCCCCCGCCGACGCGGCCGTGCCGCCCACCGACCGCGAGCTGTCACCCGTGGACGTCGGCGGCTCGCCCTCCGTCACCGAGGGCGTCACCCTGCGGGTGGAAAGCGTCACGGCGGTCGACGGGCAGGCCGCGGTGCCCGGCGAGGTCGCCGGCCCCGCCGTCTCGGTCACCGTCGTCGTCGACAACGCCTCGGGCACGCCCTTCGACCTGTCTCGCACCGTCGTCAACGTCTACTCGGGCGACGCGTTCACTCCCGGGAACGGGCTCGTGACCGGGACTTCTCCGTTCCCCGCGGAGGTCGCCGCGGGCTCGACGGCCACCGCGACGTACGTCGTCGCCGTGCCCGGTGACGAGCGCGACCGGATCCGCGTCACCGTCGACACGGGCGTCGAGCTGCCCGTCGTCGTCGTCGACGGCCGGGCGAGCTGAGCCCGGCACCCCCGAACGGGGGGCCGCGGGGCGCCACCGTGCTCCCCCTACCCTGACCACACGCCGCGGTCCCGAAGCCGTGGCGGGCCCGCCGTCCCCACGGTCCCGAAGCCGGGCGGGCCTGACCCCTTACCCGAATGAGGCCCACCCCATGGGAAGAGCACTTCCCGGGCGCCTCGGCCTGCCCGCGCTCGTCGTCGCGGCAGCCGTCGCCCTGTCGTCCCTCGTCGCCGTCGCGCCCGCGCACGCCGACTCCGCCCCCGCCGACCCCACGTCACCGCGGACCCCCGCGACCGTGACGGCCGACGCCCTGCCCGCCCCCCAGGTGGACGGCGTCGTGTACCAGCAGCTCATCGTCGGGAACACGGTCTACGTGGCCGGCAAGTTCGCGAAGGCGCGCCCCGCGGGCTCGCCCGCCGGCACGAACGAGGTGACGCGCACCTCGGTGCTCGCCTACGACCTCACCACCGGCGCCCTCTCGACGACGTTCGCGCCGTCGGTCGTCGGCCAGGTGAAGGCCCTCGCGGCCAGCCCCGACGGCAAGCGCCTCTACCTCGGCGGCTCGTTCACGAGCGTCAACGGCACCACCCGGTACCGGCTCGCCGCCGTCGACCCCAGGACCGGCGCCCTCGTCACGAACTGGGCGCCGACGACGAACGCGACGGTGAACTCGATCGCCGCCAGCGGCAGCTCGGTGTACTTCGGCGGCATCTTCTCGACGGTGGGCAACCAGGCGCGCGCGAAGACCGGCGCGGTCGCCGCCTCGAACGGGGCGATCCTGCCCTGGGCCCCGCAGGTCGCGGGCGGCGACGTGCTCAGCCTCGTCACCAGCCCCGACGGCTCGAAGGTCGTCCTCGGCGGCTCGTTCACCTCGGTGAACGGATCCGACCGGCCCGGCTACGGGCTCGCCATGACCGACCCCGCGACGGGGGCGACCCTGCCGTTCCAGGCCAACGACCTCGTGCGCAACGGCGGGACCACCGCCGACGGCGGCGCCGGCGCGATCTTCAGCCTCGCCGCCACGCCCCAGGGACTCTTCGGCTCGGGCTACGACTTCAAGGGGACCGGCAACCTCGAGGGCGCCTTCAAGGCGAACTGGGACGGCGACCTCACCTGGGTCGAGGACTGCCACGGCGACACCTACTCGGTCGCCGCGACCTCGAAGGCCGTGTACATCGCCGGCCACCCGCACTACTGCGGCAACGTCGGTGGGCAGCCGCAGACCGAGCCGTGGTCCTTCCAGCACGCGATTGCCTTCGGCCAGGAGGCCACTCAGACGATCACGCGCGACCCCCACGGCTACCACAACTGGGAGGGCACGCCCGCGCCGAGCATCCTGCACTGGGTGCCCGAGTTCGGCATCGGCAAGCTGACCGGCCTCAACCAGGCCGTGTGGAGCGTCGCCGCGACCGAGGAGTACGTCGTCTACGGCGGCGAGTTCCCGACGGTCAACGGCAAGACGCAGACCGGCCTCACCCGCTTCGCCGTCAAGGACCTCGCGCCCAACTCGCAGGGCCCCGTCGCCTCGGGCTCCACCTTCAAGCCCGACGTGTCGTCCCTCGAGGCGGGCACCGCGCGCGTGACGTTCCCCGCCAACTGGGACCGCGACAACGCCGACCTCAGCTACGAGGTCTACCGCAACGGCAACCTCAAGGCGCCGGTCTACGTGACGAAGGCCTCGTCGACGTACTGGAAGCGCCCCACGATCGGCTTCGTCGACCGGGGCGTCACGCCGGGCAGCACCGTCAGCTACCGGCTGCGCGCCACCGACCCGCTCGGCAACACCGTCCTCGGCGACTCCGTGTCGGTGACCGTCTCGTCGGCCCCCACGTCGGCCTACGAGTCCGCCGTGACCGCGAACGGCGCCACCTCGCTGTGGCAGCTGGACGAGCCCTCGGGAACCCGGGGCCGTGACTCGATCGGCTTCGAGGACCTCGTCGTCCAGCCCGGCGTCGTCCGCGGCGCCGCCGGCCAGCTCGCCGGTGAGTCCGCGAGCACCTTCACCGGCGACGAGAAGGGCACCTCGAGCGCGTCGAGCCAGACGCGGATCCAGGCACCTGACACCTTCAGCGTCGGCGCCTGGTTCCGCACCACGACGACCGCCGGCGGCAAGATCGTCGGCTTCGGCGACAAGACCACCGGCAGGTCGGGCAACTACGACCGCCACGTGTTCATGGAGCCCGACGGTCGCGTGACCTTCGGCGTGTGGACCGGGCAGGAGTCCAACATCACCTCGCCCACCGCGCTCAACGACGGCCAGTGGCACCAGGTCGTCGCGACCCTGGGCGCCGACGGACAGCAGTTCTTCGTCGACGGCAGGCGCGTCGGCACGACGACGACGACCCGCGGCCAGGACTACCAGGGCACCTGGCGCGTCGGCGGCGACACCCCGTGGCGCGGTGCGGCGTTCTTCGCCGGCGACGTCGACGACGTGGCCGTCTACCCGACCGCGCTGACCAAGGCCCAGGTCGACGCCGAGTGGGTCGCCTCCGGGCGTCCCTCGCGGCTCCCCGTCGCCCCGGCGGACGCCTACGGCGCCCGCGTGTTCGCCGACGACCCGGTCGCGTGGTTCCGCCTCGACGGCCAGGGCGCCCAGCTCGCGGCCGACTCGAGCCCGGCAGGGGTCGACGGCGTCGCCACCGGCGGGGTCACCGCCGGGGGCCCGAACGCCCTCGCGGGCGTCACCGGGGCGTCCGCCGCGTTCGACGGCCAGACCGGAGGCGTCGCCACCGGGACGAGGACCGACTCGACCGACACGTACTCGCTCGAGACCTGGTTCCGCACCACCACGACCGCGGGCGGCAAGCTGATCGGCTTCGGCAGCCAGCAGAGCGGTCCGTCGAACAACTACGACCGGCACGTGTACATGGAGCCCGACGGACGCCTGCAGTTCGGCACCTGGTCGGGCCGGATGGACCTCGCCACCAGCGAGCGCGCCTACAACGACGGCGGCTGGCACCACGTGGTCGCCACCCAGGGCCGCGACGGCATGCGCCTCTACGTCGACGGCACCCTCGTCGGCAGCAACGGCCAGGACCGCTCCGACCCGTACTCCGGGTACTGGCGGATCGGCGGGGACAACAGCTGGGCCGGCTCCGGCTGGCTCCAGGGCGACCTCGACGAGGCCGCGGTCTACGCGAAGCAGCTGAGCGCCGCCACGGTGAAGGCGCACCACGCCCTCGGGACCGGCACGACGCCTCCGGCCGCCCCCGTGGCGCCCGCGGACGCCTACGGCGCCCGCGTCTTCGCCGACGACCCGATCGCGTTCTTCCGCCTCGACGGCGAGGGCGCCGAGCTCGGTGCCGACGCCAGCCCGCAGGGCGTCCAGGGCGTCGTCAGCGGCGGCGTCACCGGAGGCGCGACCAGCGCCCTGAAGGACGGCACCGGCCGCTCGGCCGCGTTCGACGGCCAGTCCGGCGTCGTCGCCACCGGGGAGCGCACCCGCTCGCTCGACACGTACTCGCTCGAGACGTGGTTCCGCACCACCACGACCGCCGGCGGCAAGCTCATCGGCTTCGGCAGCCAGCAGAACGGGTGGTCGGGCAACTACGACCGGCACGTGTACCTCGAGCCCGACGGGCGCCTGCAGTTCGGCACCTGGTCCGGACAGATGAACCTCGCCACCAGCGAGCGCACCTACAACGACGGCAGCTGGCACCACGTCGTGGCGACGCAGGGCGGCGACGGCATGCGCCTCTACGTGGACGGCGTCGTCGTCGGCACCAACGGCGCGAACCGCTCCGACCCGTTCTCGGGCTACTGGCGGGTCGGCGGCGACAGCGGCTGGTCGGGCTCCGGCTACGTCCAGGGCGAGATCGACGAGGCCGCGGTCTACGCGACGCAGCTCGACGAGGCGACCGTCAAGGCCCACCACGACCTCGGCGCCGCCGCGACGACGCCCCCGGTCGAGGAGCCCGCGCCGAACCAGGCCCCCACGGCCGCGTTCACGGCGACCACCGCCGACCTGGCGGTCTCGCTCGACGCCTCGGCGTCGACCGACCCCGACGGCGCGGTCGCGTCCGTCGCCTGGGACCTGGGCGACGGCGGCACCGCCACCGGCACCACCGTGCAGCACGCCTACCGTGAGGCCGGCACGTACCGGGTCACCGCGACCGTCACCGACGACCGCGGCGCCACCGGCACGACCACGCAGGAGGTGACCGTCCGCGCCCCGCGCGTCAACGCCGCCCCCACAGCCGCGTTCACGACCACGGTCGACGGGCTCGGCGTCGCCGTGGACGGCTCGGGGTCCACCGACCCCGACGGCGCCGTGGCCTCGTGGGCGTGGACGTTCGGAGACGGGGGCACCGCCACCGGCGCCACCGCGACGCACGCCTACGCCGCGGCCGGCACCTTCACGGTGACCCTCACCGTCACCGACGGCGAGGGCGCGACCGCCTCGACGACGCGCGACGTCACGGTCACGGCACCCGCGCCTCCGGCCCCCACCGCCCTGATCGCGGACGCCTTCGCCCGCGAGACCACCGGAGGCTGGGGCTCGGCGGACACGGGCGGCGCCTGGGCGCGCACCGGCGCCGCGTCGCAGTACGCGGTCACCGGCGGCACCGGACAGCAGCGCCTCTCGGGCGGCGGCGCCTCGACCGGCCAGTCGCTCGGCGTCACCGCGACCGACGTCGACCTGCGCACCTCGGCCGCCGTGTCCGCCACGCCCACCGGAGGCGGCACCTACGTGTACGTCACCGGCCGCAAGGTCGCCGCGAACACGGAGTACCGGGCGTCCGTGCGCTTCCGCACCGACGGTCGGGCGGCGATCTCGCTGAACGCCCTGCGCGACCATCGGGGCCGACACGCTCGTCCCCGGTGCGGTGACCGCCGGCACCAAGGTGAACGTGCGGCTGCAGGTGACCGGCACGGGCACGACCACGGTCCGCGTCAAGGCGTGGGTCGACGGGACGCCCGAGCCCGAGCGGTGGATCCTCACGGCCACCGACACGACCGCCTCGCTGCAGGCACCCGGCACGGTCGGCCTCGGGGCGTACGCCTCGGGCTCGTCCACGGGCGTCCAGGTGGTGTCGTTCGACGACCTCGTCGTCACGGCCCCCTGACCGGCCCGGGCGTCCCGGTCGCGCACCCCGCGCGGCCGGGACGCCCGCCCCGTCCCCGCGGGGCCCGGCGTGCGACGCCGGCACCCCGCGGCGACCGCACCGCCGCACGCACCGCCGCACCGCAACGCCGCACCGCACTGCCGCACCACACCGTCCGATCCCC
>Ga0265797_10003596_pt1 | contig 24656 bp, 26 predicted proteins | sample P2T30metagenome_FD_192433 | JGI IMG/M metagenome (GOLD analysis project Ga0265797, IMG submission 192433) | Plant litter microbial communities from East Loma Ridge, Irvine, California - P2 T30 | ecosystem: Environmental > Terrestrial > Plant litter > Unclassified | place: USA: California... | reverse complement strand
GAGCGTGAGCAGCGGTGGCTGTGCGGTGTCTTGTGACCGACCGCCGTGGTTGGAGAGCACAATGCCGTCCACTCCGTGGTCGAAAGCCAGGGAGGCATCCTCATAGCACTGGATGCCTTTGATCACAATAGGTAGGTCTGTGATACCTCGTAACCATTCGATGATGTCCCAGTCTATACCAGCATTGATGAAGCCAGTATTGGCCGCGGCCAGGCCACCAGCTCCGGCACTGTCGACAATCTCCTGCATCGTCTCACCAGTGTCACCAGATCCCACTAACCTCTCGTCGCGCTCTCGCTTACCAACTACTGGGGAGTCGACTGTCAGCCATATCGCCTTCACGCCAGCATTTTGCACCCGTCGAACGAACGCGGCACTTTTGTTGAGATCTCGGTCCGCGTAAAGCTGCCAGAATACCGGCTGCTCTGGATTCACTCTAGATTCCATTATCCGCTCGATGGGCATACTGCTAACCGTATTGACGACTTGGATGATACCTTCCATGCCGGCTCCAAGAGCAATAGCGCACTCGCCGTCGGGATGCACTAATTTGCCCAGGCCGACTGGCGATGTGTAGAAGGGCAAACTGGATTCATGACCGAGTATTGTGGTGGAGCAATCGACTTCCTGAACATCTCGCAACACTCTCGGCCGCAGAAAGACTCTGTTGTATGCTTTTGCGTTCTCGCGACAGCTGATTTCATCGTCGGCACCAGATGCAACATAAGCCCAAGCTGCTGGGGTCATACATGTGGACGCCATACTCTCGAAATCGGCGAGACTCACCATAGCTCGAAGCGATGGTGTTGCAACAGTCTTCTCCCGTACTAGATCTCCTTCCAAGCCATTGATTGGAACCTCATTTGCAGAAAGATCAAGATCGAGTGTCCCTATCTTGGCATTTGCGCCGAGTGTCTCCTCGACAAGTTCTGGGGCGTGGAAGTCCTCATACGCCGAAGTTGCATCCTTGCCTCCTTGTCCCAAGATCAAGGCCGGGCCTCCAGGATGGCTGTCGACGAAAGAGGTCATGTTCCAGACTGTTCCATGTATTGCAAGCCAGCAAGAATGCCTCGAAGTATGACGCGCTAACTCTTGAGAACTGATTCGGCTCGCCATGTGGTATCCAGGTTGGTGCAGCAACTGCCTACCAGATCGTAATTACGTGCCTCGATGGTACTAAGACGATTGCCAGGCACTTTGAGCCCCGCACCAAGTCTCGGGCTGTGATCAGAGACATGGGGTATGGGGTACAGTTTGGGGGTCACAGGTAACCAGCGTCGCGCTTGTGCACGACCTGCTGTTTTGCACATGCCGTCTGTCGCGCCTCTGAGAGTGTGCCCTACTCTCCCCGTACTCCCCGTACTCCCCGCAAATGCACCCCACACACTACCCTCGATATCATCATTTAAGAAGAAAGATGCGTCCTTTGAGATCGCATTTTGACGATGAATTACCCAAGTCTGAACGAGTCCTCTCCTGGCCCATCAAATCCACTTCTCCGCCGCAGTCTCGGTCAATGACGATGGCGGGACATGATGACAGCAAGCCTTCTGTCGGTTTTGTCGAGGAAGCAACGACGCAAAAGCAATATTTCGCTGAGGAGATAATCGCTCTACCTCCACTGTTGGTGGGCTCAACCGATGATGAGCTCAAAAAACTCGGGCGACGTGCGACATGGAAGCTTGACGTGATCATCATGCCAGCCATGACAGTGTGAGAATTCCCCGATGAATTCGATCTCACAAGTCAAGCATCGACTGATGTTTCAACAGCAACTATATTCTCAACTATCTCGACCGGCAGAACATCGCTGCGGCGAAGCTGGCCGGCATCATGGAGGATCTCGATTTGACCATCACTGAGTACAACACGGTAGTCAGTGTCCTTTTCGCCGGGTACAGTGCGTCTGACAGCTGCAAGTAGTCGATTTTCTTCTTCCTGCTAACGAATACAGTCATCATGCAAGTCCCATCGAACCTTCTGGTATCCAAAATTCGGTTCCCAGCCCTCTACATCTGCTCCGCTGTGGCTGCTTGGGGCGCGATCTCAGCTTGCACAGCAGCTGTGAACAGCTTCGGTAGTCTTGTGGCCTGTCGATTCATGCTGGGTTTCGTCGAAGCAGTTTTTTTCCCGGGGGCCCTTTTTTACCTCACGATGTTCTACACCAGAAAGCAGTTTGCGTTCCGCGCCGCCATCCTGTATTCCGGGTCACAGCTTGGCAACGCATTCGGGACTCTCCTGGCAATCGGAATTACGAAGCTGGACGGTGCGCACGGTATTGCGGGATGGCGATGGCTTTTCCTCATCGAAGGAATTCTTACCGTTGGCCTGGCGATCGTATTTGCCCTGTACCTCCCCAACTCACCCCGAAAAGTCATGTGGCTCAACGAGAAAGAGCATGAGTGGCTGGCTTGGAACTACAAAAATGACCAGAAACAGACGGACAACTCGAACGAGATCACAGCCTGGCAAGGATTCTCAATGGCCGTGTCTGATCCGAAGACATGGCTGATGATGGGAACACTCTATGCAACATACACGTCAGCTGCGGTGAACAACTTCTTCCCGACTGTCGTGGCTGGGCTCGGATTCTCGACTAACGCCTCGTACGGTCTGACTGCTGTAAGTGTGCTGCTGGAAGATGAGCCCTCAATATTAATTGATGCTGACGCCTGCGTGTGATATTAGCCGCCGTTTGTCCTCTGCGTGATCTGTATGCTGCTCAATGGCATGCACTCAGACAGAACTGGAGAACGCTTCCTCCACTTGGCCCTTCCTCTGACCATAACTGTCGTCGCCAACATCATCGCTGTTTCGACTTTGAATGTGGCAGCGCGCTACGTAGCCATGATGTTGATGCCGGCAAGTTTTTACAGCTCCGCTATCGTCCAGCTTTCTTGGATCAGTGGCTCTATATCCCAGCCTGCGGTCAAAAGAGCAGCAGCAATAGGCTTCATCAACGCCGCCTGCAACACGCCGAACATTTGGACTGCCTATCTATACTATGACTCGCCGAGGTACGTGGTTGCATTCGCTGTGAACCTTGGAGCTGCTGTTGTAGCTATCGGCTTTGCCACCGCCACTTTCCTCTACTTGCGTACGCAAAACCGCAAGATGGAGCAGGGCAAACAAGTCTCTAAGAGTGGACCGACAGATGCGCAGGTGGCGGGCGGCTTCCGGTACATGTTGTGAATGGATCATCGAACGTCTATTGTGCTGCGCGCTCTCAGTGGTAGTCAATGATGCCATTCTGGCGAGAGCCTCAGAAATCCGCACGAGAGTGATGGAAGTACGGTGGGTTATTGCCGTCTGTATGGCTATTGATGAGATTGTGTTTCGATGACTGCAAGACCCCAGAGGCTGTGGACAGGCCCGAATTGTTGTCTCCTTGGGGGTCTCTTGGGGGTCGCAGGATCCACATGCTACTGCGAATCTTATCTATATGTTGGTCAATGGCTCTGTATTGGACCATCTTTATGTCAAATTCATACCAAAAACACCTCAGATCAACCGAATTCTGAACCATGGCGCCAATTTCGACAACAAGTCTATCGCACGATGTCTCACAACCCAGCAATCACCGACACGGCAGACTTCAGCCTGGTATCTACGTTCCCACCGTCGCGTTCTTCAAACCAGACGAACACCAACAAGTCGATACGGATGCAACTGCACGTCATGTTAAGATGCTCGCAAATGCTGGAGTCACTGGCATAGTGACCCATGGCAGCAACGGCGAAGCTGTTCATCTGGACGATGACGAGCGTATGCTGATCACTGAGACTACGCGACAGGCTCTTACTCAATGCGGGAAGAGTGATATGACCATCATAGTCGGCTGCGGAGCTGCTTCGACCAGAAAAACCATAAAGTTGTGCCTCGATGCAGCAAAGAGCGGCGGAGATTTCGCACTGGTGTTGCCACCCAGCTACTACGGCTCTCTTTTGACCAAGAAAGCCATCTCAGACTACTTCCGAGCGGTAGCCGACTCCTCGCCAATCCCCATTGTCATCTACAACTTCCCTGCGGTGCAAGGTGGTTTCGACATGACCTCGGACCAGGTCGTCGAGCTCTCGAAGCACGACAACATCGTCGGTGTCAAATTGACATGCGGAAACACCGGAAAGCTGGCGAGAGTGGCAGCCGCAACCGCGTCCAAGGGTTTCGCAACTATGGGAGGCAGTGCAGATTTCCTACTCCCGACCCTGGTATCAGGGGGACACGGTGTTATTGCTGGCTTGGGAAACCTCTGCCCAAAGGCTCACGTCCAGGCCATGCGATTATACGAGAAAGGAAATATCGCTGAAGCACAACGTATTGCAGCCACACTGGCGAGAGCGGATTGGGTGGCTATCCAAGGAGGATTCATTGCTGTCAAGGTTGGCTTGGAGAAATTCTATGAACATACCAATCCACCACGCCTACCTTGTGTCATGCCAGAAAAGTCGGCAAGAGAGGAGATTGCAGCGGGATTCGCTGAGATGATGGAGTCGGAATCCAGTTTAGAAGTCTAGGCAACACAACACAGGCTCATTCTTACAAATGCTCTGCCATGATATTCTTTTCGTTGTCGCGATCAGGTGATATCCGATCCTATCATCTGCATGACATCCAGGCGATTCACTGAGAAGCCTAGACCATCAGCAGCATCAACTCGCCTTGCCATTTCTCGGCGTCGTGAACGTATCAACGTACTATCAACATTCCTCACCACTCCACAGAGTGACCGGGAGAATATTCCGAGGCATTGTAAACGCATCGATTGTTCTTATGACACATCCGTTCAATCGAGTCAGGTTCTCCGCAAGTGTGCCATGCATGCGTCTGTTAGGACCAGGATCTTCGCAACCCCTCACGGACCCCCAAACCCCCCCAAATTGCCCACAATTTTCCCGTTACCTCAAGCGGAGGCGTTGCGACCCCCAACAACATCTCAATGGGAACCGAAACTACAACGTAGGCCCATGGTGGAAAGCATTTGCTACGGCTGGCCATGGAGAATGCTGAGAGCGGACAGCGTGCGCCCACAAGGAAGCGATCAAGCCGCAAAGGTCTTCCGCGACGCTTTACGTGCGAACATCCGGGCTGCAACAAACAATACTCCCGGGCGGAACACCTGCAGAGACACTCTCTGAACCACGCACCGAAGCGGATATTTCGCTGCCAGTCGGATGGCTGCTATCAGACTTTTGTCAGACAAGATCTGTTTGATCGACATGTTGAGAAACACAGTCATACGCAAAGCTGGCCACAGGCCTCACGAGAGACTGTGCCTACACAAGACGAGTGTGATGCCATAATGGACCAAATGCATGAAGTGATTGGGCAACATCATGATGTCGCACACCTATCGCCTCTGCGTCAGAGCGCGGATGACGGCCTGCTAGGAGATCCAAGTATCTTGCCTCCTACAGACTGGGACTTCGCAGCTCGACCCTTCGAAAATGCAAGTCTAGAGACCGCACAAGTCAATGACGGTTTCGCTGCCTGGCTGCTGAGTCCCCTTGGATCTCATGGCTGGGACTTGGATGTTGCGCAGCTGCCATCAATGAACTATGGTTCATACACTGACATCCATAACTCCTCCGACAGGGAGCATCCGACCCCGTTACCAGGCTTGAGCGAATGCAACGACCCAACATTGGGTGTTGGTGTGGGAGAAGCACGAGATCATGTCTCATCCGGGTTTCCAGGCTGTAGGGAGAGCTGGCTACATATGTCTTCCCGACGGCTAAGCAAGACACACGATCTGTTACACTCATTTCATAACAAGAATGCCGCAAATCTCAGGATCGCCCATGCGCCGGCTGGAAGCCTTGTCTACCGAAGCCCAGAGGGCACATGGTCGAACCTTAGCGCGTCTGTACTGGAACGATGCGTAATGACTTTCTGGCAAGATGTGGCGCCTCAGATACCAATTGTACACCAAGCGACATTTTCTGCAGAACACTGCCCTCTGCCCTTGCTATTAGCAACTGTGTCTTTGGGAGCAGCACAATTAGTCCGCATCAGTGCCCCAAACGCTCTCAGCGATTATCGGCACCTGGCTGATCTCATCATCACGGGGTTAAGATGGGAGATTCATACGAGCGAGGATGCTCAGCCTCCGGTGAACCTTTGGGTCGCACAATCGCTGCTCCTGCTAGAGTTCTACGAGAAGTTGTTCTCCAGCCGACAATTGCACGAGCGGGCGCATATCCATCACGTGTCTACCTTGACGCTGCTAAGGAGAGGCAGCCCTCTCGGTGGAAGACCAGGTGCGGACACACCACTGGAGGGCTCTACAACTCCTGATCATGCACGAGATGAGGCACGAGTTGATACCCAGTCTTTACCTGATATTGATACTTGGTGGCGCCACTGGGCAAATAATGAATCGATGCTCCGTGTCGTGTTCATGGCTTACGAGATGGACACACTCCATGCTGCAATGTTCGGCCACGAAAGCAGTCTACTTCCTTCCGACGTCGGACTGACCCTGCAATGCGATGATATTCTTTGGACAGCTGAGAGTGCTGGCAAATTGCGTCAGCTTGAGACCACTTTCAGTCTCTATGGCATCAAGTCGAAGAAGTTTCTGCATGGGCTGAAAGAGCACCTCCATGGAGACTCATCTCCCTCGCATCTCCGCGCCCGCCTGACTTTGGGTGTTGGCCTATTGAGTGTTGGCTGTCATATAAGGCCTCGAGAGAAGCATAATAAGCTCTTCGAGACCATACCGTCACAAGCAGAGCGTAAGAAGTGGTCAACCATGATGCTACAAGCACTTGATCAGTGGAAGAATGGGCTTGACGACGCGCTCAGCACTGCTTCTCTTTGCGAAGTCGGGCCCAAACGTCAGAGCTCAATCCCGGAGCCTACAGTGCTCTATCATCTGGGTTATATTACCATGCACATCGACATTCTCAATTGCCAGATCTTGGCTGGAACGGAGCTCTTGCTTGGTCGCCGTGTGTCCCGGAAAGAGCATGCGAGCGCTACTTCATATGCTGCCTCATGGGCATCAACTGCAGAAGCTCGTCTTGCCGTGTTACACTCCTTCAAGCTACTATCTCATACGCTCGTTGAACCCTGTGCCGACATGCCGGAGAGACAACTGCAATCAGCAACGTCAAACGGGTATTCCTCCCGCTCTGATCCTTGTTTCTACAGACCTTGGTGTCTGTATCTTGCTGCGCTTACCATCTGGACGTACCAATACGCCGTGGGGCAACGCCAAACATACGACACCGCAATGAACTCCCTGGCAGGGAAATCTACGGACGATATAGCTTACAGCTACGTCTCAGACTTGTCCACGGGACACAATCTCGGTAATCTCATAGATAGAATTTCTGATCACGGTTGCAGTGCCTTGCTACAGACTCTCTCGGATAATCTGGCTCTAGCTGAACCCACAATCCTTGTAGAAGCCTCTAGCCGGCTTCTCAAGTGTCGCTCCCTTCTTGCATCACGTCCATAACCTCACCATTCACGGATCGAACCATCTTCTCCGTAGAACACCTTAGGTTGCCATGGCTCTGTCTCCGCTGCAATCCGTCGGACCATGTCTTCGTCAATCTCGATACCAAGTCCGGGACCCTGCGGTGCTTTGACGTAGCCCTCGTGTATCGCGAACACGGATTGATCCTTGAGGTATGTGTTCAAGTCGATGTCTCCCGCCTATATTGATGGTTAGTAGGAAGGAATTTTTTTGCCGGCAGGATAAACCGCCACGTACCTCCACGTTGTAATGCATGCCCAGGGACATCTCTAAAATGACGAAGTTGGGCGTAGACAAACCGACATGCAAAGACGCCGCGAAAGCGATTGGCCCCAATGGACAGTGCGGAGCAATGGCGACGTCGTAAGCTTCAGCCATATTTGCCAAACGTTTTGTCTCGGAGACGCCACCAGCGTGTGCAATATCCGGTTGAAGAATATCGATCATACCCTCTTCCAGGAATCTCTTTGCGTCCCAGCGATGGTACAAGCGCTCTCCAAGTGCTATGGGGATGGTGGTCAAGTTGCTCAGCTGTTTCAACCCCTCTGGATGCTCGACAAGCAATGGTTCTTCGATGAACAATGGCTTGTGCGGTTCGAGAGCTTTCGCCAGCTGTTTGGCCATCGGTTTGTGAAGTCGACCGTGGAAATCGAGACCCGCATCAAGGCCAAGAGCCTTGACTGCCTTTAGTCGCTCAACGCAGGACTCCAAAGCAGCTGGCGAATCGACCCAGTTGAGATCTTCGGTGGCGTTCATCTTGATGCACTTCAAGCCTTGTTCCTTGCGGGCTTTCCTGTATAGAGATTAGATACTGTTTCAAATGCGCGATGGAAGTACCTCCGACAGGGCCACCTACGCTGCAACTTCGATGTCACTAGGTCGATCACCACCGATCCAGCAATATACTTGGCATTTGTGACGGACTTGTCCGCCTAGTAGCTCATAGAGTGGGACGTTCAGGTTGCGTGCTCGAAAGTTGTTAGCTTACACAAAACTCGGTGGAGAACGTATCTATCCTCGGACAGCATACCCTTGAGATCCCACAACGCGATATCGATACCACTGAGAGCACTCATGAATACCGCGCCACCTCTGTAAAAGCCTAAGCGCCAACAGAGTTGCCAGATATGCTCGATGTTCCTGAGCAAGTAACGCATCAGTCAGCGTTGCCCACTCTGTCGCAGGCGCAGTCATCGTTGTTCAGCACAAGTTTCACTCACTTCGCTTCCAGTCCGATGAGACGAACTTTGAGCTCATCTAATGCTCCTTCCACAGCCAATGTATGGCCCTCGAGTGTGCCCTCGCCCCATCCAGCTTGATCGTTCTCGTCGACGATCTTGACGAAAAGCCAGCGAGGCTTGACGCGGAAGTATTCGATAGACTTGATGGGTGCCATAATGTGTGGTTGTATAGCGCATTCGTACAGCAGATTGATGACAACGTGGTCGTTCTTGTATATTGGCGACAACCGGAAATGCCATGCGTTCGTTCTTGTCCTATGCTCTGTGACCCCCAACGAGCGGAGAAGCTCACGCGGACTAAGGTCTTGGGAATGCGAGAGCGGGGACATGCGTCGGAGCACTAAACAATCGCGGGTGATCTGGTTGTCTCAAGATTATACAGTGGCACGGTCTCTGTTACAAGGGTGCTGCTGTCAGTCGGCGTCAATGTTGAAAATGGCACAAAGCGCCACCGAAATACCACTTGAGATTTGAGCCTTCCGATGACACGTAGCGACAGCACCTCCGCTACACTTAAGCCACTACCATCAGGTCTACAGATTGATTGGCTCGAAACTACGGAGAAATACAACAAGCTGGAGCCATATCTCAATGGCAAGAGCAGTGCGTTTAGTAATGTCTACGAAATCTCTAAGCGGCTGTCTCAACAATCCGGCGATGCACAGCAGTTGTCAAAGCGAAAACAGTATCCAAGACCGGCGTGTCCATCCCAAACTCCCTAGCCTTCTGCACTGGATGACCCAAGATCACATCAACTTCCAGTGGCCTGCCAGCCTTCGCATCCTGCTGCATGCTGCTTCCAATCCTTCCCATGGTCTTCACTTTTGCCATAAGCTCATCTGCCAGGTCGTAGGTAAGCGGGACGTTGCATCGTTGGGCAATGTCGATCATCTCGCGCATCAGGCGTATAGTCATGGTGTATGCCTCGTCTGAAGACTCTAGCCAGGTCTTTGTGTCGACAAGGGTCAGAGTGGTGAGCGGATTCCATGCAGCATTCCAGACGACCTTCTCCCACCGCTTTCTCTGGATGTCGTCGTCTATCTGGAAGATTGTCTTGCCTTCCTCAAGAAGTGTGGCAAAGATCTCCAACTTCTCTGCTTCCAATGCCGGATCTGCAGAACTGTTATGGTACAAGCCGATCTGCATGTCTTCCGCTGAGGTATGTTTGACAAGCCCAGGTCGAGGTTGGCTGGCTCCGACCCACGTCACACAGGTGATGATTGTGTTTCGCGGGTATAAAGCGCGAAACGGCACTTCGTTACCAACGCCGTTCTGGATGATGACGAAAGTTGTCGAGTCATTCACAACGCCTTGAAACAGAGCAGGGATCGCTGCGATGTCGGTGGCTTTGTGAGTGCAAACGATGTAGTCGAATGTCTCTGACGCCTCTGATGGTGATCGAAGGACTTGATGGTGTTAGCATTCGCCTTTGAATGTGTATAAAATCGCCATACTACATACCATGGTCGATTTGTATGGAATGCTGACCATGATTGGCGCTGTCGATGCTTAAGCCCTGCGTAGTTTTGTGGTCAATGCAAGAACGTCGGTTGGGCGCCGGAGCACATACTTCAGTTTTGACCGCCTTGTAATTAGATCGCGCAACAACACTGAGCTCAACTTTTCTCGATTGGCGTAGTATGAATGCATAGAAGCTTCCGATACTATACAATAATGTCAGTCTTCCGCGAGAAATACCCGCTCGGCTGTGAAGGAAGGACTTACGATCCCAGCCCAAAGATCAAGACTCTCGTGGTACGCTCGCTAGACATCGTTATAGTAACAGCTGTCTTTGCCCAATAAAAGGCTGTCTATTGATCCAGAACGAGACTTGGGAGTCGTGATACCCAAGTCCCAAGGCGCATAGAAGTCTCGGTACAAAGATGGTCCGAAGCGAGGTCTTTGGCCCCCATTTGACCCCCACGCCAACATCATCGCTGCAGCATTGAGCTCTGTAGCGTCATGTGTCGGCTGTTATGCGACGCAATAACAATCAGATCATGGTCTGTCTGTCCGGCTCAAGCTATCGCTCGCGATGCCATTCACCGACCAATTCGACCTATATGGCCAAACCGCACTCGTCACCGGCGCCACGAGAGGCATCGGCAAGTCGATGGCGATTGCGCTGGCCGAAGCCGGATCCGACATAATTTTGATACAGAGAGATGAAAACAATACGAGCACAAGAGATGAGATTCGTGCCCTCGGACGAGCCGCGACAATTTATACCGCAGATCTGGCTCACAGGGACCAGATCAAGGGCCTTGTGAGGAGGGTCCTCGATGACGGCCATGATATCAGTATCCTGATCAACTGCGGTGGGATCCAACGCAGGCATCCCGCCGATCAGTTTCCCGATGAAGACTGGGATGAGGTCTGTATGCTGGAGTCCCAAAGATATATACGAATTGCATTGCTGACGTTCGAAGGTAATGCGAGTGAACCTGGACGCAGTATTTGTCCTGGCACGAGATGTCGGCGCTTACATGCTCACCAGGCCACCAAGCGGAAGTCCACCGCATCGAGGTTCAATCATTAATGTTGCCTCACTGGTATCTTTCCAGGGCGGGCTTAATGTGCCTGCGTATGCAGCGGCGAAAGGTGGTGTCGCACAGCTTACAAAGTCCTTGAGCAATCAGTGGGCGATCAGAGGCATCAATGTCAACGCTGTAAGACGTATCGCATAGTCATCTGGCACAACACTCGCTGACCTCGACCTCAACCTCAGATTGCCCCAGGTTATATTCACACGGACATGAACGATGCCTTGATCAACGATGAAGCGCGAGCTGCTAGCATCCTGGATCGCATCCCAGCGGGTAGATGGGGCAGTCCAGACGACTTTAAAGGCCCAACTGTGTTTCTCGCAAGCCGGGCAAGCTCCTATGTGTCGGGGGAGATATTGACAGTTGATGGCGGGTAAGTGGCTCTCACAAAAGGAATCTCAAATACGATACTGACCTTTGGAATAGGTGGATGGGACGCTGAGAATGAGCCGTGTATGTGCAAGGCAATAGTCTTTGTACACAGGAGTAGCATTGTCGTTTCAATCTCGCCCCTACCTTGCTCTGCTCCTTCGCTCTTCTCTGTTGGTTGTGCCCCACGTGGCTCGTCTACCTGTGTAAAAATCTACGTCGCAAGCAGCATTCTCATCGTCCTCGTCCCAGTATCATCAAATATTTATGCCATGAGAAGTGCATGACCCATTGAGATACTGTCAGAAGTCTCTCGTTTCCTCGGGAGCGAAATGCTAGTATTTGCAGTTGATGAGGCAGGAGCGAGTGTACTTGTCAGCGAGACACATATGATACGACTGGAGTCCATTGAATGTTGCCTTTCATCTCGGCCGCCGAAACACTTCTGAGTAGCTCGTTCCAATCTCACTGTAGTTGTTTGTGTCAGTATAGGTGCTGTTTGATGAGAAGGAGGAATGTCGGGAGTGGCAGCCTGGTGCGGGCAACAGCGTCATCATCAAATTTCCTGCCTGCCTTCGCCGCCGTTTCAACCACAAACTGTCAGTCAAACGCCTAGTCCAGACAACATGATCGACGACAGCCGACAACAGACTATCAGGTAGCGCATCTCGTACGTCCACGTGGGTTCACTTCACCACGACGGTTAGACACGATATACTTCTCAACGGGGTTTGACTTATGTAGACCTGGACGCCTCCCTTGGAAGCCAGGAGAGAGCCCGGCGAGAACATCGAGCGAATTCCAAGCGATCAATCGCTTTCATCCCGCTATGCCACCTCCTACGTAGAGTCTAGACTGGACCCGGATCACACCATAGCAAAACTACTTGCGGCAGAGCACGATGCTGCATTCCTCGCTGCATGTTCCCCCAAGCCCACGAGTCATGGCATTGTTTCAGCCTCGCAGATCTCTGACAGGAACAAGAAGGCGAAACACTGGCTACCGTAGGGCTGTGCAAATATTCCTTCACCATCCAGTTGCGAAACTGACTCTCTGGGAGGCTTGCATTGGAAGTACCACGGTCCCATGACTAGGGTGAGAGCCGGGAAGTTATATAGTAAGTAGCAGGGCGCCGAACCGGCTCATGAGTTGACATTGTATCTTTGACGTCTGGAATCTTTACATCTTTTCCTTTTGCTGCGAGTCAACACCTGGAATTACACTACACGACTGGTTGGACACTAAGACTTCACTACAGCATGAAGTTCACATCAGCTGCCTTAGCATTGACAGCTGTCGGCATTGTGTCAGCGAACACGCTGGAGGGATCCTGTTCGGCCTCACAACGCACTGCCTTCACCAACGCCAACCAAGCATGTGCAAGCATGGCCAGCGCAGCTGCGGACGCAGCTGAGTCTGGTTCAGAAGAAATCTTCCAGACGTTCTTCAAAGACACTTCACAGCCCACCCGTCAAGCTGTTGCAGCTAGCTTCCGCAAGGTTGCAAAAGAGTGCTCATCAACGCCTGGCGGGACCAGCAAGTCATACTGCACCGATCAGCACGGCAACTGTGGAGGAGGCCTCCTAGGCTACACATACTGGCAGAATACGTATTCTGGAAGTGTCGGCTCCACTTACTACTGCCCGATCTATTACTCTACGATACCTGCAACAAGCGTTGTCTGTGATGATCAGTCGCAAGCTTCTAACACCTTGCACGAGACTACACACGCCGTGCTTGCGACGAGGGATATTGCCTACGGCCTTCGAAATATCAAGGCGTTGTCCAGTAGCGACGCTCTGCACAATGCTGATTCCTACACATACTACGCAATTGGTACGTGTAATGTCAGAGACCTTGACACAAGCGGAACACTGACAATGATTTACAGCGATCGAATTGAAATGTGACGAGAGCAGTTCGGGGCAGTCTTATTCTCCCGTAGGTGGCGGCTCGCTCACTCGTCGACCCTACCGTCTTCCATGGTGGTTGGGTGGAGAGAGATGAGGCTGGATCGTTGTCTGTTTTACCGCCTCAAGCTGTCTTCTTCGCAACCGGCAATGTAGATATGCTACTAAAGCAACCACCAACAGCATCAAGTTTAAGTGCGACCTTCATTCGCCGACACTTCTTTGCGTCCGTTCTCCGGAGAGTAATTTCGCTACCGACGCACGTTCTACCTCTCTCGAGGCCTCGCTACTCCAGAGATGCTATGGGGCGAACTCAGTGAAGAGATATGCGACAGGGACCGCGTAGCACGATACCCATCGACCGATCTGGATCCATAACTACAAACCAGGCCATCCGTTGTTTATCCTCTTGGGCCAGTCACGCACGAAATCTGATCAGGTGCATGCGGGTCTTAGATCGAGTCTCCTCCGTGGGGCTTTCATCCTGACCAGCAGTGCAGACCGAGTGAGCCGTGTCAATACGAGGACGGCTCGCATCTTGTGCTTCTTGCACTCCAAGGAGATACGCCTCTTCGTAGGCAATTTCAAAAGCGCACGAGGCGCTGCCATGCGCATAAGTGGTCTTGAAAAGTGTATAGCCGAACTACAAATTCACAGACTACATCCCGGTTCGCACGCCACCAATCGCCGTGATCCGTCTGCCATCCGAAAATCGCTAACACAACGCTCAACCTTGATCTCCACTTAATCTAGCACCGGAGCAGTAGCAGCAGCGATCTTGTCATAGATAGCCACAGCACTGCGAGGGGTTCCATCATCGGCGCAGGGGTATTCGTCATTGTTGCTTCCGAGTAAAGTCAGCGTGCGTATAGTCTAGCAAGAGAAACCAACTCCAAACTTACGTGCTGCATACGGCGGTGCCACCGCCACCAGTTAAGTAGTTGTAGAGCACAAAATTACAGTCATATAGCGCAGCACATTTGTCGATGCATTGCTGTATCGTCGATTCCAGGTTTCCGCTGAGGAGATTGTCCAAAGGACCGGCGGCATTTGAGCATACGCCAGCTCTAGGTGTGTAGACTGCTCGGACACGGAGAGTGGAGGTGTATGCGGTCTCTGTGGAAGTTGCTGAGCTTGATGTTAGCGCGCACCATAGATCAAATGGAAGAGAAGTCTTTTTTTTTACTTGTGGAAATAATCGTCGTTGTTGCGCTTAGCCTGCGCGCTCCTGTCAACACGATGGTGGATGTGACCTGGTGATGTTAGAAGCTTCCACATGTATGGGAGTGGCATACTCACAGTCTCTTGGGCGGTACCGATCACTGATGAGGCTACGGTTGTTCTTTCTGTGATCGGAGCTTCCCACCAGTCAGTGAAGACTCCAATCTAACATTGCCTTATCTTACCCGGCGTCGTCGTAGCATTAGCGACAGTGATCGTTGTCGTTCTCGAAGAAGCCGCCAATACCGTCGATGTGGATGTCGCTACAGTGCTGAGATTTCCCGTCGCTACACAAGAACAGACTGTGGACACTACGCTACTTGGCTGACCCAGAAGAGCTACAGATCATTAGCAATGCACGGTGACATCTGATTGTGAGTACTTGCCTGGGAGATCGACTGTGATCAGAGCACCGAGTAACTGGGCATTCCTCCGATATCGAACAGTTGATAGTGTGTTTAGTGGTTCCTCTCTTTTTCCAACAGCACTGCCGATGGTCCCTGTGTATAGGGTCTCGGTCAGTACCTGAGTGGCTGTTATGACGCTGGTAGAAGTCAAGGTTGTAGCGGCATTGGTAACTCTAAGTCTCATTAGCATGTATTACTGACAAACACCGGACCAAATGATACTGACGTCGTGTACGTGGTAGCGGTTATCGTCCTTCGGGTGCCAGTTTCAAGCTCAAAGTCGATCGTAGTTTCTGTCGCAGTGACGGTTGCGGTTGGAGCCTATCGACTATCAGCGTTACAACCCGAGCATATACGCGAATGGCCTCGGAACGAACCGTTGAGACCGTGTATGCCGTCTCCGTAATGTTTGAAGTTGCGGTATATCGCGTAGATGAGGCTGCTCTTCTCTCAGCGCAAACGACCCAGCACATCGTAGCGCTCGACACTTACTTGTTGCTGTCACAATTTTTTTGTTAAACGATGAGCAAGCCAGTAGACCAGAAACGAGAGGGAGGCCGTTAACGAGGTTGACGAGACCGCGGACGGGATCTTGCGTGCATGTCGCTAGAGCCAATACCGATGGAATGGGACCAGTAGCCATCAGAGATGCAATGGGACCAGCAGCTGACACAGATGAGACAGAACCAGTTGGTAGAGCCACTCCAATAGTTAATCCGACGCCAATCTGAGCGACAGCCAGATCGCAGGCCAGCAAACTCGTGATCAAGAACAAGGACTTCATATCGCAGCTGTCACTGGATGTTCGTAGCTTGATTGCTCAAGGCTGGTCATCAGGTGCCACTCTTATATACAAATTCCAAAGGCCCTTTGGAATGCGTCTTCGCGTTGTCCGGAAATCTCTCAGCATTGACCAATCCCGTGAAATGTCACGACACTGATTGTAGTGTCAATCGAAATAGCGCGAAGCAATGCCATGGTGGCATCTGCGAGAATGATGCGGCTCGAATAGAGCTGTAGACAGCTCGAGGGCACAAGTTGTCAGTGTTGATAGCCTCGGCGGCGCGTAGAAATTGATCGTTGACAGACAAAGTATCATTAAAGCATCCTGTGGCATCACTGCATCCAGGCCGAAAGCTTCGAGATGTAGCTAGGCTCCGACTCTCCGGTATTCATTCTTCGGCATTGATTGGCCGGAATACTGCGTTCTCTTCCTTGCATCGGATAACAAGATATCGGGCCGGTCGCGCTGCCGGTGTTTGCACTGTACACATTGATGTATTTCTTGCGTATGAATCTATGTACAGCTTCGTTGACATATCTCAGCGGGAAGTACATCAATTCAGAATCTGCCAAACACCATGTTAGCATGATAGATACTGAGGGACATGCTGGCCGCGAACGATATGGTTGGCTGGATCAGGAATTATTCCTGTTTGTATGGGTAACGCAGGCTTATAGACTCAACTACTAAGCTCCACCCTCCTCTCAAGCACACTCCTCGCATCACCCTCGCTCAGACTCTCCAACCCAATCAGCTCAAGCGCATGCCTCGCGCTCTCGTTGTCCATAAACACAAGCCTCTCGACTTCGAACAACCCCATCATCTTGCCCTTCTCATCCGCATCAACTGCATCACCGCCGTCCTCGTCCCATGCCGTGCCTTCATCATCGTCCTCAGCAGTCGAGACTTGAATACGAGGGATCTCGGACTTGACTGGCAGCGCAAGCAAAGCGATGCCGTCGTGGAGTCGGCGCATACCGCGCTCGGCCTGCCCAGCGCCGACGTAACGGTCGATCGCTGCGTATATAGCGTTGACATCGGTCCGAAGCTGAGTGGCGCCTGCGGTTGAGAAGGAGCTGCGGACGATAAGCTGATCCCACAGGAAGTTCTGGATCGCGTGGCAAAGCTGTCTGGTGATACGGCGAAGCGGGACCTTGCCGAGAGCCGAGTGAAGGAAGGTGAGGTAGTCTGTTAAGAGTCGCAAGACAGGGTCGAGTTCAGCAGAAATCGAGCCGCCGGCAGAGCCAGCAGAGAGCGAAGCCCAGGTGCTGACTCGGGTGTATGGACGCAAAGCTTCGCGGATGTTGTACGTCAGGGTTTCGACGATGATGCCCTCACTCCTCACACGAAGGCGTCGGTAAGCCTCAGCAGTCTCGTCGAAGAGGGCACCGCTTTGATCTGATGCAAGACCATCGTCTTGGCCAACAGCAGCGGACGTCTTGCTTTGAATCTCTTGTAGGCTGCCAAGGTTCCGCGAGATGGTATCGCGGTTATTTGCTCGGTCTTGCAACTCTGACCACAATTCGAGGAAGAATATATCATCGCTCCAGTCACGCATAGCTCGTTCAAGATACTCAGCAGAGCCGAAAACGCGGCAGAGTCTGTCAAGACCTTTCACACCTTGTAACTCTGATTGGTCCTCTCTGCTAATGCCATGCACGGTGCGGGCAAGAGCAGAAGTCATGGTGATGTAAGCTTCCAAGCTAGAGTGCAGGCGCGCATGGAATTGATCGAAGATAGCAATCTGGATATCAATCAAGAATCGCAACTTCTGGCTGAAGCTTGACAATGGCCTGTATCGGTCTGTCACTGTTTCAAGGAGGTCGTTGACGCGGATTGCAGCCTTGGTCGGCTTTGTGGCATCGCTCGCAACTGAATCCCAGTCTAGCTCACCTCCCTCGGCATTCTCAATGATCGAGGCGTAGCGAGCGTGTGCGAAGTCACGCTCGACGTCCAGCCAACGCTGGAAGTAGCCGCTCGTGTCCAGGAGGAAGTACGCCAACCCGCGCCATGGGTTCGAAGGCGAGTTTGGTGTATACGCGTAGTTCTCTTCAATCATCTTGTCGAAATCAAGGACTTGGTGGACAAGATGACTGAGCAAGTTCGGCTGAGATGTGACTTGCGATGCAAAGGACAAGATTTTGCGCTGCACCATGGGAAGCAAGGCAGTAATGAACGCAGAGATAGCATCGATGTAAGCTGGCGTAAGGGAGAGATTTGAGCCACGGTAATGCTGAATTAGCAATGGCTGGAGAGAGTTTTGCACGAACTCGCTGTAGCCCTCAATGACCTTCTCGGTGTGCGACAGGAAATATTCCGGCTTGTCCAGGCGGTTCGTGGGCTTGTTTCCGGAGAAGTGGTATGCAAAGCGCTGTTCCAGTGGGTGCACAAGTACCTCCAGAGGTAGCAGTGCAGGAGGATCTTCAACTTTCTGTTGTGTCACACTTGTTCTGTCGCGCGCTTCCAGGTCTGGCCTCTGCAGATCAAGCAGTCTTCCGACGTTCCTATCCCACTCCTCTTGTAATGCCATTGGAACTATGCTTGTAGCCTTGGGCCAGTTCATCTTCTTCAAAGTCGATTCCAGATCATCCGAAAACGACTTCTGGATTTGTGCCTTCACTTTCGCGACCTGCTGGACGATGTGGTCCAGCAAATGAGGAGCAGCGCCATCCGCGGCGTCTTGGAGGGGTTTCAGGCTCGTGGTGAGCTGCTGGAGCTTGCGATATGGCTGTAGAGCGGCTTCATCTGATGTACCCAATGCAGATGTGCATTCGACACTGTGTTCCTGTCAATCTTTGTTCATGCGTGCCTTTGTTTATCAAGTTCACCCACCTGAGTGCATCCACCTCTTTCAACAGCTCAACATATCCCGCAGCGACCTCGAGCTTCTTCAACCGCCCCATGCTGGCCTCAAATGTTTGCGCGGCTTCATCGCTAGTTTCGGACTGCGTCGCGACGAGCAACCTTCGGTCTATGCTGGCCTGCTCTTGCTGGAAGTCGTGGGCTTTCTTGCGGATAGCAGCATCGTGATTGTCGGACTCGGTCTTTGAGTTTACGTGTTCTCGTCGGGCATCGTCAAGCTGCGTTGTATTTAGCTCATGTCCAGTTGGTGGTAACCTGAATACTCAGTGCCGAATCACCTGTTTCTTGAGTAGGTCTTGTTGTTCCTTGACATTTTCGATCAATGAGTCGAGCGCGTCAAAGTCCGAGGATGTGGCCAGCCGATCATCTATGTAGTCTAGCACTCGGACGTCCATATTTGATTCGAATACAAAAACGAAGCTCTGGAAAGCAAGATATCCTTTAATTCACATGTTGTCATCTCCAGACCGGACCCTCACCCACGCTTCGTTTGGGTGCCTTCAGGTGACGTCTGGTCGTGCTCAACATTACGCACAGGCTGAGAGATACGCGGCAGCCCTACTCGCACCTTCCTCTCATTATGCGAAGCTCAAATGTCTGACTTTCAAGGTTCCGTGATCCAAGTCCAAACCAAGTCGATTGCAATATGAAGTAAACAGGCGGAGCTTCATACGGTATCACGCTCGATGCACGTAAGTGAGGCTGTAATGACAGCAGTATACCACGAACATGGCCGCTCAACGCCAAATGTCCGCGACAGCCTCAAATCCTGATGTCGCCCAAGCATTGACAAACTATCTCGCCTTGAAAGACCTTCCACCGAAGCAAGAATGGATGCGTTCTTTCATTCCCACCATCAGATCTACGACACCCATCCTTGCTCTTCAGAAGACCGCATTGTTCCGCCTCCTCGCGGCAGACATCACAACAGCAGTTCAGTCTACACCCGCCACGACCTTCTCACCTGGTATAGCAGACCCGGCTATCAAAGATCAGCGGCTCCCTGGACCTATTGCTGTCCAAGTGCTCGATGTTGAAGACATTGGCCGCAGCCGTTGGAGCCAAGCCGAAGCACTAGAGGCGCAAGAACGCGGCGAGACGACCAAGGGACGCGAAGTCGTGAGGGTCCTGCCCGAGGAGGGCACTTCCGGACCTGACGCACCGCAAGCTCCTAGCGGTCAAACCAAGTCTGCTGGGCCCCACAAGTTACTTTTGCAAGATGCCAAGGGAACGAAGGCTTACGCTTTGGAACTCAGGAATGTGCAGGGTGTCGATGTGGGCATGTCAATCGGAACCAAGCTCGTGCTCAGAGATGTCTCAGTGGCAAGAGGAGTCATCATGCTGGAGCCAAAATGTGTTGAAGTGCTTGGTGGGAGAGTTGATGCATGGGATCGCAAGTGGCGAGAGGAGCGCAAGAAGGTACTCAAGGAAAAAGCAGGAATGCAGGGTTGAAAGCGATGCAATATCCATCACGCTGCGACAAGCGACCTATGTTCGCAATGGTTTGGCTGACCGAGAAGTTTGCACTACCTGCAGAGCACTGGACCCGTTCAATCCCACTCTGGCTTGGGTGCTCATATCTGGCTTGCGTCACTCTCCGCTATCACGCGTAAGGAGACATCCAAAACAGAATCGCACCATCTTCTCAGAGCAACGCTCGTTACAGTGTGTATCCTACAGATACTGGGCGAGACTTGTTCAGACAGCCGGACGTCACGGAGCCTTTGTCTGCGACCATGGCTTCATTGTCCATTATCCAATACACAAAGATGATGCATGTATTTTTGCACTTTAACAAAGCCACGTACTCGAGTCTCGAGACAATGCCTTGGTATGCTTAATATGCTTCCGATGACTAGTGCTCCTAGCATGGCTCAGAATATCCGGTTCAACGCCACCACCAAAGCCACCATGTCCCCCCTTAAGCTAAACACGTGCCACAGCGGTGACTGGCAGTGCACTACCTGCTGCTTCGACTATAACACCATCGAAGACCAGCCTTGGCAGGCCAAAGATGAATCGCTGGTCTGTGCCGTGTGCATCATAAGGTGTTTCGAGCTGGGACTCGAAAACAACTACACTTGGCCTGCTAGATATGGCCCTGACGTTCTCCACTCACAGGACTATGAATCCATCCTTCCGACCGAGCTTCTTGACCGTATCACGAAAAGGATGGTCAAGGGGCAACCGCGGATTGATCCAAAGGAAGTAGCTGCAGCTGTGGCGGGGCAAGTTCGTGGCCGCGACTTCCAGGTCTGCCCTGGCTGTTCTAACATTCTAACGCTTAAAGAAGGCTGCAACCATATATCTTGCGTGTGCTCTGCGCAATTCTGCTTCATTTGCGGGCAGGTAGCGCAGCATTCCGGGGATCACTTCAAGAAGGGCAGCTGTCCTCGCTGGGGCCAGCCTACGTCCGAGCAAGCGATGTTCGATCGTCCAGACCCTGTAGCTGAGATGCGAGAAGCGCACAACAATCGCATGATCCAAGACTTTGCACAACAACGTCTTGCGTTCCATGCCGGTTCATGGACGTGGAATGTTGCAATGCAGACCACAGCTGACGATGATTTGAGGTTCTTGATGGGCGACTTGCTACGCGGCAACTCTGAAGAACTTTATCGAACTCCTACTCCCGAGGAACATACCCAAGTCCTCAACGCCATGCGAGCTCAAAATCCACTCCACCGTGTCTCCGATGAGCATTGGGAGCGTGTTGTCGCTGACTCCGCCAATACGACCAAGCGGTATGCTAATCGAGGCCCTGGGAAAAACGCCCTGGGACAGGACACACAACACCCAACTATCTTGAAAGGATTGTTACGGCAGCCGGTGGCAGGACTATTCAACATGGCCACGCAAAGCGGCCGCGTCGCTGCCTTCATGTGGATGCACGACAGTGTCCGCGCCTACCAGAAAAGCAACTATGTCTCCATGAAGAACGTCGCCGTCTTCGACATGGGTCCCACCGAAGAGCCTCGCCTCGTCGGCGCAACGCTGATGGCCTATCTCTTCCTGTTCGGTGAGTCTGCCACGGGCAACCGCTTCTCTTTCAAGCGCATCGCAGGCAATGCGCTACTTGCCGAACTTCACCCTCCTGTTAAGATCTACGGAAGGCCTGACGCTCTTTACTCAGAGGCGTTCTGGCGCCAGGAGATGCTGATGAAGCTGTGGCACCGTATGGCGAACCCAGATCAGAAGCCTGTGACCAGGGATGCGGAATGGACTCGGATGTGGAGCGATGCGAGTCGTGCTTGGCATGAGCAGACTAACACTAAGATTCACGCTGCTTTGTAGTTTTTGAATATATATGCATCTTTGAAAGATGATCGATGGACGCCTTGAATTGTCTTTACAGCTTGCTTAGACCAATAATCATAATGGAACACAATGAAATTTGACTCATCTTCGTGCCAGTGAGCGAGAACCATGTTTGCTACCCTTTCTCTTTCTTTCCAATACGTCTATTTTTAAGTTGCAGTTGCACGCGCTTGATCTATGTCTAATCTAGCCATAAGTTACATGTAAGACGCAATTCCGGCTTGCTTTGCGTCACTGGCGGCGAACCTTTTCGGCCACCGCAAGGCAGGTAGTGAGTTTCCGTATTGCATGCGTCTCTCATAAAAATGGTGATGTCAAACATCTGGACCGACTCGGTCAGAAACTCACACTAATCTTTAATCATCTACAGCTCTATCAATCTCGTTGCTGATGGCCGCGCTTCCATCGTCAGAGACGGCGGTACAGATAGATGAAGCCAACAACGCACACATTGGCAGTGGTTCCGACCTCCTTCGACGAGCTATGCAAAGCCGGACCGTAGCAAAGAACGCCCCTCACCTGACGCCAATCCTGAATTCGCTGCCAGCGTCTGCCGTTGTGCTGGAGGTCGGCTGCGGGCCAGGCGGCATCACTATGGACATTGCGAAATGCTACCCACATCTGGAAGTTTATGGAGTCGACATCGACGAAGCGTCGATTAAGGCAAGGCACTGCTTCAACATTGCCTTTAACAGAGCTGACGATATTGTGATAGTTGGCACATGACGCTCAAATAGCAGCTGGCGTTCGAAACCTCAAGTATACAAGAGGCGATGCAGTCAACCTTGGTGCACTCCATCGTGTGCCTAGATTTCGGATAGTCGATGCGGCATGCGATCTTGTTTTCACTCATGCGGTACGTGATCGTGAATCTTCAGCTTTGAGAACACCCATTCGAGATCCTGACGGTCTATCTACAGTCCCTCTGTCACATGCCCAACCAGATACAAGTAGTCGAAAATCTTCGTAACGCCTGTAAGCCTGGCGGCACATTATCCATGGCCGAAGGTGATGCAGAGCTGTTCCTCTCATGGCCCCCGATGCCCTCGATGTTCAGCGCCTTTTCATCCCTCGGAGCTGGGAAAGGTGCCGATCTCAGTATCGGGAGAAAACTTCTCGCTTACTCCATCGAGGCCGGTTTTAGAATGGATGATGTCCGCCAGGTGGTCATGGGTGAATCGATCTCATACAGGCCACAGGAGAAAGCTGGGGTGTTGCGTGGTTTCTCTGAAATGTTTCGGGATCTTTGGCTTGATGCTGAGCTTCTCCCGCGAGCAGGGGTGTCTGATGTTGATCTTGACACGATTTTGCGGGAGTTGGAAGATTGGAGTCGTGTTGAAGGCGCAATGATATCCTTCCCGAGCGTGATAGTCACCATGGAGATGGCGAGACTTTGATGGCATAGAACTGTATGGATCTGATCTTTGGGACCAATAACATGCAGTTGAACGAATATCAACTCCCGAACTTTGTGTCAGTCAATCAAATGTGTTTCCAATATCCTTTCCCCTTCTGCGAATCTTCTTCAGCAATGTTCAGGAATGCCCCATCCAAGTTAGCGATCGGAGAGCATTGTGTCTTCCTCCTTGCCTTCAAATGACCCCTCTTCAACTTTGATCTTGTAATACAAATAGGCAGCCTTCGTCTCCTCTCCGTACATATATGCATGGATATGTCCTGCGAAAATAATCTGCTGCAGCAGGCCGGTTCCCGCCGTGCATGTCTCGTAATCCTCGCCACTCACCGGGATCTCAAGTACCCTCTCCGGGTAGGTGTCCCCAAAACGTTTCTCCTTCGCCATTTTTGCGGAGCGTGATGCATGGACGGTCGATGTCGTCTCGTCGTAGACATGTGAGTCGATTTTCTTCGCGTGGAGAAGCTGCTACAATGAAGGCGTGCAGATGTCGTAGTCTTTGGCGCTCATTGGGACTGATATTTCCTTTTCCTTGGACCCAAGGGCGTTCAGTGTTGTCGAGTGGCTGGCCTTGGTCGCCATTGCGGAATGTCGCTAGTGATGCGTAGTGCTGCAGATGACTTGCTTGAGCTTGGGGAGTGTCTTGGAGAAGATTGTCAACATTTGCGATTTGTCTTATTGGAGACGAACAGGTTCAGACTCATCTAATCATCACCTCTCGTGTGCTAGTAGCTAGCTGTGGCACAGCATCCTCCGATGTAGCCTTCAACGCAAATTTGGAACTAGCAGTGTGTGTAGCCAGTCAGAGGTCGATACAATCCCAGACGAGAGGAATTTGTGCATAAAGAACTAGTCGTAGTTCAGACTAGTAAGTTCTCTAACCTTCGCAGTTTTCTATCACAGTCTAGCGGCTTCCACTTGCTTAAGCTGTTGCCTAATGACAAGGATGTTGCGATCGCATCGCCAGGAATCAACCTCATGGACGCTTCTATCATGGAGGATTGGTGCCACTGTACCAGGACAAACCAGTCAAGGCCACACCCAGCTTAGCCGCCAAGCACGAGGAGGTGAACGAGGACCGGGACGAGTGATGGGGGTTCA
>Ga0265797_10003595_pt1 | contig 24656 bp, 23 predicted proteins | sample P2T30metagenome_FD_192433 | JGI IMG/M metagenome (GOLD analysis project Ga0265797, IMG submission 192433) | Plant litter microbial communities from East Loma Ridge, Irvine, California - P2 T30 | ecosystem: Environmental > Terrestrial > Plant litter > Unclassified | place: USA: California... | reverse complement strand
GCAGCTGCCAGGATGGCTGGCGCACTACAATGAGGTGCATCCGCATCGCGCCTTGGGCTATCGTTCACCCCGCGAGTACATCGCACAAACCCGCGAGGCCCCGTCAGGCCTTTAGGGGGCAACAACATAGGATCGCTTTTAAAATACGATCAAGTGCCGGTGGACGGCGGCGTCAGGCTGAACATAGCGACCATTTCCGGGATAGAAGCAAGTGAGGGCTACCCGCCGTTTTGGCTTAGGAGTGTTGCTTGCTTGAGATTGGAAGCGGTTCAGGGCTTCATGGGCAGGACAGGCAGGTCGGATTGGAATTGCTCAGTAACATCCAGCACCAAATGATCATGCTGCCCTACCCTCCCGATTTTGCCAACCGCCACGCCAAGCAAGCGATCACGGGATAGGCGTCCCGTTACCTCCGTTGGTTGAGGAAACATGCTACAGGTGCTCGCCGGGTAGCGCTTTATCATCTCATATACCCTGTTGACCAAATGGGGCGGTTTGCCACGATGGCTGCCCTCACAATGACGTGATCCCAGTCTTTCATATAGCGGTGGCCCCTGACCATCACATCGGGCGTGCAGCCCTTCGGCAAGCTCAGAAGGGCCTTGATGGTGAACCGGCCACGCGACCGGCCGAGCCCCTCGAATTCCTGATCCCTTTTTTAGCCCGACAGCGCAATGATGCGCCGGGACTACGGTGCTGTCGATCATGTCGGCGCTGACAACTCGCTCGACGACAGCGGCTAGGGCCTTAGGCATAACTTCGAACACGCCTGTCTTGACCCAGCGACGATACCGCCGGAACACATTGTTCCACTTGCCGTACTCATCCGGTAGATGCCGCCATTGCGCGCCTGTCCGCGCCGTCCACACCATGCCTTCGAGATAGGATCGCCCCCGGGTCGGCAGTCACGTCCTCGCTCCGACGCCGGAATTCAGGGCATACTCGGCGCTTCGGACTGGCTTCCTGCCCCGCGACCTGATGTTCCTGAAGGCTGGAGGCCTGCCGTTCACGCTGGCAGTGGGCCGGGCGGGGGCGGTCAGCGGATGGTGAAGCGGATCTGGTCGACCACCTGGCCCGCGACGTCGACCAGCCGTAGCCGGTGGACGCCGGGCGCGGCCATTACCAGCGGCCGCGCCTCCGCCGGTCCCAGATCGCGGTCGTCGAGCAGCAGGCGGTGCGCCGCGACGCTGCCCGTCACCGCGACCGCGAAACGCTGGCGATCAGGGGGCACGTCGGGGTCGATCGCATAGACGGTGCCGGCGACGGGGTTCACGATGCGCGGGCGCCGCGCTGCGCCCGGCGTGGCGGCGATCAGCGTCTGGCCGGTGCCGCGCAGGAAATATTCGCGGCGTGGCTGTTCGAGGTGGTCGGCGAAGGCGATGGCACGCGCTTCCACCCCCGTAGGCGGCGGGCGCGCACGGCCGGGCGCGCGGGCGTGCAGCGCAAGCATCAGGTCGCGCCACACCGGCGCCGCGCCGCTGGTGCCTGAGACGGCGCGCATCGGATCGCCCTCCAGATTGCCGACCCACACCGCGACGGTGAACCGGTCGGAGAAGCCGACGCACCAATTGTCGCGCATCGCCTTCGACGTGCCCGTCTTCACCGCCGCCCAGAACGGCAGGCGCAGCGCGGAATCGAGGCCGAAGGTGGCGGCGCGCGCGTTGGGATCGGCCAGCATGTCCGCGACGATCCATGCGGCCGCCGGCGTTGTCACCGCCCGCCCCGCAACGCGCGGCGCGCCTGCCAGCACCCGCAGCGGCGACCAGCGCCCCCCATTCGCCAGGCTGCGATAGGCATCCGCCTGTTCCAGCAGCGTCACCTCCGCCGATCCCAGCGCCAGCGAGAAACCGTAATAGCGCCCGTCCTCGGTCAGCCCGCGATAGCCGGTGTCCCACAGCCGGTCGCGGAACGGATCGACCCCGATCAGCAGCAATGTCCGCACCGCCGGCACGTTGAGCGAGCCGGCCAGCGCGGTGCGCGCAGACACCGGCCCCTTGAACCCGCGATCGTAATTCTGCGGTACGTAGAGGCCCGACGCGGTGTCGAACTGCACCGGCGTATCGTCGAGGATCGAGGCGGCGGTCAGGTAGCCGCGCTCGATCGCCTGCGCATAGAGGAACGGCTTCAGCGTCGAACCCGCCTGCCGGTAGCTGTTGGCGCCGTCGACCGCGGCGGCGGTCGACGCCCCGCCGATCCCGCCGACATAGGCCAGCACGTCGCCGCTGGCATTGTCGACCACCACCACCGCGCCGTCGCGCGCACGGGTGCCGCCCAGCCCCTGCAACTGCCGGCGCAGCGCCTTGATCGCGAGGTGCTGGATACCCGCGTCCAGTGTGGTCGCGACGCGTAATCCCGGCTGCGTCAGCAACCGGTCGGACAGATGCGGCGCGAGGCCGGGATCGAGCGCGAGGCTGCGCGCCGGCCCCAGCATCGACGCCGCCTGCGCTTCGAACCGCGCGCAGTCCCTCGCCTTGGCGAGGCGGCAGGCACGCGCCGCCAGCCGGTTCGCGCTTCCCTGCGGATCGGGCAGCAGCGCCGCGAGCAGCACCGCGTCGTCAGCCGCCAGCGCGGCGGGCGTCTTGCCAAAAAAGCCGAGCGCGGCCGCGCCGATGCCCTGCGCCTCGCCCCGAAACGGCGCGAGGTTCAGATAGGCCTCCAGGATATCGTCCTTGCTCCACGCCGCCTCCAGCGCGCGGGCGGCGCGCAACTGGCGGAGCTTGTCGCGCCAGCCGCGCGCACCGGGGCGGGCCAGATCGGGAGCGAGGAAGCCGGCGACCTGCATCGAGATCGTGCTGCCCCCCCGCGTCGGCCGCCCCATGATCCACGCCCGCACCGACCCCGCCAGCGCCAGCCAGTCGACCCCGCCATGCGTCGCGAAGCGGCGATCTTCCGCTCCGACGATCGTGCGCGGGACGATCGGAGCGATCTGTCCCAGCGGCGTCCAGCCGAGCCGCCGCGTCGTGAAATCCACCCGCGCGCTATCGATCAGCACGCCGTGGCGATCGTACAGCCACGCCTCCGACGGGCGCCAGGCGGCGCGGGCCCGCGCGTAATCCGGCAGCGGTGGGGGGCGGGTGAGAAAGTTGAGCGTGACGAGGAGGACGAGCGCGACGATGGCGACGATCGCCCATGCCTTGCGGCGGAAGGGGCGCCCTCGCCCCCCAAGCCCCTCCCCGGCGGAGGCCGGGGTCCAGTCGGGCGAACCGTCGTGATCACTCACTGCGGCCATTCCAACTGGACCCCGGCCTCCGCCGGGGAAGCATATGAGGCCGGGGAGGGGCATGAGGGCAGAGGGTGCTCCACGCGCCGCAGCCACAATTCCGGCCGCGACATCCTCACCGCACCCCCACCACCACCGGCCCATTGGGCACCGCCGCGCGGATCGCGGGGGAGTACATCGCCGACACCCGGCTGGGGGGCAGGCCGAAGCGGCCCGCGCCGTTCAGCCTGAGCGTGTACGACACGGAGAATCGCCCGCGCGGTACCCAGGCGAAATAGCCGCGCCATGCCTCGCGTCCGCGTTCGACATAGCTGGGCTGCACGCCCTCGCCACCATTTGCCCCCAGCATCGCCGATTGCCCGCCGAGATCGCCGACGATCGTCGCGCCCGCCGGCACCGGATCGTCGACGACCACCCAGTTGCGCTCCGCGCTGGCATCTACGGTGATCGTCACCTTCACCACGTCGCCGCGCGTCAGGCGGCCGGGGTTGCGTGCCTGCACCACCGCCACCTGCCGCGTCATCCGGTATCCCGCCGCCAGCGGCTTCGCGAGCGGCACCGCGGCCGAAACGGAGACGGTCGCCCACGGCCCCGCGCCGCCCGCCTGTTCGAGCCGCAGCGGCATCGGCGTGGCGGCCAACGGAAACGACGCCGTCCGCTGCGCTGCCGGCAACGGCCAGCCGCGCGCGATCCGGCGCGGGCCATAGGCGAGCGTCGTCACTCCCGCGATATCGCCCGCCGGATACAGGCCAGCAAAGCGACGGCCGGCGATCGTGCCCCAGGCGTTGGCGGTCGTCGTGTCCCAATGCCCCCGCGACTGGCGCAGCGACGTGCCGACCATCATGCGCGGGCCATCGTCCTGCCAGCCGGGGCGGCCGAGCGTGGCGAGCGTCGCCTTGATCGCCGCCTCGTCCCCCGACGACATCAGCCACCAGGCGGCCGAGGACTGGTCGGTCAGATCGAGCCGCGTGCCCTCGTACACCAGTCGCGAGCGCAGCACCCGCTCCCCCTCCGCCCGCAGCGCGGGACCGTTGGCGAGACCGGGGATATGGTCGATCGCGGCGAGGTAATCGGCCAGCGTCGCGGTCGGCATGTCCGCCATCGGCATCCCGATCTGGCCGAGCATCGCCGGGGTCGCCGCACCCGTCCGCGCCAGCGCCGCCAGCGCCGCGACGCGTTGCAGCCGCACGTCGCCATGATCCTCGCGCCGCAGCCGCCCGTCGAGCACCGCCTTCATCGCCTCGATCATCCGGCCGCGCGGCCCCTCGGGCAGCGCCAGCCCCGCCTCGCCCGCGATCGACAGGACATACGCGGTCAGCGCCTCCGAGCCCGTCAGCCCCTCGCCCGGGAAATAGCGGAGCAGCCCGTCCGGCGCCTGATAGGTCGGTAATTCCCCCGCCAGCCGCGCCCAGCCCGCCACGTCGCCCAGTACCACGATCCGCGACAGCCGTTGTTCGAAACAGCCATAGGGATAGGCCGTCATGTAATCGCGCACCCCCTGCATCGGCGGAGCGAGGCTGTCGTCCAGCCGGATATCGACGCTGCCCCGCTGCGGTATCGCCCCGGCGGGTGGGGTGATGGGGATCGTGGTGGCGCTCACCCGCGCCAGCGTCGCCGCCCAGATCTCGACCGGCACCGCGGGCACCACGTCCTGCGTCACCGTCACCCGGTCCGTGGCGCGGCCATCGGCGGTGCGGGCGCTGACCTGCCAGCGCAGCGTCGGGGTGCCCTCCGGCGCGGTCAGGTTCCATGCCAGGGGCGCGGCTCCGCCGGCGGGGATGGTGACGGTCAGCGGCCGGCCCGTCGCGATGCGGGGGAAGACATCGACCGTCGCGGTCACCGTCATCGGCCGGGCGGAGCCGTTGCGCAGCGTGAAGGCCGCCGCATACACGTCGCCTGTCCGCACTAGGGGCGGCAGGCCGGCATAAACCGACAGATCCTGCGCGGTGCGGATGTTCGTCTCGGCCGTGCCGAACAATTGCGCGCCATCGGTCGCGATCGCCACCAGTTTGAACGATGACAGCGCATCCGACAGTGGCACCGCCACGCGCGCGCGGCCCTGTGCATCCAGCGCCACGCGCCCGCGCCACAGCAGCACGGGGCGGAAATTCTCACGGTTCAGGCCGGATGCGTCGCCGCCCCCGCCGCCACCGGCCTCCACCGCCTTGCGCCCGTAATGGCGCTTGCCCACCACCTGCATCTGCGCGGTGGCGGTCAGCACCGACAGCGGGCGTTCGCCCATCTGCGCAGTCAGCACGTCCCAGCTGTCGTTGGGCGCCAGTTGCAGCAACGCTTGATCGACCGCCGCGAAGGCGACGTCAGCGGTGCGCGCGGGGCTACCGTCGGGCCGGCGGACCTGCACCGTCACCTGCGCGGTATCGCGCGGAGCGTAGCGATCGCGGTCGGCCTTCACCGCGACCTTCAGCGCGTGAGCTTCCCAGCCGACCTTCACCTTGGCGATGCCGATCCGGTAGGCGGGCTTGGCGAGGTCGACCAAGGCGGTCGGCTCCGGCGCGTCGTCGGGCGTGTCGGACAGGCCGAGCATGCGGGCGATGCGGTGCAGCCAGCTCCAGAACTCGCTCGTCGTCCGCCCGCGCACCACCATCACCGATACGAACACGTCGGGCGCATAGGCGCCGTTCATCGGCACCGACACCACCGGATCGCGGCCCGACAGATGCGTGACGAAGCTGGACAGCACCCCTTCCCGCTCCACCGTGACCAGCGCGGTCGCCTCGCGGAACGGCATCCGTACCTGGAAGCGGGCGATGTCGCCGGATTCATAGGCCAGCTGTTCGGGCACCACGTCCATGCGATCGCCATTGTCGCCCCCGAACCACCAGTCGTCGTCGCCCGCCAGCCACACGCTGCGCACCGCGCGCGCGGTGCGGCCATCGGCATCCACCGTCGTCGCGACCGCATAGACTTCGCCCGAGGTGCCGGGATCGACCTTGCACGACGCCAGCCCCTGTTCGTCGGTCGTCGCGGTGCAATCCGCGTCGATCTTCGTCGTGCGCATCTGGTTGTCATAGGCATAGAAGCCGCCGATCAGCCGGCGCCGCGCGGTCAGCACCTGCCGGCTGTAGAGCGCGACCGTGATCTTCTGCCCCGCTATCGGCTTGCCGCCGGTGTCGAGCGCGACGAAGCGCAGGCGCAGGTCGTCGCGCTTCATCAGCCAGCCGTCGGTCTTCATCCCCAGCTGCACGGCGGATGCGAAGATCGGGATGGTGCGCGACGCGGTCAGCGTTTCGCCGTTCGCGTCCTGATAATCCATCTCCACCTGCATGTCGGCATTGCCGTCGAGCGAGGCGGGCACCGCCACCGTCTGTCGCGCGGTGCCGTCGTCGCCCAGCCGAGCGGGCAGCATCTGGGTGGGGGGCAGTTCGGTTCGCTCCTCCTCGCCGTCGCCGTCGAGCGGTTTTACCCCCTCCGCCACCGCGCGCCCGCCAAAGGTGAAGCCGTCATAGCCCTCGGGCGTGGCACTATGTGCGAACCAGCCGACGCGCAGATCGACCGCCAGTCCCGACGCACCGCCCCCCGACAGATAGCCGACGAACAGGTCCAGCGGCAGATTCGCCGGGCGGATCGCCGCACCCTTCGGTCCCGTCACCGTCGCGCGCATCGTCGGCAGCCGGTATTCGTCGACGCGGAACGACTGACCCGTCTCGATCCGGCGGTCGCCCGCCGCGATCGACAGGTCGTAATCGCCCATCGGCGCGCCTTGCGGTGCGGTCCAAATCGTCTCGCCGATGCCGTTCGCGTCGATCGCCAGCGGCAGCGCGAACTGCGTATCCGACCCACGATGCGTCAGCGTCAGCGTGCCGCGCACCCCCGGTGCCAGTGCGAAGCCGGTCGCGGTCGGGCGGCGCAGGATATGCTTCATGTGGATCGTCTCGCCCTGCCGGACGAGCGCACGGTCGAACACGGTGTGCACCGTCTCGTCCCGCGCCTCATAACCATAGGGCAGGTCAAAGTCGTAAGGGCGGATACCCTCGCCCCAGTCAGTCAGGGTGAAGCTGAAATCGCCGTCCCGCCGCGCCGACACCATCAATGCATGCGACCCCGTCTCACTGTCGCAGCTGGCATAGGTTTCGGGTTCGGGCAGGCCGGCGGGCACCATCAGCCCGCCGCTGCGATCGGTGATCCCGCGTGCCAGCAATCTGCCGGTGCAGCTGTCGGTCACGCGCACCTCGGCATTGGCGGCAGGCTTGCCGTCCGACAATTGCGTCACCCATGCCAGGCTGCGGTCGCGTCCCCATTTGAAATGGACCGACAGATCGGTGACCAGCGCCGCGCTCGCCACGTAGCGCGGCACGTTGCGCCCCAGCAGCGCGCGGCCCAGTGCCGGGCTGGCCAGTTCGACGACGTAGAAGCCGGGTTTGGTCAGCGGGATGCCGACGACCTCGAAATCCTTGCCCTTGCCCGGCAGCGCCACGGTCATCGCGGTGCCGTGCCCGGCCGCCAGCACGGGTTTCTCGCCGGTGTGGTTGATCCGCAGCGTCTCCGTACCGCGCTCGATCGTCTCGATCTCGGTATCGTCGGCCTGGGCGACGGTGCGCAGCCAGCGCGCGACTTCGCCGTCCGATCCGTCGACGCGCAGCCGCTGGCCGACCACGCCCTCCCGCCGCCCCTGCAACGCCGGCTCGACGTTGCGCACCGTCACCGGCAGCACACCACCTTGCTTGGCCTCCAGGATGCCGAAGGTCGCCGCGAACTTCACCAGCGGTGGTGCGACATCGAACCGCACATCGAGCGGGAAGCGCGCGGCATTGGCGAGCGATCGTCCGCTTTCGTCCTTCAGTCCCGCCGGCAGCACCAGCCGTCCCGTCGCACCGAACGGCAGCGGCGCGGCGAAGCCGACGTCGGCGATCGTCGCCTTCTTCCGATCGTCGTCGGTGAATGTCGGCGCGATCGGCTTGCCGTCCGCCGTCTCGATGCGGATCGCGGCCGCCTGAGCCATCGGCACCGGCGCGGTGAAGCGGACATGGGCCTGCTCGACCGGGCTGCACCCCGCCTGCGGGTTGACGCGCGAACATTCGAACCGCGCGGTGAAGGGCTGGCGGACGCTATAGTCGAACCGCTGGTCCGCCCCCGCCAGCCGCCCGCCCGCGCCCGCGATGCGCGCGCCCCACACCAGCGCCATGTCGCGCCCCGGCGGCAACGGCCGCCGGCATGTCAGCGCGGTGACCCCCGCCAGCATCCGCCGGCGATCCGCCGCACCGGCGGGGATCGTGGTCGGCAACCCGGCGGTTTCGAGGAAGCGGCTCACCTCCCACCGGTCGCCGAGTTCGCCGAGCAGTTTGCCCGGCATGTCGGCGGGCAGCACGTCGACCGCGATCTTCTCGCCGATGCCGTCGACTGCGCAATACGCATTGGCGGCGATCGACGCCGGGGTTGCGGGCATGTTCGCCGCGACGAGGAACACCTGATCCTCTTCGATTCCGTCGCCGCGCCCGGCGGGCAGCACTGCGCGCGCCACCGGCCCGCCGGCATCCACCCTGAACACCTGCTGCCCGCCCAGCGGGTAACCGGTCACGCTCTTCAGGCCGGCGCGCGTCTTCATCTCGCAGGTCGTGCCGCCCGGGAGCGGCGTGGCGAATTCCCAGACATAGGTCTGCTGGTCCACCCAGCGGCCTTCGCCGGAAGTCGCGCAGATCACCTCCAGCGGCCCCGCCGCCCGTGGATCGCCCAGCGCCACCATCGGCTGGCTGAACCGGATCGTGAACCGCTCGATCGCGCCGTTGCCGATCCCCGGCGTCGCCAGCACCACCTGTGGCGCGCCGTCCCCGAACGATGCGACCGGGGTAAGCGCCAGCGCCAGGAGCGCGAGTGGAACCGTGAACCGCATCCGTCGTCAACTCCCGCCCATCGCCCAGACGCTAAGGCCATGAATGGACAAGTCCAGACGGGATCTGCATCACCGGCCATGAGAGGGATACGCGATGTGCGGATGGTGGAAACGGCGTCGCAAGGCCCCGGCAAGACCCGGACCGTTCATGCATCTGACGCCCGGCCAACGATACCGCGTCGTGTGCGCCTTCGTCGACCATGACGGCATCGTGCATTCCGTCGGCGAGACATGGCGGTTCCTGCGATCGGATTTCCTGCCCTATGAGGACGGGCTGTCGCTGTTCGTCGCGATGCCCGGCGGGGCGGAACGGCAGATACGCCTGCAATGGCGGCCCGAGGCGGAGGGACCGGTCATCGATGCACTCGACCGGCATGTGCTGCCGGTATCGGACGGGCCGGGCGACCATGCGTTGCTCCTGACCCGCGACAGCGTCGGGCTGGCGGACGATGTCCGGTCACCCCATCATTTCCTGCTGGAGATCGCCGGCGATGCCGATGCGGTCATGGTGGCGAAGGCGATCCTCGCCGCGGGCTATCCGGCACGGTCGGGTCGCCACCCCACATGGTCGTTCGACTGGGCCGGGGCGGGTGTCCTGCTGGGCTATCGCGACGACAGGCCGTTCGTGAAGGCGCAGGGATCGCCACCCCGCGCCGGGCAGGCATCGGATGTCGATCGCCTGCACCTGACCTGGCTGGGCGGGATCGCCTGACGCATGGGAGCCAAAACCCGGCGTGAACGTTTCGGCTGGATAACGGAAAAACGGGGAAGCGGCTTGCGACCACCGCCTGTGACCAGACAGAGCCGCAACGGCTGCATGGGTGCGGTGGCCAAGGCAAATTGGCATTCCTGCTGGCGCCCATGAGGGAATGACGACGAATGGCTGAACGACGTCGATGGCCGCTGTGATGATCGGGCTTTGCCGCCGGATACATGCCGCATGGTCGAACACCGGCGATCCGGCAGAGGCACGCGCAGCGGCAGATCGACAGTCGTGGAAAATCTGCAGCGATCGGTTTGTCGCCTGCGACGGTCGCGACCTGGAAGATGCCCCGCAGGGCTGGTTCTGACTGCTTGCGTTGCACTGCACCGCCTCGTCGCCGTGTCGCCGAAACGTACCTGCTAGGTCATGACCCCACCGTGGGGACCGTGCCGCGCGGGCTGGCGCGTGCACTTTCCGCCTATGAGCGCGCCTTCCTGCGCCTGTTCGTCATGGCGCTGTTCGACGACCTGATCATGCCCGATGCGCCGTTCGTATGGCTGATGCGGCGGATTGTTTTTGTCCTGGCGCGGCGGCCGCGCGATGCCGGCGGCGCGATATCCGATGACGACGTCGGCCTGTCCGGCTGGGTCGGCAACGTCTGGGTGCTGGCCATCTGGAGCATAGTGGCCGGGTGCGGGATATGGTTGCTGCGGCGCTGGATACCGGCGTGATTCACTCAATTGAGTGCCGAGAGCGGCAGGCCACGATCGTGCGCCACTGCGGTGCTGCGTTGCGGTGGGCGCCGATGCATCTCAGTTCTGGGACCAGAAAATGAAAACCGGCACTATGCCCGGTCCCACAGGACCCGCGCCGATATTCAGCACTTCCACGTCGCCCCCGTAAGCATGAGCGGGAGGAGCGCTGGAAGACACAAAGATGACCAATGCCAAGCGTCCGTCTGGATCGGGCATGGTGCAGCCTATGCTCGCGGTTCCACCCAGCGCAGGCCGATTGGCGGGGACCGCCACCGCGCCCCGGCCATGGTCAGGCCGACATAGCAAATTTCCCAGGCCCGGTGATGGATGGGACATTGGCTTGGTGTCCGGCTGGGCGGGCGTTAAGATCCCCGGATGACCACCCGATCGATCGGCCTTTGGCCTGCCGCTGCGCTCACCCTGATCTTGCTACCCGCCCTCACCGGCTGCGGGCGCACGCCGCCGGACCCGCGTGGACTGCGCGCGGACGAAACGCTGCTATCCGTTTCGGCAACGGCGCGGGTGGAAACGGTACCGGATCAGGCGATGTTCACCGCCGGGCTGTCCAGCATCGCGTCTAACGCGCAGGCAGCCAGTGCGGGCAACGCCGCGATCATGGCCCGCATCACGGCCGCGCTCGCCAGGCTGAAGATCCCGCCCCGCGACATCCAGACGCGCGACCTGTCGCTCGCGCGGATCGACTATGGGGCCAATCGCGGGCGTTACGAGGCGAGCAATACGGTGGCGGTGCGGGTGCGCGACGTGAAGCGGGCGGGTGCGGCGATCGCGGCGGTCACCGCGGCGGGGGCGAACATCGTCTCCGGTCCGAACCTGTCGGTGTCCGACCCCGAGAAGGCGAGCCTCGGCGCCTATGGGCGTGCGTATCGCATCGCGCGCGCCAAGGCGGAGGCATATGCGGGCGCGGCGGGCCTCAAGGTCGTGCGCGTGCTGGTGATCCGCGACGGGGGCGACGGTTCGCCAATGATGCAGATGGAGCAGAATTTCGACCGCGCCGCGCCGCAAGCCCCACCACCGCCGGTGATGGCGGGCACCAACACCGGCGTCGTCTCGACGAGCGTGGATTTCGTGCTGTCCCCCCCCTGACGATGTCGCGTGGGATCGGACGGATGTTGCGGAGACGATGCATGGGCAGAACGACGATGGCGAGGCCCGGGGCCATCATGCTCGTGCTGACGGACGGCCTCTCCGCCTAGAGCCGGATGACCTCAGGCTGAACCGGATGTTCGTCGTTGCGAGCGGAGCGAAGCAATCCAGCCAAGGCGTTTTGGCCCGGCACTGGATTGCTTCGCTACGCTCGCAACGACGGATCGGGTCAGACCAATGTCATTCCGCTCCGGACAGAAGACGGACGCCGGATCACCGCCTGCGCGCACCTTCCTTTTCGGGCAGAGGGGGCAACGGCGGTCCGCCCATCACGATGATCCCGACCTCCGCCACACCGGTGCGTGCATCGCGCGCAGTTGGCATGACGGTGAAGCTGATAGGGCGAAGCGGGCCGGTTTCGTGGCCGCTGTCCGGCTGGTGCCAGCTTGTGATCGACGGCGCATCGAAAGTGTCGCCATCGCGCTGGCTGATCCCCTCGCGCAACGCGCGCGCCGTCACACGGGCGACGAATCCCTTCTCATACACCCCCAGCACCGCCGGCGCGCGGTTGCCCGCATCGTCGACCCGCATGCGGATCACGCAGAAGCGGTCGCCCTTCCCCGCGCCCCAATCAGCGATGTAGCGGCCGGAGAACAGCGTGACGACACCTACGCGGTCGAGCGGCGGGGACATCAGATCGCGGATCGCGGCGGCGGACGCGGGGCGGGTGGAAAGGTCGCGGAAGGGCACGCGATCGTCGCGAACATACCCCAGGCAATCGTCGAAGATCAGACGCATCACCGTTGCTTCGTTCTGCCTCACCGTCGTTGCTCGCGCCAGACCGGAAGCAGTCATCGCAGCCAGCACGAATATCGCGCCGCGCGTCCACCAGAGTTCTCGCGCGCGCATTTCTGCGAACCACATTCTCCCATGCTCCCTGCTTTGCCTGTCCGGCCTGTGAGGGCGTCCTGCCGTCTTTGCTGCAAGCAAAGCGCAGGCCGCACCGGTTCGCAACCTCTGTCGCAATTGCACCTTTTGACCTGGCGTAGGCGACCACCACAGCATCGGTCGATTCAGTCGCCGTCCTTCTTCCGTCGCAGTGCCAAACTCGACACCGGCAGAGATGTCGCCAGGGTGACGAACGTGAACAGGATCGTGCCGGACATAGCCATTACCGGCCAGTCGGATCCGGGATGCGCCGCGCTGTCGATGCGGAAACGCACGATGCCGAAGCCGAGCAGCGCGACCGGGGCGACGAGCGTGGTCAGGATGTACGCCAGCAGCGGGCGTCGCCGCGCGATCCGCCGCCCCGCCAGCAGCGCCGTGCCCCATGTGACGATCGCCGCCACCGCCACCACGCCCGCGACGATCGACAATCCCGTGACATCATGATCCGTCATGCCGGCTCCTCTCCTTGCACCGATCGTTCCCGGCGGCGATGGATGCGCAGTGCCGATACGGCATCCGCCCGGATCGACCCCGGTCCATCATGGTGGACGAAGGGCAGCCCGCCGCGCCGCCCGAACGTCAGCGTTGCGCCGGCCGCCATGGTCGTCCACGCCATGTCCGCCCGGTCGCTGGCCAGCCACGGCGCGCGCAACAGCGCTTCGCCGATCGCGGCGATATCCACCGCCGGGGGCACCACGACCGGTTCCTCGACCGCGCCTTCCCTCGTCAGCATGATCGCGTGCGTCGGCAGCGTGGGGGGAAGCCATGGCCACGCCATCGCCAGCGTGGCCGGCGCGACCAGCCCGTCGATCAGATCACCATATGTCCGGGCGAACTCGCGAACGGAAAGCAAGTCGAAGCGATCCGCCTTCTCGTGGTAACGGTGCGCGGCATCACAACGCGCGCAGCAGGCGTGCAGGTCACGCACCATGCGGAAGTACTCGAACCCCGCGGACATCTGGTCGTAATAGGCGACATGAATGGCCTCCGCCCGCGCCAGTGCCTCCTCACCAAGCGGGAAGCCGCACCAGCCGCAGGGCCACGATCGGACAGCGAGGCGTTGTCGTCGGTCTGCCCGCGCCTTCGACCATCCGGCGAGCGGAATGATGATCGGCAGGGCCAGGATAGCGATGACGAACAGCAACGGCGCGGCAAGGATCAGGGCCACGCGCCGGGGCCAGCGCCACCAGCGCCGACGTCTATTGGTCATAAGACGTACTTAGGGAGGTCGCGGGACACGGCCGTGTTTCGCAGGGCAGCGCTGCGGCCGTGGCGGGTAACGGCGCCATCTCGTGCATGTCGGCTCCTGTTCCGGCGGGGTGGATGGTAGGACGGGCGTGAGGAGGCATCAAGGCATGCGAAATACACCTCTGTTCGGGCATCGGTCGGGGTGGCCGGCATGATGGTCTGGCTGCTGCCGCCGGTCATGCTCCTCCTGATCGTGGTGGTGGCGAAGCAGGGCGGATGGGTCCCGAAGACGATGCTGGCAGCGATCGTGCTCACCTATGCGGCGGTGCTGGTCGGACTCTGGATGGACCCGTATTTCGAGGATAACGGGCCGCCCGAATATATCGCGTGGCGCGACCGTTGGTGGCTGGCGGCGGAGATCGCGGGATGGCTTTCGCTAATGACGGTTCCGGTCATGCTGATGTTGGTCGCCTCGGTCCGTGAGGTGCTGCCTGGGCGACGGCGCAACGGCTGAGCGGCGTTTCCGCCGCGCGATTGTATAACCGTCGCGAACTACCTAGGGTCTGCGCGACGTTTCCGGGGGGAACAGCGCCGATGGCCAAGACAGACTACGCCGATTTTCTGCGCGATCCGGATCAGCCGGCACGACGGGCCGAGCTGGAGGCTTTTTTCGGGCCGAACGCACACAAGTTTCTGCCCGTGTACGATCGGTTGCGGGCCGATTTCGCACGGACGGGCAAGCCCGGCTTCTCCCTGCGCGGCGGCGGCTTCTCGTTTCCGGCATTGCTGTGCGGGCCGTGCTGGTTCCTCTACCGAAAGATGTGGGCGATCGGCGCGATCGTGATCGCAGGCGCCGTGGCGCTGGCCTTCCTGCCGGTCAGCGGCGGTGCGGGCATCGGCATCAGCATCGCGCTGGGGTCGTTCGCCTATCGCGCATACGTGCAGTATGCGATCGCTAGGATCACGAAGCTGCGGCGGGAGGACAGGACGATTGGGCTGGACGCGCTGCGTCGCGCCGGCGGCGTCTCGCGCAGGGCGGGGTGGATCAGCGGCCTGATCTACGGCGGCATAACGCTGCTTGGGCTCGCCAGCATCGTCTATCTCACCTCGATCGGCGTGGCCGTTCCACGATGACGGACGGCAGCGGACAATCCAAGAGCAGCGGCATCGACCGGCTGGTCGCGTTGAGCATCGCGGCAGGCGACAGCTTCGACACCGCTGTCCATGCGGCCGAGCCCACCGTCTACGAGATGGGGCAACCCATGCCGGATGCGGTGCGCGCGACCGGCGAGCAGGATGCATCCCTCGCCTATACGCAGACCATCAGCGAGGACGACCCGCAGGAAGGTTTCATCGACGAAGCCAGCGATACGATGATCCTGTTTCCCATACCGCCCGACGTCGTCGCCCGGGAGCGGGCCGCGATGGCGGCGCGCAGCACCACGTGGCGCGGCGGTCTGGCCATTGTCCTGACGGCGGCGGGTGGCGCGATGCTGCTCCGGCATTTGTTCGATGCCCGCGATGTCGCCATCGGCCTCGTGCTTCTGGTCGGCGCCGTGCTGCTGTTCCGCGACGACCGGCGGCGGAAGCGGCGGGCGACAGGCGGCTAGGGTCAGTCGTGGCGCAAGCGGGGCTTCGCCCGAGGCGGAACGGCTTTTCAGGCAACGCCGTTGACATGCCGGATGGTGGGGAAATGACGATGCGGAGATCATATAGCGGCAATGGGCGGCGACTGGCGTTGAGGTTCATCACCGCGCCGCTGCTTGCCGCCACCCCTCTTTTCATCGCCGGTTGCGGCGTCCCGGCCGGCCGGGACAGTCAGGCGGACGCAGGCACCCCGATCGATGCCGCGATGAAACTGAACGCCTATGACGTCACCCTGGTCGGGATCAATCTGAGGGACGCGCGAAAAACCTATCAGGGGCAGGATATCGCCCGGGGCAAACCCGATGGCGAATACTTCGTCAGCCCCGAGCGGGTGAAGAGCTGGGTCGAGGAACTGGACCGGGTGATCGCGATGGACGGCACAGTCCCCACAGTCGATCCGGCCGCCAGGCGCTTCGTCGAAGCGTTGCGGGTTCTCGCGGTCCGCCTGCAATCGCTCGACAGCTACTACCGGATGCGCGCCAACCTCGCGGACAGGTTGGCGCGTGGCCGGCGCGAGGATCCGCTGGTGCTGGCCGACTATGATCGCGCGCTCGTCGTCATCGGCCCGTTCAGGGATGCGGTGACGAAAGCAGCCAATGCGGCCGATGCAACATCGGCGGCCAGACTGCGGACCGAGGGCCGGATGGTCGATTATTATAATGTGGAGATCGCCAGACGGACACGCTTGCTGCATGCTATCGCCGACGCGCCCGACCTGACCGGAGACAGCGCGCGGATGGCGCGCGCGAATGCGATCGTCGGGGAAGTGACGGGTCTGCTGGACAAGGCACGCGCCGTGCGTGCGCAAGCCGCGGCCCATATGGCCAGGACTGCAAGGCCGGAAAGCGTCGTCGATGCCGGCTCCAATGTCCGTCTCGACGATAACGTCATCGAATCGACGGAATCGATGGTGGGCGCATTCCACGACTGCAAGCTCGCGGAAACCGCACCGGATCGGGATCGCGAGCGCAAACAGGAGCAGTTCGCCAGCGCGATCACGGGCGTGATCCTGGCGACGCAATGAGGCGACACGGCTATCACGGGATCGTCGGACGCTTCGAACGGCGCGAGCCGGCCGCCCATGTGCCACGGCCACGACGAGACGTCGCTTGAGCGGGGATGGGCAGGAGCGGCCATCGATCGACAGTCGCAGCTGGACAGGGCGCGGTCTTGGCCCGACGCGGGCCGACAGCCGTGCCGCTTGACAGGCCTTCCGATCAGCCGCCGGGGCGAAGGCCATCGCTCCACGGCGTGCGGCGGCGATCGTCTGCGGCATCGGCGGCGTGCTCGTGGCACCTGCGATCGCCATCGCCTCACCGGATCGTCTGCCTTGGCTCGCATCGCTGTCACGCGGGATCGCCGTTCATGCCATCGGGCCCCACGCGGCCCGGGCGGTGCTGGAATGGCTGGCGGCGTTCGTCGGCCCGGCGCTGGCGATCGCGCTGGTCGCCGCTGTCGCCGGAACGGTTTCGGCATGGCGCAATCGCGTGGCGCTCGCCACCGGGTTTGCCGTGGCGCCTGCCGACCAACTGGAAGGCGGCGGCGGCGATGTCGTGATTGCGCTGATAACGATGACGTCCTTCATCCCTACCGGCTGGGCCCCCTCGCCCACCAAAATCCTGATGTTGTGGATGATCGCCTTTTATCTGGCGCGTGGGCTGACGTTGATGGCGGAGCAGCTGTTCGCGGCGCCCGACGGAAACGGCTGGAGAATAGCCAACCCGGTCTGCGCGACGCTTGGGGCGGCAGCCTTGCTGTTCGCCTCCACCTGCCGGTAGGCGATCAATGCATCCTGGGCCGAGCAGGACGATCTGCGGACCATCGACAACGCCCGCTGGGCGCGGCTCCGCCAAATCCTCAAACGCTCCCCCGACACAGGCTCATCCTCCCTGATGACGAACCGGTGAATGGCAGTTAGCCGGAGTCTCCAAGGCGCGTCACTGACATGCAACATTCGGCATGGGTGCATCTCCTCATGGTGTTCGGCTCGCCGCCCGTCAGCATGCTCGAATCGATCCGCAGGACGATCCAGCTGTCGGCCCAGAAGCGCATCAGCGAGAGGGTGTCGAACCCCGCGCGCTCCATGAAGCCAAGACCCATGGTATCGGCGCGGACGCTCGATCCCGCCATGACGAACCACCGACGCAGCACCTTGGGATAGGTGACCGAGCCGGTCCTGATCGGTCGGACCGACGTCCCCCAGGTCGACGGGGCGCGTGGAGGCGCTCCGGCATGACATCGTCATCCGGTCGAGGTCGTTGATGCAAGCGTGCCTCGGGTTGTCGGCACGCATCCTCACGAACCGCCTGGCGGTGGGTGCTTCAGTCCACCTGCACGGCGGCGGCGCTGGCGAACCTGAACACGCCCCGCTCCCACAATCATACCGCGTACATGACATAGGCGTCGGGTCGGTCGTGAATCATGTAGCAGGTCCGCGGTACGAGGTGTCGATCTGTTTGGTCGTCGACATTCCCCGCAAGCGCACCCCCACAAACTGCACCGTCATCCTGCCCGTCAGGGCTGGGGAATCAAGCACGATCAGTCGTCGCGATCTGTAGATGCCCCAAGGACGCCTCCGCTGCCGGCTATTCTAGGTCGAGGATCATGCCCGCCCCTTGCCACTCGGCAGAGGATCACGGGACGTGGCAGCTAACGACGCGGCACAGTCAGCGCAGCGTAGAAGCCCTACCCCGGCCACGACAGCCGGCCGGCATTTGACGGTTCCACTTCGTCGAGCATGATCGTGGGATGCTCCTCGGATGCGCATGCAACGGTTCGGCCCGCCCGTCCAAACGGCTTCACCGAGTGATCTACCGGTGTCCATGCCCGGATGAGTTCGTCTCCCGCCATGGCTATGGAACCTGTCCGGTGGGCGGCGGATACATGGACCGTGGGAGCATGCGAATTCGTCCAGATCTAGCAGCTCGAAGCGGTCGGGTGCCGCGACGTGTCAGCGCCCGGCATCGCAATGCGGACAACACGCGTCGAGAGGCCGGGACCGACCACCATGTCGACACGCACGGCATAACCGTCATCCGCGCGCGCCAATGCGGGCTCGCCTGACGGTGCCATGCACCAGTCGCATGGCGAGCGCTCGCCAAGTCTACGCTTGCGCCCGACTGCCCGCTTCTCGGCCCAGGCCATGATCGGCGCAACGAACGGCAGGGCCATGATCGGCAACGCCGCCGCGATCATGCCGAACACCGTCAGCGCCGCCGCTCGGAAGGCGTGCGACCAGCGTTTCCACATGCCTCTCATGACGCGTTCGCCGCGTACCGCGCCATCGCCTGATCGACGAAGAACCCGACCGACGATCGATGGTCGCGATCGACCTCACCGATATAGGCCGCAAGATCGTCCGCCGCGCCGTGCAGCACCCGATCGCTGATCGCCGCGAAATCCACCTGGGTCACTTCGGGGCTGCCATGGGGGATCGACCTCTGAAGGACATGATGCGCGACCACCTCCAACACCGCACGGCGATAAGGGTCGGCTTTCAGGACCGCGAAGTCCTCTGCCCGGATCGGGAAGGAGAAGCCGACGGTGACGATGCCCGAGACGACGGGGATCGAGTAGATCAGCCGCCCCGCGACATCGTCCACCACCGCCTCCCAGCCGGTGCCGAGCAGGCGAACGCTGGGCGGGAAGCTGCGCTCGTAATCACGAAAGTTCTCGGCGATCCGCCGCGGGGCCTCGCCATGCGCCGCGACCAGTTCATGATAGATCGCCAGATGACGATGCTGGAGTGACACATAGTCGCTCCAGCCCGGCGTTCCGCGCCCGCCGGGATAGCCGCCGCGCCCCTCCGCGATCCCTTCGCTGTTCATCCAGCCCAGCAGGCGTGCGAACAGCTCGGCGGCGGTCCGCGGCTCGCCGTCGTAGCGGCAGCGTTCCCGCACCAGCGCACGTGCCTCCTCAGGCAGCGGTGCGATCAGCCACTCGAAGCCATCCCGTGTCGGGGTTGCGTTCTGAAGCTCGCGGGCCGCCGCTGCCAGAACGCTCATGCGACGCCAGGGCAAGGCGCGAACGATCCGGCGGACCAGCGGCAGATGACTCTGAAAGGCGACGGGATCGCGCAGGTCCAGCCCTCGCGTCTGCAACCACGCGATCACCAGCGGCAGCGCGACCCGGCGGTAGCGCCACCGTCCCAATCGAGTGGCAAGTGATTCCGCGAATGCGAAAGGCAGCGCCACCCGCGCGAGTGCCTGCGCCGCCGCCTCCCGGGTCCGTCGGATGTCGAGCAGCGTCAGCAGCGGATCGAGATCGGCGGCGTCCCCGGTCAGCGCGAACAGCGTCTCGATGCGCGTCACCTGCCACTCCACCCCGCGCAGCGGTGCGAGAACCGCGGCCTCGCGCAGCGCAGCGATCGTCGTATCGTCGGCGACGAGGCGCAGCCCGGCCACATCGGTCGTGTCGCCTGCCAGTCCGCGTTCGAGCAGCATCGCGCGGGCGCGCTCGCGCTCCGCATCCGTCAGATCGGCGACCATGCTCCTGTCGTAGCCGTCTCCCTTGACGCGGCCGGTCGCACCGTACTGGGCGAGGAATGCGGCGAACGTCATCGGCGCGGCGACCTGCATGGACCGGCGCGCGTGGACACCGGGTCAATCACGCGTCGATGGAACACGCGTCGATGGATCATCCTGGGCGACCGGCGGCCATGATGACGGGTTCGCCCATCCACCGCTCGATGTAGCCTTCGCACGCCAGCGAAAGCGTGCTGCGGACCTGTCCGAGCCATCTGGTGTCGCCCCCATGCGTGCCCAACCGAAAGACGCATCACGGGTCACGCCGGACCTGAGCATAGGCCCACATGCTGGTCATGGTGATGCCGGGCGAGAGCTTGCCGCTGATGGAGGTGCTGATCGTATCCGGCTGCCCCGATCGACCGCCGGGCCGGTCCCAGTAGAGGCTGCGGAAGTCCGGCAGCTGGTCGACAGTCGCCGACGGCTTGCCGAAGCGGGCGCGCAACCGCTTGGCGATCGTGCTGCTCACCGCGAGGCGCTTGGCATCGGTCGCGTCCGGAAGCTCGAACCAGTGAAAGTTCACCACTGCCAGCCTGCGCCCTTCGTTCAGTTCCAGGAAGAACAGGCTGATCGTCGTCGACCGTCCTGCCGACTCGAAGCAGGGATGCCCCGCCTCGTCCAGCGGATACGCAAGCATCTTGCCGCCGCTCGTGCAGGGTGTCTGGACGTAGCCATGGCGGATCAACGCCGCCGCCACCTCGCGCGTCGACATCAGCGGGGCGATGCCGTCGATCGCCGCGCTTCGCCACTCCGGTCGGGTGTCGGCGGGGCGTTCGGGTTTCCCGCCGCATCCGCCCAGCGCCAGGACGGCCAACAACAGCGGGATCGAGTGCCGTATTCGCGTTGCATGCATCATGCGGTGATCCTGCGGCACGGCGAGCTTCGATGCCAGCACCCGTTGCGGCCAGCCGGGTCGTGTGCCGGGCCTCCACGATCGCACCGCGTAGGGCGAGGATCGCGCACGAGAAAGCCCCACACGGCATTGTTGACCAACCGCAGCGGTCACCACGGGCAAAAGCGTGACGGGCCGCGAGAGCCTCTATCGAAGCCGTGTCACCGGATGTGCATCGGTCAGGCGATGGCCAGCATGAATATCGCGGCCTTGCTCAGGCCGATCGCCGTCACCAGCGTCCACGCTGCGCGTGGGTAACGGTCGAAGGCACCGTGAACCGATAGTGATCCGGCCGCCGTCCGCAGGCACATCATCAGCACCACCACGGCCCAGATCACCGACGTGGCGATCACCGGCCAACACCATTCGAGCGGCATGTTCAGATACGTGATCTGCAGCAGCATCGGCGTGGCGATGGCGAGCATGACCATGACCATACGTCCAACCGGGATGCGGGATGCGATGTCTGCGGGGCGGCGCTGGAGCAGGACCCACAGCACCGGCCCCATCATCGCCAGCGCGATGACCATGGCGCCGAGCACGCCGAAGCCATGCGGATCGACGCTGTGGTAGTGATCCTCGGGCGGCCTGACCTCGAGCTGAAGCGCGGCCATACATGACCATGGTCGCGACAGGTATGCCGCGACCGTCAGCAGCCAGATGACGATGGTGGAAAGCCTGATCTTCATCAATCCCCTTTAATGCCGGTAAAGACGCTGACAATCGTACTTCCCATGGCAGCGGCCCGACACCCGGATGTACCGCTCGACACCTATGGTGCGAGCGCAAAACCGGTTACAGTCCATTACGTTCGGCGAAGCACAGCAGAGCCGAAGCAAGGCATGCGATCCGAGAGGTGGACGTATACTTTGATGGCATCAGTATGACGGAATAGTTTGCCTATCCGGTTTCCCGGCGATCGCCGACACCAGGAACAGCAGCATATCTGAAATGGATGTTTACCATGCAGTCTAATTAATTGCCAAAATCTTTGCCGCCGGCAAGTTCCGGTGGGTGGCGACCAACTGCTGCCAGGCGAGACTTTCCGCAGACGATCCTGCTCGTATCATCCGGAACTATGGCCGTACCCCAGTCACCCCGCCCGCCGGGTTCGAGGAGATGCTGGATATAGTCGTCATCCCCAGGATCGAGCGGAGGCAACTTGGTCGATTGTCGCCCCGTTGTGGACGCAGGAACAAGGGAGATCTGACCTCACGTTGGTACTGACCGCCATAGATGACTCGTCCGGCGTCAAGTTCGAACTTGATGACCTTCACGTCCCCTGATCTAGGGAAGCATTATAAAATTGGTCGCCTTGTCAAATTTCGGCCTCATTGCGGCGGGTTCAGCGTCCACGTTGACTGCAAGACAGAGGCCTTCGCGGCACCGGCTCCGCAGTCACCTTGCACCAGCAGTCACGTCAGTCGGCGTTTCAGCAACAGCCGTGTTCTTTAACGGGTTACACCTACATCGGAGAACGTCAATCTGGCCGAACTTTCCCGTTCTGGAGACCCTAATTTACGAACGATTTCGACAGCGGCGATCAACTCGCCGGCGATGACGACCGATCCAGTCCGAAGGGCGATATCGCCTGGCGTCGACGCTCGGACGTCAATCCATCGGTGCAGACCGTCCGGACGGATGGTTGATAGTCCGGCATGCGGCGACTACGCTCCGACCACGCGGCGATGATCGAGCAGGACAGCATGCAAGGGAAGCCGACGATCATGAAGATCCACGTACCGTTCCGGCTCATGCAGGTGACGCTGGCGCTTACAGTCCTCACGACCGGATGCTCCGGCCCGGCGCAGGTGCCGGAGACGGCCCCGGTTGCGGACGCCGGGCACATCCAGAACGTCCGGCTCGGGGCGAAGATGGGCGAACTATTGGTCACCATCTGCCGCAGTGGCGAGCCGGAACACTGCACCTTAACCCTAGCCAACATCGATCGGCGCGACGCGACCGAATATACGGTTCCTGCTGGGGGCTCCATCAAGGACGCGTCGATTGCGGGCGATGAAGTGCTGGCGGTCGTGGTCGGGGCCCAGGCTGACAAGCAGGGCAACCGTCCATCGACGATCGTCAGCTTCTCGCCGGGCAAGGACGCAATGACGGTACGTCGCCGCGACACGGCTGAAATGCGCTTTCCAACGGAAGCGAATGGCCGCCTGATGTTCTGGCGGCGGGACTGCCGCTCGGCTGCCGAACGCTATTGTCAGCACGATCTGTTCGAGCAGACCAGATCAGCGGCCATTGCGCCGGTCGGTGCTTCACACCGCTTCGCAGAGGTCGACGCGATCGTGCCGCGACTGCCCAAGGTGATCGTAAACGCCAGCTATCCGGCCGATGGCGTCGCGGACGGGAATCGCTATCTCGAATATGCCGGCGCCACCAGCGCGTGGCGCTTGGCACCCGGCCAGCCGTTCGGTCTGGCACGTCTTGCCGGCGACAAGGAGGTGATCAAGGCGATGGCCATCCCGGGGGGATTGCTGCTGCTGGCACAGGACAACAGCGGGATAGCGCTGTTCCGTGAGGTGGGTGGAAAGCTGGAGCGGGTTGCCGGCCTGCCGACTGCCACCAAGGACATGGACGCGCTGGTCGTCCGCGACGTCGCGGTCTCGGCCGATGGGCACCACCTCGCAATGATCGTCGGCGCTTCGGATTCGACTCGGCCCGCATCCCTGTTCATGCTCGACCTCCCGACGCGGATCTGGCGCACCGTGGATCCCGCATCGCTGGTCGTCCGGCACCGGATCGTCCTGAAGGAGTAGCACGCATGGCCCCACCCCAAGCGCGCCCCACCCCGCCGCAGCGCGAGCCGTTGACCTATTTCGGCGACTGGTGCGGTCAAGGCTGGTCGGCGGGCCGCGAAGGCCAGTCGGCATTGGTACCAGCGGACCTCAGGAAGCCGGCGATCGTGATCCTCAACCGTCAGGGCATCAAGCGCGCCAGCCCGGTCGATCAGGCGTGCAAGCTGCATGACATCGCCTACGACGCGATGGCCCGCGAGCCCGACGGCTACAAGGCCGCTCAGATGAAGCTGGCAGCGGATCGCGCGTTGCTGGCGCGCGTCGGCAAGCTGCTCGCCACCGACCAGCGCGGGCAAGGCGATCTCAACATGGGCGAGGTGCTTTACGCACGCAACGTGCAGATCGCCTTTCGTACCATGCTATTCTTCGACGGCGTGGCGGTCGCCCGCAACCTGGACATACCCGTCAATGGCGCGGTGAGCGGAGCGGCACGGAAGGCCGGCGGGGTGGCGATGCGTGCCGTGCGTGCGGGTGCGCCCTACGCTCTGGTCCTGATGGCGGGGCCGCAGTCGATCGTCCCTGCGGTCATGCGGCTGGCCTTACTGGACGGCAGGTAGGCCATGCGAGCCGATCACCGACGCCCTGAGGCGCGAATATAGTCCTCGACGGCGGCGGCCGCCTCCTCGGCTCCGACGCCATCCCGGCGGGCGATCCACTGCACGGCATCACCGCTGGCGCCGCAGTCGAAGCAGTGCCAGCCAGCCGACGACACGTAGAGGCCCCTTCCCGTATCTGGATGCCACGGGCAGAATCCACGGGATCGATTCGTATCCGCACCATCCGGCTGCAGGACGGTCGTCTCCCCGCCGATGTCCCGCAGCCCGTGCTGCCGAAGCGCGGCCATCAGTTCTCTAGGCCGGATCGACATTCAGGATTCCCAAATGGGCTGAGCGCTGATTCATAGGCATCCGTGTAGAGACGCGGAGCGGGTAATGGCGGTCAAGCGGTACGAATTGAGCGATGCACAGTGGTTGCGGATCGCATCGCTGTTGCCGGGCAAGGCGGCTGACCCGGGGCG
>Ga0265797_10003594_pt1 | contig 24663 bp, 16 predicted proteins | sample P2T30metagenome_FD_192433 | JGI IMG/M metagenome (GOLD analysis project Ga0265797, IMG submission 192433) | Plant litter microbial communities from East Loma Ridge, Irvine, California - P2 T30 | ecosystem: Environmental > Terrestrial > Plant litter > Unclassified | place: USA: California... | reverse complement strand
GCTAATTGGTGGACGGTAGGAAAGACGGCAGATCAAGCGTTGACAAGCGGTGCGAAGCATTACGTTCCGCGGACTAGGCAACGTGACGCTAGGCAGAGAAGAGGCAATAGGCCGCGAATGACATCAACAACGAACGCCTCTTGTCTCTACTCTCAAAGCCGTTAGTTCTTTTTCTACGTTTACACCGATGTGTAGAACATATTTCAAATTGCGGCTAGAGTCATCTGTCTTGACGAAGTAGTGCACGCGCTTGAACGCGTTATAGTTCAAGCCCGTTCATCATAGCGTTGAAAGCACTCTCGTCGACGGGACCTGCACTCCGCTTCTATGCTTCAATCTTCCGTTTTTCGTCCAGAAATTCGGGGTTGCTCGGGTGTTCATGAACCAATTTATCGATCGTGGCGACTGCGAATGGAATTAGGGTCGGCACTCCCCATAACCTACAGAACTTTGTATATTGAAACATGTTGTCCGTATGTTCTGCCAGGGATGGTTCCCACGAGTGCTCCATTCCCCAGTATTCTGCTTCCTGACTATTTCTCATGTTCTCGTATGCGTCTCGAATGGAAGACATGACATCGCGTCTTCCTTCTTCGAGCCACAGGAGGAGAAGAGCCACGATGTTAAGGTTAGTGGTGTAGTAGAACTCTGCAACCTTTCCCACGAACGAAGAGCCGCCTCGTTTGACGAGGCGGGTCCACATGGGCCCATCGTGCATCTTTGTTATGTTCATATTGACTTGAAACCAATGCGCTGAACCATCACGGTTTCCTTGCTCGAACAATTTTGTACCTTGTGCCACGCGCGCTCTCCATGACTCGATCAAGTCGTCGAGCTCTTCGAATTTGTCTCGTGCGAGATCCTTTAGGGTTGATTGAACCAGGGATTCGTCGACTATACCACCAATGTCGACGCGTGGCATGTCACGGATTCTTCGGCGGAAGGGTTCCAGTAGCTCTTGTACTTTAGTGGAGGAGAAGTATGTCGTTGGGGCCTCTGTTTGATACGGTGGGACTATAGCGGCTGGTCCAAGCTCAATGCTTATTAGCACAACTTTCATGTGGTCCTCCAGGAGATCGTCTCCTCGCATGATAGCTTGGCATAGGAGTTCAAGGTCTCGAAAAAGCATGATAATGTTGCATGGCAGCACGAACTGTGAAGGTGCTAGATCTCGTTGCCAATCATCCTTGCTGTTCCCTATAGTGACATGTATTGCATGACCCCGGAAATCCCTGGTCGCAGGATCACTGGAGGAGATTCCAGGTCCATAGCCGATGGCTAGAAAAGGTACGTCGTTCTGCATGAGTATATGCGAAAAATGCAGACCGCCATTGCAAGTCACGAGCACAAAGCGGTTAACCTTGATCATGACGTTGTAGCCTTCGGAGTACATTTGCTTGTTGACGCGTAAAATGCTCGGGCTGAAGTGCTCTAGGGAGAGCATATCATCCGTGGTAGTATCGGGCTGTGGGAAAGTACATAGCAAAATCCCGTAGATTTGTCGCGGACTTCGCGGGGAAGGTCGAGGAAGCGAAAGGCGGCCATTTCTGCTGATGTGTCTGAGACTAATGAAGGTGATGTTGATGTTATAGCCAACTTGCGGGACGCATTGGGCGAGGATCACTTTATGAATAGTGGGTACCCCGGCCGTCTAGTACATTGTTGGTTAGCCAAAATACCGCAGGTCGGCAAGCCCCACTGAGTGGAATATCAAGGAAACTTTGTCGAACGAAAGTAGCTACAGACTTCCAATGGGTCTCTTGTACACTAGGATCGCAACATCTGGATCGTATTCGGACCGCACGACTTTACTACCTGGCGGGAAGGTCAAATTGGTTTTATTAGGCAGTTCGCATTCATTTGGTGCGTCGCTCGCCACCATCCATTTGCTCTCTAAGCCCGCTTGTCTTGTGATGTCTTTCTTCACCCGATACACAATTTCTGGTCGTGGTATAATGCTGCCTACAGCTTCCAGTGTCCTGCTATCTTCCAGCTCATCAGGCGTAGCTATAACCCACGTAGGATCGTTGTACCGCTCTCTGATATGGTTGGTGCCTGAACAGAAAAGTGTTTTCTGCTCAGAGTCGTCAGGGATTGGGATATGCACATTGACATGCCACAAGTCGTTTGAGATGTGTGTATTGGCAACACTGTAGCTGGCGAACTGTGTGACAACATCACGGATATCCATGCGTATCTTGTAAAGAGTGTTTAGGCTTTCAGCTAGCCCATTTGCAACGTCGTCTGCAGTGGCGAAGCCCTCAATGTACCAGATTCCCCCATCGTGCGGCGTATGGGAGTCGATGACGAGCAAGGGGTCTTGTTCGGGATATGCTCGCATTGAGTCCGCATGAGAAAGATGCGACCACTCACGCTTGTCCTTGATGAAAAGCTCTTCCGCAGGGTATGGAGAGCGCAAAGTAACGCCGATGCCGAACAATTCCTGAATTCTGTTCAGTTGAGCTGATGTAAGGTCGGCGGTAAGGAGAGCGAGAAGACGCTGCTTGTCGTAGTGAAGGTTAGGAATGTAGACCAGGATTGTACGAACTGGATTGAGAGTGAGCATTACACAGCCTAAGGAGAATAGGCTTATATCTTTGTGTGTTCACGGTGGTCTCGTATCTAGCATTAAAGCACAACTTTAATGACCGGCGCGAAGCCAGCCAGGCAACAGGCAGGGCTAAGTGTGCTCGCTCTTCTTGGTCGTATCTAGATTGTCGGTCACTAAGCTATGTAGTGAGTAGTGTTGAGACAAAGGCAGTTCTATCTACGCGTCCTAGGTAGCCAATGACGTAAATGCGGGTTTGAAGCATGGATGGGGTGCTTCGCGCGTTGATGCCTTAAGATGTTCCTGGCTATAGGATGCGTAGTGGGGGAGCTGCAAGCCACTACGATGGAGCCTGAAGATGGGGTGCATTGGTTCCATCAGGTTCGGCCCACGTTGATTCCGGAGGTTGATATTGATCATGCAGGGTGGCAAGTTCGACGTGTGCTCTCTTCAGTGGTCAGGTGTGTGATGAAGGGCGGTGGTTGGTGTGTGGTGCTGGCTGTCTTGGTCGGTGTGGAAGCTATTAGACCCTGCTTTTGCCATCCCCACATGCTTTTGCCAGTCCAGCGCATGAGCATGTCGCGACTGTAACGCGACAGCTGCTACTGCTCCCATCTATATTACAACTACCAGGCCGTTAATCGTCGCACACCCACCTGCGGTAGTGCGTAATTTGGAGTGCATTGATCAGCATAGGCCCCTGAATCGCAGCGCCGAATGGCCACGACTCCCCCGGCTCGCGACAGAGCTTCTTCGGAAAGCCTGCCAGTCGGGAGTCCGCTGCCCAAGAAACTGCCCGCCCCCTCAACACCCACGAGCTCCATCCGCCGCATGATGGCTGCCAATGCGCCTTCTCCAGCCTCGAAAGAGGGTGCTCCACCCCGTCGCTCGACTGCAACCAGCGGCACTGCTGCGAGTGCCCGTCGACCTACTGCCGCATCAGCAAGCACGGCGCGAACACCCACGAGCGCGTCAAAAGCCCCCACCACAGCGACATCACGCACAAGCACAGTTGGATCCAGCTTGAACAAGCCGCCTACGCGTCCAGCGGCAGGCACTACAGCCCGCAGAACCATCTCGTCTTCCAAGACCGCATCCGATGCCGAGCCAGATCTGTCTTCTGTGACGTCGGGGGACGAGAAGAAGAGAACACCAGCAGTGCGCCGGACGCCCGTCACATCATCCACTGCCTCGCGACCATCGCCGGCTAAGCCAACGTCGCGCCAATCCCTTGCCTCCTCGACCACCACGCCCACGAGTGCAGCCAAGCGTCCCGCGACAACACGCCCATCCGCAGAGGCAGCCACGACCCGCGCAACCCCGCGTGCTTCTCTGGCTTCATCGACACGCCCGACCCCTACCCGACCAGCGGCAGGAGCGAGAGCTGCAGGCGCAACACCAAAGGTGCCGTCGGGACACGCGAAGAAGCTGTCCGTCTCTGCCCCTCCACCCCCAGCACCGGAGACCGAGGATACAGCAGAGGAAGCGTGAGTGGGGCCACGAGCATCTGAATTGCTATGAGCTAACTTGTCCGCAGTGAGAGCCCCGTTATCGTATCCCCGCGCCGCATTGCGCCCCTCAAAGACAAGGCCGCGTCTGACAATGAAGCCGGAAACCGCAGGAGCGCTCTCGAGCCCATCAGGGCATCGCTGGCGAAACTCGGCGAAGAGCCGCCGCGACCGGATACTGCGCCGACGGGACGTGCCGAAATGGATGTGGAGATGAAAAGGCGGAGCGCTCAGATCATGCAGGACTTCTTCAAGGAGACCAACCTACGCGACAAGCTGCAGGAGCAATGCGAAGACCTCACCCGTGAAGTCGACAACCTCCATTCCGAAAAGGACAAGCTGCGCAAACAGCTGGCCGATGCCCAGGCCGCCATTGTCGAAAAGGACAAGGCCATCTCAGGCGGCTCAGATGCCTCGCCATCAGAGCAACGCGCCCACACAATCCTCGTCGAGGACATGGAAAAGAAGTTTGCGAGAGAGACCAAGCAGCTGGAAGAGCAGAGCCAACAGCTCGAGGAGGAGAAGAAGGCTGCGCAGGAGAGAGAAGCTACCGAAGCTGCCAAGGCCAGCGAGCTGCAGCAGGTCCTCGACGATCTGAATGCCGAGCTGGAACAACAGGGACGTCAATGGGACGAGGAGAAGAAGAGGCTTGTCGAGCAAGCCACACAAATCGAGGAGCTCACCCAAGAGGTCACCACACTCCGACAAGAGCGCGACAGCCTCTCCCAAGAGCTGGATATCGCCAAGAAGACATTGGAAAATCTCGAGACAAAATTCACAGAGCTCGAGCAGAGCCAGTCGGACAATCTCCGTGCGCGCGATGCTAAGATCACCGAGCTGACCAAGACTGTCGGCGAGTACGTGGAACAGGTTGCTTCTCGGGAGGAAATACACAACAACGCCCTGCAAGAAGCGCAGCGTTCCCTCGAATCAAAGTCAACAGAGTCTTCGGCAGCGGTTGAGCAACTCCAATCCGAGATCGAATCGATACACCAGAAGCACACGGATGAACTACGCATCAAGGAAGACACCATTGCGTCCCACCTCCAGACCCAGAAAGAACTACAGGACGATATTGCCAAACTGCAAGAGCGGGCCGACCAAGTCTCTGCGGACCTAGAGAAAGAACGCAATGCGCACGCAGAACAGATGCAAGCCAAAATTGAGGAGCTCCAGAAAAGCTCAGAGAGTGAGCTACGCACGAGAGAGAATGAGCTTTCCGGCCATCTCAAGTCCATTGACGGTCTTCAGGAGCAGATTGTGGCGCTTCAACAAGGCTCGACCGATGGTGCCAAAGTAGCTGAAGAGCTCCACAAGCAAATTCAGGATCTGAAGGAGTCACACGAAGCTGCAATCAAGGTCAAGACTGATGAGTGTGACGAGCTTGTCCGACAACTGGATGCCATTAACGATCAGCTTACCACTGATGCTGCCGAACTCGAGCAGCTTAGGGAAGAGACCGCTAGTTTGCGCAGCACTATCGAAACACTTGAGAAAGCCTCGCAGCAGCAAGAGTCTCAACACGCTTCCGACATGGCCAAGGTTCAAGCTGAGCTGAATGAGGCAAACAAGAAGATGGAAGCCCAAAAAGCAGAGCTTGATACCATGCATGATAAACACAAACAAGATCTCCGCGTCATCGGTGAGGACTACGAGCGTGAAATCGAGTCTCTGAGAGCGGATCTGGAAGGAGACGCCACAAAGCGACTCAATACCCTGCAAGCCGACTACGATTCACTTGTCGCTGAGAAGAACGATACTCTAAGACAGCACGAGGGTGTACTTGCTGAGCGGTCCACGGAACTGGAAGCTCTGAAGAAAGACCTGGTGGATGCCAAGGAGAACTCCGCCCGTGCAACGCAAAATCGCGACGATGCTCTTGCCAAACTCAAGGATGTCGAAGAAGAGAAGGCTACTCTCGCAGAAGCTCATGGCACTTCACAGTCACTTGTTGCTGATCTTCAAGCTCGCGTTGACAACCTTACTCAGGAAGTTGCTGCTGTCGAAGGTCTTCAGTCTAAACTAGACCGATTGGAAGAGGAGAAATCGGCCACCATGGAGGCACATGCCATGTCTCAGTCAATCATTGCTGATCTGCAAGCTCGTCATGACTCTTTGTTGGAAGACAAGACTTCGGCTGAAGATGCACACAGTCGCGCAATTGAAGCCTTGAAACAGGATTCTGAGAGCCAGACAAAGCAGCTACTCGGTGAGCTGGAGTCCAAATATGATGCTTTACTGGCAGAGAAGAAAGCTACTGAAGAGGAACACCTCAACGCCCTTGAATCTCTAAAGCAGGATGCCGATGCCTCATCCAGGCGAACGATCGAAGAGCTCCAATCCAAGTACGACGCTCTACTAATCGAGAAGAGCACAGCCGAGCAAGCACACGAACAAGCCATGGAGTCCTTGAAGCAAGACTCTGAAAGTCAGTCGAGGCAACTAACCAGTGAGCTCCAATCGAAATACGATGCTTTGCTAGAGGAGAAGAAAGCCGCTGAAGAGGAATACCACAATACCATCGAATTCTTGAAGCAGAATGCCGATACTACTTCCAAGCAGACGGTCGACGAGCTTCAGTCCAAGTACGACGCTTTATTAGACGAGAAGACTGCAGCTGAGGAAGCGCACAAACACGCCATGGAAGCTTTGAAGGAAGAATCAAAGACCACATTGAAACAACACCTCGACGAGCTTCAAACAAAGTACGATACACTGCTAGAGGAGAAGACCGCGACTGAAGCAACCCACTCTCAGACGATAGAAGCCTTGAAGGCGGAGTCGGAGAGCAAGACCAAATCGATTTTAGGCGAACTTCAATCCAAGTACGACGCGCTATTGGAAGAGAAGTCTTCTGCAGACGACGAACATAGCCGCATTGTCGTGCAGCTGAAGGAAGAAGCAGACAGCACATCGAAGCAACTGTTGGGCGAGCTCCAAGCCAAGTATGATCGAGTAGAGGAGGATATGAAGAGCACATCTGAAGCTTTGAACGCTTTGCAGCTCAAGTACGATGCTGTCACTGGAGACATGAGCAGCAGTGAAGGAAGCCACAAGGCTGAGATTGAGAATTTGCAGAGTCAACGGGACGACCTCTCCAAGCGACTCTCAGACCTTGAAAAGAGCCACGCAGATTCGCTCACAGAGCAGCTGATGGCCCAAGAAACGCACACCAAGGCACTCGAAACGCAACAAGCCGAGATCGAACAGAAGTATGCCAGCCTACTAGAGATCATGCAAAGCGATGCAGATCGTTTAGAACAAGAGAAGTCAGCGGCAATTTCAGCAAAACAATCCGCACTCAATGAGCTTGCTACTCTCAAGAAAGAACTGCATGCTGAAATTGATGAACTCAAGAAAGGACTGTCAACGAGAAGTCAAGGTAGTCCAACTGGAGCTGATGAATTAGCTCAAAAGTACGAGATTCTTCTCGCCGAAAAGGCTGCCGCCGACAAGGAGCATCAGGAAGCCGTGGCAAAGCTCAAGGAGTCGCTTACGCAGGACCACGAACAAGCATTCTCAAAGCTACAATCCGAGTACAATGCGTTGCAGGAAAGAGCTGCCAAGACAGATCAAGAACAAAGTGATGCTATCGAGCTACTGAAGGAGGAGTTCAAGACAGGCCATTCGAACGATATGGCGGCTCTAAGGCAGCAGCTTGGAGACGTACAGAAACGGCACTCTGATCTCACAGAGCAGAAAGCATCCATGGACCAGGCGCATGAGGAAGCTATCAGTGAGCTCATGGCCAGTATGGAAGCTAGTACCAACGACGCCTTGCAGCAATTGCGTGAGAAGTACGATGCCCTCACTGCCGAATTGGAGGCGGAACGTCTCAATCACATTAGCGAGCTCGAGACTGCAAGACGAGAGGCAGCTGAACAGCAAAGCTTACATCAAGCCGCGTCGCAACAGAGCCAAAGTCCAGAGGTTGCCGACACCTCCGCATCGGATGTGGCAGTGTACGAAGAAAAACTTCGCGTACTTGAACAAGAGCGGAACAAAGCCATCAGGGCTGCCGAAGACGCAGAAGACCGTATCGAAACCATGAAAGGCGAGGTCGTGCGCAAGCATCTAGCCCGCGTAGAGCCCCTAGAAAAGGAGAACGCTTTTCTCCTCGACAAGATCGACCGCCTCGAGGCCATGCTAGCAGCTGGTGACCGTATCGCTCGTGTCGCGGCCACCGTTGGCGAGAGACGCAATATCAACAGCTTGGCTGAGGAAGATGAAGACTCGGCTGAAGATGCGTGGCCTGGTGCCCAGCCCTCCAAAGTAAATGGAACGGGCGACCACAAAGACGTGGTCGGAACTGTAAGTTGAACCCTACCCTGTATGTGGTTTTTTTGCTTTTACTAGTTGCACATGAGATACAGACAGCTAATCCGCCGCTAGCAGATAGCAGCCATGCAAGAGTCTCTGAAGCAGCTCGCTGAGCTCAACAATGAAGCAATCTCTGAGAGCACCAAGACGGCCCAGAAACTCACCATGGACCAAGACTAGTCCTTCTTTTGTCCGGCGATGATTAAGGTCTGCAGCAGCGTACGACGGCTCATGAAGCGCATGCTTTATTCTCTTCTTCGACACATACTATTTTAATTCTTCCCTTTTCACTTTTGGCCATTCTCACAGCATGAGTTTGCTTTATTTAGATCATGGCACTATACCCATCTCAATGTACTATCGTCATTTATGAAGACTTTCATGTTAGTGAGCTCCCCCTCACACTTCCAGACGTCGAACAACTCCCTGCCACTTGTGCAGCTTTTTCATCCAATTCCGAACGCCAACTGCTGTATCGTGGAGGTCCACTCCCAAAGACGAGCATGTCATGCTTCTCAAGACTAGATACGACATTCATATCAATCCCTTCACAGAGATTTTTTACTTACTCGTCTCCTATTACCAAGACATCAGACAAATGAAGGCGAAAGGAACGCAGGAACAAACACAGCACATAGAGACAGCAGTGAACGTAGTCATGAATATTTGATAAACTATACAAAGGCGCAGCCAAACGAATCGAAGAAAGTATATATACAAGAAACTTTTCCTTCTCACTCATAACTCGAGGAATTTTCCTTCTGTCATGCTCTAGGACTGGTAAGAGTCCAAGAAGCTAGCCCTTCCGAGCTTTCGGGAGTGAATGTGCTCGTGGACAACGACGGGGCTGACTGGCTTGTGGCCAACCATAGCGCGCCTGGTCAAGGTGTCATGGCGGCGGGATACAGGCTCAGAGCGGCCGCGGTTGGAGTCAGTTGATTGAAGGCACTGGGAGTAGTAGTCGTTCTGGACCACGCACTTCCAGCCGCTGGCGCATGTAGTAGGGCCAGTGAATCCAATGCCGCCGCAGCGCTCGTAGGCACCGGCGGTGCTAGGCTGGGCAGGCTCAGCGGGAGATGGGGTCGTAGCAGGGGCAGACTCGGCTGGTGCCGAAGGGGTCGATGATCCGGCAGGGGAAGACGCAACGGGAGAGGCAGACTCAGCAGGCGCTGCTGACTCGATGGGTGCCGCAGATTCTACAGGCGCAGCAGATGGGGCCGCAGGCGAGCCGGTACCGATAGGTGCTGCAGAAGAAGCAGCAGGGACTACGGGAGTCGCAGCTGGTACACTGGAGCCAGCTGCCTCTGGTGTGGCCTCAGGGGTAGTGGAAGCAGTGGGAGCAGTGCCACTGGCGGGGCTGTCACCAAGAGCAAGGATACGGGCAGCAGCGGCCTCAGCAGCAACCATGACGATCGCCTGGGTGTTACCGGTAGGGAGATCGGGGTGAATGGAAGCATCGATGACGAACAAGTTGTCAGTACCATAGACCTTGGTGTTAGTGTCAACAACAACACCAGCATCACCCTTGGTTCCCATCTTAGCGGTACCGACGTAGTGGCTTCCGGTCTTGAAAGACTTGATAAGGTCCGCGCCAGTAACGTTGGAAACACCGGCAGGAGCAATCAAAGAGAGGGTGGAGTTGCCACCTTGTGTCATGGCAATCAAACGGTCCATCATCATCGTGATGGCCTCAGTGTCGACGTCAGAGGTCATGTGGGGGTCGGTGATGAAGGTGGTGGCGCCATCAGCTGTGATACCAAGGCTACCGACAGACTGCAGACCGTGGGTGATGTAAACCTTCATCTGGATGGTGTTGTCGGCAGGCGAGTTGCAAGTACCCTGGAAGAAAATCTCGCTGCCGTCAGTGGTGTTGACAGATGACCACCAGTTAAGACGTTGACCGGACTGTGCAAGCTCACCAGAGCCCTTAGCGAACAGGTCAATGGTGGTTTGATTGGGGCTGGTGAGAGCCTTCTCGTCCGTTCCGGAGAGGGGAGTGCTGGTGTTGAACTTGACAGTGAAGATAGGGTGGTCCTTGATCTCAGCACCGACGGGGAGGTCGATCCAGTCAGCCTCATCGGGAAGTGTGACACCGCTGCTGCCGCTGGCAACAGTCTGAAGCTGGTCGGCGGGACCAATACCAGAGTTGAAGAGGATACGGGGAGTAGACATGGATCCGGCAGCCAGGATGACACTGCCTCCGGACTTGACGTTGTAGATAACGCGCTTGCCGTCTGCAGTCTCAACCTCGATACCAGAGACAGCCGATCCCTCACGAACAGCGCGAACGACGTTGGTGTTCATCATCAGCTCGAAGTTGTTGAGCTTTTGGGCAAGGGGAAGGTAAGTCCTGACCACACCGGAGCGAAGACCGTTGGCGATGTTCCAGGTAGGGTGGCCGTAGACGTCGACCTTGGCGTTGGGGTTCTTTACAAAGTCGGTCTCGGTCCATCCCTGGCCAGCGAAGAACTGCGACAAGACATCGTAGGCACCGTTGTCGTAGCGGATACCGTCTTCTGAGCCGTAAGTTTGTCCAGGGTTGCGCTCGTACAGACGATCAGCCGCCTCAGCTACATCAGCCCACTTCCAGCCAGCAGGCCACTTGTCGTCGAAATCACGCTCTTGAGGCTTGACGTACATCATAGCGTTGATGGCAGTGCTACCACCTAGGAGGCAGCCAGACATGTCGGCGGTGTCGGCGCAGTAAGCGGGGCTGCCGACATCGCTGAGGTAGTAACCGTAGCCTGGAACGTCGTACATCGAAACAGTGTCGTTCCATGGCATGACCTCAGTCTTACCAGTGAAAGCGTATGATGGGCCACCACGTTCGACCAAGAGGACGGACGCACCGCTCTCTGCAAGTCTCTGAGCTGCGATGATACCAGCAGCACCACCTCCGGCGACGATGTAGTCGTATGTAGAGTTAGCGACGGTGGCTGTTGTGTTTCCAGCAACTGGGGCTGCTGGCGCGGTCGAGTTGCCTCCGGGTGTGGTAGAGTTGCCCCCGCTAGGGGTGCTAGCCACCGCCATAGCAGCCCACTTCTCGAAGTCGGGGCTGGTAGCGTTGCTCATGGGAAGTCCGAAAGCTCCGAAACCAGCGTCGTGGTAGTTGAGAGCCGCACCAGCATCGGTAGAGTCGGCAAGCGCCTTGTTAGAGTAAGCCCAGCCCATGATGTTTACGCTAGGGTCCTCGTAGATGACGAGACCAGTCTTTGGGTCCTCGCTGATGCAGTTCGAGCACAGGAAGGTGTATGAAAAGGCGGTGTCATTGACGAAGGTTCCGTCGGGGATTGGGGACATGGTGAAGTCACCAGTCTTGACAGCTGGGTTCGTGTATCCAGTTGCTTCTCTGAAGGAGGCGATGACTTCGCCCTCGTGAGGCCAAGCAACAACCAGCAAGTTGCCAGTCATGGATTGTCCCTGAGTGTGTTAGTTTACGTTGTCTATAACATCGCTTGCTCCTAACATACCAAGCTGAATCCAGCCCAACCACCATCGTTGGTGATCGGAGCTTGAACCTGGACGATGAAGTCGGTAGTAGCTTTCTCCGGAAGGGCATAGCCTAGCCTGTAGCCCGAAGAGTGGTGAAGACCGCTGAAGGTGATGCCAGTCTTCTCGTCTGTGAATTTGGAGGAAGTTTGCGCCGAGACGCCAAGTGCCAGAAGGGCTGTGGAAAGAAGGAATGTGCGTGCCATTTTGGCTGTAGGAGTGATGACTGAAGTGGAGGAAAGAATGCTGTGGCGCTGCCAACAAAAGAGTGTGAAGCCGTCAAGGCTGTAAAGAATGACTAGAAAGCAACGTTCGTAGAACGAGCAAAGAAAAAGAGTGAATGAACGAAAGCGAGAGAGCTTGTACCGAACAAGTCGCCGCAAAATGTCTCTCTATATGTATGCTGTGCCATTGCGGGTCAAGAGCCCTCAATCTGCCACTTCCAAGGATGGAGGCCATCTCCGACCTAGCGCCCATCAAACAAGCTCACGATGCAGCCTCGCGGCGATGTCAACCTGGATTCTGGACCATGGTGGTCCAGGAACATGGTCCATCGGTCGCGCTACGGGTGTCAAAACGGTCAACTGGCGTTTGCACCACTGTACTAAGTTAATTACCTGCGGCATGGGCGGAAAAATGCCGACGCACAGTTCGGTAACACGGTCGCGTTCATTCGTCGATAATGAAGTTTCATGTTTGTTTGGCATGAACCTGACGTCGGGGTGGAGTCTAGCTGTTTCGAAACGAATCGCCAAGGCAGGAACCGCCATCCTTTGCAAATTGCGCGTGGGCCGCTGAGCAAAACACCATCCGCTATTGATTGCGCTCATGGTTCATGGGCTTGACTGATGAGTCGAGCACCTTATCTTCTGCTTGTCCCGGTGGTTGTAAGAGTCAGGTCGCATTGTCGTTTGTGAGGCTCCGAGTGCGAATGCAAAAAGATATGGGACCCATCAATTTACTGGTACCCATCGGCTTCCTACAATTACCGTCGCAAAGTTGAAGACGATAGCGAACCCGGGAATTCGGCTCGGTGAAGGAAGAGATGGAACATTGAAGTACAAAGGTGACGCGTTCACAATAGGTGGGATTCGGCGCAGGTTATGCGTGAGCGTCTGCTGCAACGCGACCGGTCACCGACAATCTTCCGACAGATCAAAGACGAGCTCATGGCTCCAAGGATACACTCCGATGGTTGCTCGATACGGAGTTTCGTTTGATGGGATGAAGACGTTTGGCTTGTTGACGTTCAGTGGATATCGCGTCCTAGTTTACCTGACGCTAGCTTGATCGGGAACGACTGAGGCACGGCGCGGTAACCGGGACCGTGAACATGTCAAACATGCGCCGGCGCATCGATGTGTTCAACACCTCGTTGAACACGCTTTCAACCAAAGTTGGTCTGTGCTTTTTGGATGAGGAACGAGTCGAACGTGCTGATGATGCGGAGGTGTTCAGGTGGGGTAACGTACCTCGGCACAGGATGTCGCCTCCCGCCAGGTACCGTACGCCCATATACTAATCTTCATGCCAACAATCTTATTCTAGAATAATTACTGCAACTCACCACCTTTGTACAGAATACCTGCATAGAACCGTATCATCATGGCACCAAAAAATGAAATTCCAGCTTATGTCCTTGGTGTTGGGCTCACCAAGTTCATCAAACCCCGACAAACGCGCGCTTATCCAGAGATGGGCTATGAGGCGGGAGTGAAGGCAATGTTGGATGCACAGATTAACTACGACGATGTTGAGACAGGAGTTGCCTGTTACTGTTACGGAGACACTACGAGCGGTCAAAGAATTTTCTACCAGTTCGGCATGTCGAGGTATGGCAATTAGTAACGACCTTGTGAAGTATGGAGATACTGACAGACACCAGTATCCCAATTTACAACACAAATAATGCATGTGCAACTGGTTCGACCGGTCTTCATCTAGCACGAACACTGGTCAAGAACGGGGCGATTGACTGCGCACTTGTCATTGGATTCGAACAAATGCAGCCTGGCTCTATCAAATCAACATGGAGCGATCGCCCTTCCCCCATGGGTCTCTCGATGCGTATGATGGCCGACACCCGCGGTATAAGCAATTCTCCACCCAATGCTCAATACTTCGCCAATGCCGGTCTTGAATATATGGAGAAGCATGGGGCTGAGGCACGCGACTTTGCTGAGATTGCGAGGATTAGCCATGAACACAGCTCGAGGAATCCGTATGCGCAGTTCAGGGATGTCTACACACTTGAACAGATTGAGAAGGCACCCATGATTCACTTCCCGTTGACTAAACTTCAATGCAGTCCTACAAGCGATGGTGCTGGCGCAGCCGTTATTGTGAGCCAAAAGTTCTTGGATGCCAGACCGCATCTCAAGAGTCAAGCTATCCTGATCGCAGGCCAGTCTCTGATGACGGACTCTCCTCAGCTTTACTCCAAGTCATCGATGGATCTCGTTGGTTATGATATGACTAAGCGCGCAGCACAAGCGGCTTTGAAGGAGGCTGGTGTGAGTGCGAAAGACATCAAGGTCGCGGAACTACACGACTGCTTCTCGGCGAATGAGCTCATCTTGTTAGAGGGTCTGGGTTTCAGCGAACCTGGAAAAGCACACATGATGGTACGCAACGGCGATATCACATACGGTGGCAAAGGACCCATCGTGAACCCATCTGGCGGTCTCATCAGCAAGGGACACCCTCTCGGCGCAACTGGGTTGGCACAATGTGCAGAACTGACATGGCAGCTTCGAGGCTGGGCCAACAACAGACTCGCTGACGGAGCAGACGTGGCGCTCCAGCATAACCTGGGCCTGGGCGGAGCTGTCGTGATCAACGTATACAAACGCGCTGACGGCAAAAAGAATGTTAAGATGAGTGATGAGGAAGTCAAACAAGCGAGTCAGTTCTCCTACAACCCTGCCGTGGAGGCACGCTACGTTACTAAGGAGGAAGGCGAAAAGGTGAGAAGCAAGACTGTGGCAAATGAGTATGCGCTAGGCGATACCTTAGAAAAGATTCAAAGTCGACTGTAAGCTAGTTGTAGAATCGATCAAAGCGATCTGAGTAACAACTCTTCAAGTTGTCTCATATTTCTTGCATGAAAGCCTCATCTTTGCTGAATACCATGAACCTTTTCTCATATAACTGGCTTCGGCTTCTGTGAACCATTCTTGCTGTGACACCACGTTTGAAGACTAATTTCAGGCTTACGCCTAGGTTTAGCACTAATGGCACATGGCTAGTCCGTCGCATTACTGGACTTTGAACTTTGGATGGAGGATCCCAGCAATAGCGCCATCCACGCTTTGTTCTGTTCACCTCACAGCATACGTGCAAATCACCTCTCCTGAATCGTATCTCATATCTGTTGGAGTATATAGTGATGGATTGATGTTACGGAGGATTCTAATTATATAGGCAGTACGCTAGTGGGTATGGAAGGTACCAATAATAACATGAGATGGCTCTTTCTTCAATATGAACATGCACTCTAGTAAACCTCAAGAACATATCTGCCCTCGTCCTTCAACTTTTCAATCTCCTTGCGTGAGTCAACCTTCTTAGCACCGACATTCTTGACCTTGTGCTCGACTTCGACAGCCTCTTGAAGCACCTCAGTGACATCAGGCACGGGCCATGTCGGTCCACAGAGGTAGAAGCTACCCTCCTTTTCGAGATAAGCCCTTCGGATGTCCGTCAATGACTCCCTCATACGATCCTGAATGTAAATCTTCTGAGGTTGGTCACGAGAGAAGGCGCGACCAATGAGAGTAATGATACCGGCATCTTGGTATGCCTCCCATTCCTCACCATACAAGTATTCTTCGCGCTGGTGACGGGAGCCCATGTAAAGTAGAACCTCGCCGATCTCGTGACCTTGCTGCTTCTGGTATGCACGTTCCTGAACGAAAGCACGGAAAGGCGCAAGACCAGTACCCAGACCAGCCATGATGATGGGCGCAGTGGTCTTGGTAGGGAGCTTCATAACGGATGGCTTGACCGAAACGGTAACAGGCGAGCCAATCTTGAGGCTGTTGAGGTAGCGTGTCGCTTGACCGAAACGGTCGCGACCCTTGGGGTCGACCCAGTTGACAGTTACAATGAGCAGCGAGACGGAGTTGGGGGTTACGTGCTGCGCGGATGCGATGGAGTACTCGCGGCGCTTCATTGGGCTGACAATGCGAACGATGTCGTGGAAGCTTGGGTGTGCAGATGGGAACTCAAGCAGGATGTCAGCGTAGGTGACGGTGTCAACCTCAGCACGGCGCTTGAACTCAGTGGCGCCCTCTGCACTAAGAAGCTGCAGAAGTTCGCGCTTCTCACGCTCGTCATCGGCAAACTCGGCGAGCGCTTCGTAGAAGCGCTTTGGTGGGCGACCGAAGATATCGACATTTTGTAGCAGAGATTGGTAGACAGTACGGTTGACAAGGACGTTGGGGTCTTCACGGGATGGTACCTCAACGATCTCATCAGGGTTGAGACCGTACCACTTGATGAACTCGTCGACCTGCTTCTCGTCGTTCTCTGCGTGGATACCAAGAGCCTCACCAATAGCGTAAGTAACACCAGAATCACCGAGATCAAACTCGATGTGGAAGATGTTACGGTCGTAGTTCTTTGGCGTGAGACGGCGACGCTCCTTAACATGAACGATACTGGTCTTGACGCCAAGATCGGGTCGGACCTGGTTAGCGGTGCCGAAGGCTTCCTTGAAGGCGAAGCCCTTGGCTGCGATCTGCCAGTTCTTGAGCAGGGTCGGGGGCTCTGTCTCGATACGGTCGAAGGGAGCAAAGCTGTTGACGTTGATGTCCGAAGGAAGGCGGATTGGCTCAACGTCCTCCTCGACGGTACCCCAAGCGGCAGGAACCTCAACCTCACGGAGAGCGCTTTCGAGCTGCTGGGTGAGTTTTTCAAAGACATCGGAGCTGCCGTTGATGGCGGCAAGCTTGCTTAAGCCAGAAGTCAGAAGGTCTTCACGAGCGACCTTCAAGAATGCCAGCTGAGTGAGGAAAGACTCTAGAGACTCGTCTTCAGCAACAGCTTCAGATAGAGTAGGATCAAGAACGAAAAGCTGAACGTCCTTGTCTACAAGAGCCTTGCGGAAGGCAGGTGACAGCTTCTTCTCAACGTCCTCGTTCTTCACACCTGGAAGCTTCACAATAATGGAGCTGTCAGGCTTAACGCTGTTCAAGATGTCGAATTCCTTGAGGATAGCAATGTCACCAATGAATGCGACATCGGCTTGCTCAACAGCGTAGGGCGCCTCGATAGTGTAGTCAGCATTGCGAATGTCAGTGCGAGTGACACCGCCTTGCACGAGGTTGTCATGGCCGCTGCGAACGAAAACGTTCTTTGAAGAGTCGCTGGAGAGGAGCTTGCCTACTACAACAGGTGCGTTGGCGGCTGATGATTCGTCAAGGTTCCAGAAGCTGTACTGCTTGACATCGGCGGTGTTCAAAATGTCAACGTAAGAGCGAACCTCGGCTCCCTCCTTCTCGGCGTGGATCTGGCGGAAAGCATCGAGGAAGTTACTAGGTGTCCAGACCTGCTCGCGCGAGTACTTGACATCGGTGACTTCAACGTCTCTGTCGTAGGCGAACTGAACAGAGGCCAAGACGTCGGAGTAGAGTCTAGAGTATTCCGCGGGGTCGAGCACAGCAGCCTCGTCCTTGACCTGACCAAGAACGGCGATGCGACGAGTGCTCTTTGGGAGCGCCTCAAGGAAAGCCTCCTCCACGAATGGGCGGTAGACACGAACGTTGACAACACCGACCTTGTCACCGTCCTTGGAAAGGGCGTTGGCGACCTGAGCAGTCAACGAAGCCTCTACGGTGCCAAAGACGACAAGGACGCTCTCTGCCTCTTGGTGACCGTAGTAGTCGAAGAGCTTGTAGTCCTCGCCAAGCTCGTCGTTGAAGGCCTGGAGAAGACGCAGAACACGTCCGGCAGTGTCAGAGTGCTTCTTGTCGACCTCAGAGACGGCCTTGAGCACTGCCTCGTAGCTGTTGTGTAGCCTGGTCTGGTCAAGGGTATCGACCAGCCTGGCTGTCTCCCTTCCAACGCTAATGCCATCGTATGTGTGGATCGTGGGGAGGACACTCGATAGGAGGGTAGCGAAGAGGGACATGTGCTGAGTCTCGAAGACAGACGGGCTGCAGACGAGACCAAGACCAAGATCCTCGGCGAGTGTGAGGGAGGAGACATAGTCGGTGACTAGGCCAGCGCTGGAGTTCGCAGAGTAGTCGACAGCGGCAATGTGGGCGGTCAACGGGTTCGCGACCGAGTAGAGAGCGGACAGTTGGTCGAGCGAAGCGCGGAGGTAGTTCAAGGTGGAAGAGGAAGCAACGATGGACTGAGGGATGTGGCGCTTCTTCAAATCGAAGTCCTTTGAGAACATGTATCCCAATGCAATGGCACCAGCACCAGTCCTCGTCTCCAGAGAGGAGACGCCAGTCTGGTAGCCGAGAGCATTCTTCTCGCCCTGTTCTTGCCAGTACTTGACTGCTACATCCAGATCGAAAGATTCAACCGAGTATGCGAAGATCTTGTCGGAAAGAGCGTATGCGACTTGTTGGACGAGAGTCTGGGCGGTAAGGTAGGTTGGGCCACCGATCGATTGGTAGGAGAGATCCTGACCAAACGGCAGACTGGACGACTTCTTGGTGAAGTCCTTGGGTGCGTTCTGCTCAGCACCAGGGCCAGCGGATTCTGTCTGCTGGAAATGCATCTTGAATGCAGGTATGCGCCTCAGCAACTCAGCCTTCCAGTCGAGGCAATGAAAGTCTCTCTTTGGTGTAAGAGAGAAAGTGAGAGTTACTACGACCCCACGGAGGCTTCAGCGAGGGAGTATATCCGCGTCGTGGATTTGTCGCCTCGTAGCAGCCAAAAAGTGCCGTCGTCCAGTAGCGACATCGGCAGAAGACCGACCGAGCAAGACGCAATCCATCAGACAGACCATGATTGGCTCTTTGTGCTTGCTCTAGCACGTCTTTCGGGCGATAGATTGCAAATGCGCGGAATGTCGCCTTGACGCGACGAGAATTTGGCCCTAGCGCGAATTGCGTGCTTGAGACGCCAAGACATCGGAAACGTGACTGCTGGGAAATCACGGCTCTCGGAGATCTGATCACCAACACTTTCTCCTTCCGGAGTTGAGAATCCAACCCACAACTCCGGCCCTATGCGCCATCGCGCAATGTCTGTTATGCGAAGGTCGACTCCTAGCGGGGTTGTGTGCACGTATCTAATCATCGCATGCCTCGCGACTCAGAGTGACACTACGCAAGGCTGAGCTTGAACGACGAGATGTACAAGCGGGTACATGCATAGAAATCCAGTGGCAGACTCTAGCCACGCAGCGGTGCAACTTGTTGTTGTAATCATGCCCGCTAAGAGCACTTGTGTACAGCTCGTGTAGATATACCGTCCTGCACTCAACGTTGGATCGCTGTGTTGGTTATGCACGCTGCAAACCACGGCATTTTTTTCTCCCTCGTGGCACCCGACCATTTCAATAAATCTTGTCTATCTACCTCACTAGAAGATCACGAACATCTGACGATCAGGCTCTTTACCCTCGGTTGATAGTAACGGAAGCCAAAGGCGTAGCGGTAAGTGCCATTACTCTCATCAACGCGGCGAGCCATACCGCCTCCTTCTTTGAACGAGTCTGGGCTCTACATGATATATTACTTTACTTCGTTGGGGCGATCAACGAAGTCACTCATCTTTTCATTACACATACCTCTTCCCCGTTCCAGAATCTCAAAGGAGCTCAGAGCTTGAAAACATTTGTTTCAAGCTCTTGTCGACAGTGTCGTCGACGGAGAGAGATCCACGTACGAGTGAATTGCAGATGACCAAAAAGGGGACACAGATAAAGAGGATGCAAAGAGCGATGATGAACCGAGGACCACTACCGATGATGGCCGTTCAAGTGATGAAGAGAACGCTGAGAGTATAAGCGACGATGGAGACGGTAGCACGACCTAAGCGACTGAAACCGAGGATACTCGAGATGTGCAAGCGACCGTTGTTATTTCGCAGAACATCCCATTACCTTTAGAACACTCGCCTGTAATGATGAGGACCGTTTTCCTCAAGAGAACGCTCCAGGACAATCCTTTGTTGGTGTTTGAATAGTTGCGTGAAAAAGGTTTGTGTTCCCTTTGGCCTTGCTAAATCTACAATGACATAGTCTTTATCGTATTTCCCCCTACTGGCGAGCTCAATCGACAGAGCATATGCGACATCGAGATAAGCATTCCAAGCATTACCGCTCCACATCGATGCGAGCTACCGAATCTGGTGGAGACAAGAGCCGATCGTGATCTTCGCACCGCCTACGATCTCCATGGGGCATTGTGGAGTCTCATAGACCCTTTGTCACATATATTCAGCAAATGAACAGAGGCTTTCAGTAGTGCGATGATGTCAGATGTCCACGCGGATGAGAGGTTCCGAGTGGGTAAGTCACGATGTTCGCGATCAGCACACAGAGCGCGCAACCGCGTCGCGCTTATCGTCATACCTCTGTAATAGCGGAATTTCGCAAACTTCAGTCTATCAAATGTGCGATTGCATCACAGCAATGATGTAGCTGGATTTAGATGCATGAAACAGTTATTTGACTGCTTGTCGCACCTTTCCAGCACTTTACATCCTGGTTTACCCCAGAAACACAATTCGTCCCCTAGCAAGGAAGCCGTACGCGTCTCTATCCTGTCAAGATCTATCAAATCAGACTTTCACCCGGAGACCCCTTTCGACCAAAAAAACTTCCCGAATATGGCGTTAGACGTCCGTCACCAATCCGAAAAACTTGACAAAACACTCCAACAAACCCCCGGCATCCAGATTTTCCTCCAGCCCATCGCACCTCCAGCTGCTCTAGGTCTCGCTGGTTTCGCAGGTTCAACATGGATAACCTCATCCTACATCGCCAACTGGTGGGGCGGACCTGAATCACCGACTATTTTCTTCCCATTCGTAGGTCTATTTGGCGGACTGGCGCAATTCATCGCGGGGCTGTATGGGTTCAAAGCAAGAGATACATTGGTGACGGTGATCAACACCATGTGGGGAAGTTTCTGGATTAGTATCGGAATTCTATATGCTTTTGTCGTAAGTTTTGCGTTCCTGAGCAAGATCTGAATTACAAGAAGAGAGCTGACGAGAAACGATAGGCGGCCGGTGCTCTGGAAGCACACGAAGTGCATACGCATTTTCCTGAACTCGCATCTTGGTTCGTGATACTCTGTGTTTTCACATGGTCGGGTGCGCTCGCTGCAACAGCAAGAGATGTTGTTCTCAGCGTTTGTCTCTTCTCTCTGGCCATCGGAAGTACAATCGCTTGCTGCATGTTCGCATACAACGGTCGCCCTTCTTCGACAGCGGATACGAGTGCATCGGGCGACAGTCTTACTGGCGGAGTAACCATGGGCATGAAAGCTGCCAGCTACTTCTGGATGTTGAGCGCGCTTTGCGCCTGGTGGAGAGTGACGGTATATCTTGTTGAGGAGGCATATGGTCCCGATCACACAATCACCAAGTTCTTCCCTATTGGCAGGACACCTATGGAGAGGAAGGCGCCTTTGGTTATCCCCGGGCTGGGTGAGCCTGGTGTTAAGAGGGGTGTTCCGAAGCCACTGCCAGTGTAATGCAATTCGAAGGGATTGTGGGATGTATTGATAGAGTGTCGTTCGTTGGCGCAATTGTATATTCGGAATTCTCGATACCCATGGCTTTTCTGTAACCGTACTTCTACGACTCACAGCACCAAGAAATTATAGAAGGCATTACGATTACTTTCACAACATCATCCAGCTACAAAAATTTCAAGGCAGACATCCAACCCCCAAAGCATATTTGTTCCAAGCAGAATCGTTTTCATTATCTATGTAGCTACTCGGCCAGACGAATCGCTATTTGAAACGCCAAATGCGCACACATTGGCTCGGCAACGTCATCTCGCTCTTCTCCTCTCAGACTCCTTTCGTCGATACTCGATACTATGCTTTGCTATGATGGTATCATACTCATGCTTTAGCAACCTCATCTTGTATCTGGTTACCAGTTTTCGTCCAACAGACTTCTCATAGGCCTCCCTAATCATGTAAAGCTCTATCTCGCCTTCTATAAGCCTCAGTTCATCGGTGATCGGTATGCCAGATGGTTGAGGAGGAGGCGAGGACCATATAACACTTTGTTCAAAAACATCATGGACGGAATCGCGTTTAGACTCTTTTTGATGTGGTCGATGCTGTGATGCATAAGTCTCAGATAAGCTGCATGATGATGCATCAGGTGAAGACCACATCCAATCTTGCCTTGTTGGAGAGCAGGCTTGAGGTGTCGATGGCAGAAAAATTTGAGGTACTGAGGGTGGAGGAGTATGGGGTAATGATGATGGGCGTGGTTCCTTTGCTAGCGGTGGTCTTGATCGGGGAGATGGCGGTGACAGGCCCGGAAGACATCCCGTTGAGCCTAAAGATAGACATCTTTGTCTTCGTGGCGACTTCATACGCTTTTTACGACTTGCTTCTCCTGCATTGTACTCAGCGAGAAGCTTTCTGATCTCTGCTTCGCGCACGGATGCGATTAATGGAAATTCTGGTGACCTGCGGGGATCCCTCCGAGAATATGGGCTTTCCAGCATGGCCTGTAAGATCTCTTCCGATGTTCTTAGCTCTATTTTTGCTGAAGGATATTTATCGGTTGTCTTTAGAATCATGTGGTGCTTGATAAAACCATATTTAGGCTGGCGACGGTGCGTACCAAGAACATCTGGTGTTAAGAATGTTGGTAGCTGGTGGGGTCCAAGATAGTCCTCTAGTCCTGAGAGGACAAAAGAAGCTGGTGGCTGGGCATGTTGGACAAAGACGACAATGCCACAACAAAGAGGCTACATTTAGCAGAAGTCTTGAGAAAGAAGCAGCTGAAGGCGGACATGCATCGATTGGGAGTCCGGCGAACAACCATAGGCGGCGATTTGAGGAATCCTGTGTCGGAGCAACGCGCCATGATCGTAAAGCTCTTACGCCGAGCATGCAAAGCGCAGAGATGGAGGATGTGTCGGCACATCCGTTTGATGAAGATGCAGACTGACATTAGATCGCGCTGATTACCGAACCAAGCCCGCCAATCTTGCCTGCCCATCTTGTCATCATTTCTACCGCGTCTTTTCTGAGCTCCAAAGTCGGGGCAGAGAAAGCGACTGCCATGACCGGCGCAATACTGCGCAACATGTCGAAGCCTGGAGTTTGCGCCCGTTCGATCTCCATCGCAGCCTCCAGGATAGATGTAGCCGCTTTGGTGGCTTCGTCGTAATAATGCGCAGTAGTATCTTCATATGGCTCCAGTGGCGCGGTTGCTTCAGTGTGCATCTTGTACATGAGCATGTTGACAACGAGGCGGTCTGCGATGTAATTCGATGCAATCAGTGCTACGAAAGCATTAGACGACTTTGAAGTAGATGATCCTGGACTGGTTGTTTTCGACGTACCCTTCTCCATGGGTGCAGGGGTTCCACGTGGACTTCCGGAGATGCTGGCTAGGTGAGGATATGCTATAGCCCATTCGTCGAGGTCCCTCAACAGCCTGCATGCCATATGTTTGGAAGGGCGGACATCAACATGTGACGGTATAGGGGTTGAGAAAAGCACGCGCATTGAGCCAGATATCTCGAGGATGGCCATACAAGGAGGAATCTGAAGCTCGATATCTGCAAGACTTTGGTGCGCATCTCGTGGCTTGTCAATAAAAGGTAGTGTCATCCAATCTGGCGAGGAGTAGACCGACGTCCTGTTGAAGACTACACATTTATGCGCCTGGTATCGTTAGCGTAAAGGAAACCGTCATACTGATTCTTCCAAGCTTACATCAGAGCTGCGCACGCCCTTGAACAGTGGCCAGATGACGCCCGACCCACAGTTGCTCGGCCCGCGCATATTCATTATCTGGGCCGCAGCTGCGATATGAGCCATGGCGCCAGATGCAGTCGCGCCTACATATAGTTCGTACAAGGACATGATGAGAGGCACTAAAACCTCTTCTTCGTCAGGAATAGCGTCCTTCTTTAATCTTGCTATGGATGTTCTCTGAGCGCTCAGAGCTACAGTATACCTAGAACATGCGCGTACAAAATCAGTATGTATCTCACATGGAATTCATATAAGGATATCTCTTACCACCTCCAGGAGTCAACGAGAATGCTCGGATCGTGATGATGTTTTCCGAAGTATGCCATTGAGACTGCCCGGAGAGACAACCGGACCGCAGGCTTTCTGGCGTTGGTGTGAATCTGGTGTATATGGCCGAGCCATTGGATTTCAGGCGCGTACTGACTTCCACCCTTGTTCATCTCAACGTAGTGAGAAAGGAAAGCGGTATCTAGAGCTTCCGGCAAAACTCTTGAGGGCTGATTCATTATGGGAGGCCTGTACTGGTAGCGGATGGATACTATGGCTTGCTCCACTCTATCAGTATCCCTGGTTGCGGAAGGTGGTGTTGAGTTTGATGACGGTGATGACGGCTGGCTTGACTTGGTTGCGACTTTGCCTTGAGGAAGGATAGGACGCGGGGCTGCTGATGGCTGATCATCCTCGTTCCCACGAATCACCATTGTAGCTCTTGCCGTCTCTTTCTTCTTTCTTCCTCTTGGCTTGGTTACCCGCTCTGTCATGTCGATAACAATGGAGCCCTGAAGGGCCCCAGAGCACGTGAGGCCCAAACGACGACATTGGTTGCATGTCTCTGGTGTTTCGTCGCACTGCGGGACGGATAAGTGCTCAA